>ENA-UPTA01001378-UPTA01001378.1-activated-sludge-metagenome-genome-assembly--contig:-NODE-1378-length-27052-cov-8.032300_pt1 | contig 27052 bp, 29 predicted proteins | sample MGYA00238184_ERZ773361 | MGnify/ENA primary metagenome ERZ773361 (study PRJEB29100, sample SAMN05720205) | activated sludge metagenome | isolation source: anaerobic digester from wastewater... | reverse complement strand
CTACACACCGCTATACACTCTTTCCCTACACGACGCTCTTCCGATCTCCTCGCAGACGCACGGACGCGCGGCGCGGCACGCGGGCGTGGCGGCGCATTCGGGGACCGTGTCGTGGCGCGAGGCGGCATCGGATCGTCGCAACGGAATCCGTCGGCTTGACTGAGTAACACTGTTACCGTACCGTGAGACGGCACGCATCCGCAATCGATCAACGGTGCGATAACGAAATATGCCCGGGAGGAGACCCCATGAACAGGAATCGTGTCTGGCTGGCCATGGCCGGCGTGCTGGCGGCGTTCACCGCCCACGCCGAGAACATCAAGATCGGCGTCGTGCAGGGGCTGAGCGGTCCGCCCGCCATCGTCGACTTCGGCGAGTCGTACCTGCAGGGCATCCAGTTCGCGCTCAAGGAGTACAACGCGTCGTCGCCCAAGCACAAGATCGAGCTCATCGTCTACAACGACGAGGCGAACCCGCAGCGCGCGGTGTCGCTGGTGCAGCGGCTGATCAGCAACGACAAGGTGTCCGCCATCGTCGGCACGGTCAACAGCGGCAACGTGGCGGCCTTCGCGCCGATGGTGCAGCAGGCGAAGATCCCGCTGATGGCCGGCCCCGCGATCGCCACCGACATCACCGCCAAGTTCATCGACCAGTCGCCCAGCTACATCTTCCGCTGCTCGATGGTCGAGAAGTACCAGGTCGACGCGATGCTCGACTGGGGCGTGAAGAAGTTCAAGAAGATCGGGCTGATGCACGGCACCGGCGGCTACGGCATGTTCGCCGCGGGCGAGATCCGCAAGGGCATGAAGGCGCGCGGCGTGGAGCTGGTCGCCGTGGAAAGCGCGGCGCCCAACGTCACCGACATGACGCCCCAGGTGCTCAACCTGAAGAACGCGGGCGCCGAGCTGGTGCTGATGTTCCACGACAGCCTCGAGCTCTTCTACCGCGCAATGCCCAAGGCGAACTACAAGCCGGTGATCGCGGGCAACTGGGGGCTGTCGTCGCAGATGGTCTTCAACATCGTCGGCCAGGAAGGCATCGAAGGCACGGTGATGGGTCAGGCGCTCGACCTGAACGACCCGAAGGCGGCGGCGTTCAACGCACGCATGAGCAAGGAGTTCGGCGACAAGTACCGCTGGCCGGTGGTGGCCGCGCTCGGCTACGACGGGATGCGCATCCTGCTGCAGGCCGCCGACCAGGCGGGCGCCGATCCGACGAAGCTGCGCAAGGCGATCGAGGACACCTCCGGGTTCAAGGCGGTGTCGGGCACGCCGGCCAAGCCGTTCGGTCCGAAGGACCACGAGTGCCTGGACCAGGAGAACGTGTTCCTGGGCGTCTGGCGCAACGGGCGGGTCGTGAAGCTGCAGTGATCCGCACGGCACCATGAAGACCGCGGACCTCGTCCAGCTGCTCATCAGCGGTATCGCGATGGGCAGCATCTACACGCTGATGGGCAAGGGATTGCTCATCACCTTCCTGACCACGCGTGCGCTGAACTTCGGGCAGGGCGATTTCCTGATGATCGCCTCGTTCCTGTCGATGACGCTGCTGCTCGCCGGCACGCCGGTGGTGGTGGCCGTCGTCGTGGTGCTCGCGGTCCTCGTGGTGCTGGGTGTGGGGCTGGAGCGCCTGGCGATCCGGCCGCTGGCCAACATGACGGCCGGCAGTGCCAGCTCGCTGGCCTGGATCCTCACCACGATGGGCTTCGGCATGCTGCTGCAGAACACCGCGCAGCTGGTGTGGGGCAAGAGCCGCTTCTACTCGCCGCCCCTGTTCGCCGACGAGCAGAAGAAGGTGGTCGAGCTGATGGGCGCCCGCTTCTACCTGGAGGAGCTGATCGTCGCCCTGGTCGCAATGGTCGTGGTGGGCGTGCTGTACTGGTTCCTGTTCCGCGCGCGCTGGGGCAAGGAGGTGGCGGCGGTCTCGTTCGACAAGGGGACGGCCTCGCTGCTGGGCATCGACGTGCGGCGCGTGGTCGCAACGTCGTACGCGATCATGGCCGTGCTGGCGGCGGTCAGCGGCATCCTGGCCGGGCCGCTCACCACCGTGCAGGCGCACATGGGCCTGCTGTTCATCCTGAAGGGGTTCGCGGTGGTGTGCATCGGCGGTTTCGTGAACCCGGTCGGCATCCTGATCGCGGGCATCGGCTTCGGCATCGTCGAAGCGATGTCCAACTACGTCGACTCGGCCTTCGGCGACCTCTACCCGTTCATCATCGCCCTGCTGTTCCTGATCGTCCGGCCGTCCGGACTGTTCGGCGAGTTCAAGGCGGACGTGCGCTGACCCCATGAGACACCTGCGCTATCTCGTCGCGGCGGCCGCGATCGCCGCCTTTCCCCTGGTCTCGCCCAACCCGTACTTCATCAACCTGGCGCAGGACATCGCCATCGCCGCCATCGGCGCGATCGGCCTGAACATCCTGCTCGGGCTGTCGGGGCAGCTGTCGCTGGGTCAGGCCGGGTTCCTCGCGCTGGGCGCCTACGGTTCGGGCGTGCTCGCCACCAACCACGGCTGGCCGCTGTGGGCGACGCTGCCGGTCAGTCTGCTGCTGTCCGCGGTGGCCGGCGGCGTGCTCGGACTGGTGGCGCTGCGCACGCGCACGCACTACCTGGCGATGGTGACGCTCGCCTTCGGCTACATCGTGGAGATCCTCGCGCAGCGCTGGGTCGACATCACGGGCGGCTCGATGGGCCTGATCGGGGTGCCGCAGCTCAACTTCGGCGATTTCCAGAACGGCGCGGCCAACTACTTCTGGGCGATCGCCGCCACCCTGTTGCTGCTGCAGATGCTCAACGACTACGCGATGCGCAGCCGCTTCGGGCGCAGCCTGCACGCGATCAAGGAGAGCGAGAGCTTTGCGCTCACGGTGGGCATCGACGCGGCCCGCTGGCGCAGCCTCGTCTTCATGGTGAGCGCCGTGCTGGCCGGGCTGTCGGGCTTCTTCTTCGCCCACCAGGCCGGCTACGTGAGCAGCGACGCCTTCGGGCTGGACCGCAGCATCGCGCTGCTGATCGCGGTCGTGATCGGCGGCCTCGGCAGCGCGTACGGCCCCATCCTCGGCGCGATCATCCTGGTCATCCTGAACCAGCTCACGGCCGGGCTCTACGAAGTGTCGTACTACATCTTCGGCGGCATCCTGCTGGTGGTGATGCTGTTCTTCCCGGCGGGCGCGGTCGGCGCCGTGCAGCGCCTCTTCGGCCGCCGGGCCGCGGGCGGCAGTGGTGCCGTTCCCGATACGGCTGGCGCGGGTGGTGCGGGTGCGGGTGCGGGTGCGGGTGCGGGTGCGGATACCGGTGGCGCTGGCGTGCCCGCGCAGACGGGTGACGCCGGCGGCACGGCCGCATCCTCGGCGTCGGAGGGCGCCGCGGGGATCGCGTTCACCGCGCCGGCCACCGGCCAGGGGCCGATCCTCGAGCTGCAGGACATCACCAAGTCGTACTCGGGCGTCACGGCCGTGAACGCCGTGTCGCTGAAGGTGATGCCGGGCACCGTGCATGCGGTGATCGGTCCCAATGGCGCCGGCAAGAGCACGCTGATCAACGTGATCAGCGGGCTGTACCAGCCGGACTCGGGCAGCATCCGCTTCATGGGCCGCGACATCACGCACCTGGCGCCCCACCGGCGCGCCGCGTTGGGGCTGACTCGCACCTTCCAGAACCTGCAGCTGATCGGCACGCTCACCGTCGCCGAGAACGTGATGCTCGGCCTGCAGCGCGGCAGCGGATTCGCCCGCGGCTGGCTGCGCTGGCTGGCCTCCGACGCCGAAGAGCGCGACGAACGCGCCGAAGCCCTGCGCCTGCTGCGCTTCTTCGGCATCGAGCGGCTGGCCGACGTGCTGCCGGGCGACCTGCCCTACGGGCACCGCAAGCTGTGCGAACTGGCGCGCGCGCTGGCGCAGCGGCCGACGATGCTGTTCCTCGACGAACCGATCGCCGGCCTCAACGAAGGCGAGGCGAAGGAGATCATGGAGAAGATCCGCGGTCTGAAGGCGCTGGGCATGACGGTGCTGCTGGTCGAACACAACATGAGCTTCGTGATGCAACTGTCGGACACGGTCACGGTCCTCGACTACGGCCGCAAGATCGGCGAAGGTGCGCCGGACGTCGTGCAGCGCGACGAGGCGGTGATCGCGGCCTATCTCGGGACGGGCGAAGCATGAGCCTGCTGAGCATCAAGGGCCTGCAGGTGGGCTTCGGCGGCGTGCGCGTGCTGCACGGCATCGACATCGACGTCGCGGCCGGCGCGCTGGTCGCGATCGTCGGCGCCAACGGCGCCGGCAAGACCACGCTGCTGCGTGCGCTGTCGCGCCTGCTGCCGCTGCAGGCCGGCAGCATCACCTATGACGGCCGCGACCTCGGCGGGGTGGCGCCGCATCACGTCACGCGCATGGGGCTGGTGCACGTGCCGCAGGGTCGCCAGATCATCCCGACCCTCAGCGTCGAGGACAACCTGCTGATCGGCGCGGGCAGCCTGCCCGGCCTGTCGCGCGCCGAGATCGACGCCCGGCTCGCCGGCGAGTTCGAGCGCTTCCCCGTGCTGCGCGATCGCCGCAAAATTCCCGGCGGCTCGCTCTCGGGCGGCGAGCAGCAGATGCTCGCGGTGTCGCGCGCGCTGATGATGCGCCCGCGCGTGCTGATGCTCGACGAACCGTCGCTGGGCCTCGCGCCGCAGATCATCACCGGCATCTTCTCGGCGCTGCGCGCGCTGGCCGCGTCGGGCGTCACCGTGCTGCTCGTCGAGCAGGTCGCCTTCGCCGCGCTGAAGATCGCCGACCACGGCTACGTGCTCCAGAACGGGCGGATCGTGATGTCGGGCCCGCCCGCCGATCTGCTCCAGGACCCCGCGCTGATCAGCCGCTACCTCGGCTGACCGCCCCCACCACGGCAGGACCCACCATGAACATCGCCTCCCTGCTGCACGGCACCGCCCGCTGCTTCCCCGATGCGCCGGCCCTGTCCTTCGGCGACGTCCTCGTGCACCGCTACCGCGGGCTGCAGGAACGCGCCGCGCGCCTCGCGGGCGGTCTGCGCGCGCTGCCCGGCATCGCGGCCGGCGACCGGATCGCGTTCGCGATGAAGAACGCGCCCGAATACGTCGAGCTGATGTGGGCCGCCTGGCACGCCGGCCTGTGCATCGTGCCGATGAACGCCAAGCTGCACCCCAAGGAGTTCGCCTACATCCTGCAGAACTGCGGCGTGAAGGTGTGCTTCGCGACGCCCGATCTCACCGAGGCGCTGGCCGAGGAACTGCGCTCGGCCGATGTGTCCGCCCGCCTGATCGACAGCGAGAGCGCCGAGTACCGCACGCTTGCATCGCATGCGCCGATCGAGATGCAGCCCGCCCTGCCCGAGCAGCCCGCGTGGCTGTTCTACACCAGCGGCACCACCGGCCGGCCCAAGGGCGCGACGCTCACGCACCGCTCGCTGCTGGCGATGACCCTGCGCTATTACGCCGACGTCGACGCGGTCGGCACCAGCGACAGCATGATCCACGCCGCACCGCTGTCGCACGCGTCCGGCCTGTACTCGCTGCCCCACATCGCGAAGGGATCGCATCAGGTGATCCCGGCCAGCCAGGGCTTCGACCCGGACGAGCTGTTCACGCTGATCGATCGCTACGACAACGCGACGTTCTTCACCGCCCCGACGATGATCACCCGCATGGTGAACCACCCCGGCATCCGCAACGCCCGGGTGGAGCGCATCCGCACGGTGTTCTACGGCGGTGCACCGATGTACCTCGAGAACCTCAAGAGCGCGCTGGCCGCCTTCGGCCCGCGGCTGTGGCAGGGCTACGGACAGGGCGAGACGCCCAACACGATCACCTACGTGTCGAAGGCGCTGCACGCCGACACCGGCCACCCGCGGTACGAGCAGCGGCTGGCCTCGGTGGGCGTCGCCCGCACCGGCGTCGAGGTGCGCATCGTCGACGACGAGGGACGCGACCTGCCGGTGGGCGAGATCGGCGAGATCATCTGCCGCTCGGACGTGACGATGATCGGCTACTGGAACAACCCGGAGGCCACCGCGAAGTCGCTGCGCGACGGCTGGCTCTGGACGGGCGACATGGGCACCTTCGACGAGGACGGCTTCCTCACGCTGAAGGACCGCTCCAAGGACGTGATCATCTCGGGCGGCAGCAACATCTATCCGCGCGAGGTCGAGGAGGTGCTGCTGCAGCACCCCGACGTCCTCGAGGTGTCGGTGGTCGGACGTCACCACCCCGACTGGGGCGAGGAAGTCATCGCCTTCGTCGTCCCGAAGCCGGGACGCACCGTGCGTGACGACGCGCTCGACGCGCTGTGCCTGGAGAACATCGCCCGCTTCAAGCGGCCGAAGCAGTACCTGTACATCGACGAACTGCCGAAGAACAGCTACGGCAAGGTGCTGAAGACCGAATTGCGCACGCGGCTCACGAGCGCGTAGGGCACGCAGCGCACGAGCAGATGACGCACGCCGCGCACGAACATCGGGTGCACGCGGGCCCCGGACACCAGGCACGCACGCGCGCAGCACGCGCTCACGGTCGCAGGTAGGCCCACCCGGCGTTCTGCCGCCTGATGATCTCGATCCCGCCGAACGGCACGAAGCGCACCACGCTGGGCGTGAGTTGCGCGCGCGTCAGGCTGCGCACCTTCATCGAATACTCGCAGGCGATCACCTCCACGCCGCGGCCGATCGCTTCGCCCACCGCCTTGGCCACCGGCGAGTCGGCCTTGAGCATGTCGAGCGCCAGCCCCTGCACGACGACCGCCACCGCGAGGTCGGCACGCTCGGCCGTGCTCTCGAGCCCGCGCACGTAGCCGATCACGCGCGTCCACTTGTCGGGCTCGCCATCGGTCACGTGCACGATCGCCCGGTACTTCCGGTCCTGGCCGGAGGCGGCCGCCTGAACCCCGGCACACCCGGCCAACAGCCCGCCGAGCACCACCGTCGACGCTGCAGCGACCAGCGTTCGACGCCCCCGGGCGACCGGGGCTTCATGTTCGTTCGACTCTGCTCCGCGTGCGGACCGATTCATCGCGTTCTCCTCGTCTGGGCCTCCATTCCATACCCTGCGCAGTACCAGTACCTTGATGGCGATCAATGCATGCGTGCCTGCAGTTCCGACACGACCTCGGGGTTGAGTTCGCCCGGGGCCGCGCTGCCGGAACGCGCGGGTCACCGGCGCCGCGACCCGTTGCAGGGGCGGAGTCCGATCGAAGGCCGTGCGGTTGGCGGTCAGAGCGCGAATCCCGTAGATTCCCGGGGTCTTTCTGCGCCCATTCTCCCGACCCGACCAAAGGACCGCGCCATGCAATACGCCGACTTCCAGTTCCTCCAGTTCGAGCACCTGCCCAACGGCGTGCTCGTCATCCGCCTGAACCGTCCCGAGGTGATGAACGCGACCAACGCGCGCCTGCACTGGGAGCTCACGAAGATCTGGGGCGTGGTGAACGACGATCCCAAGACCCGGGTGGCGGTCGTCACCGGGGCGGGCGACAAGGCCTTCTCGGCCGGCGGCGACCTGAGCTGGATCTCGGACATGGTCGGCAACGCCGACAAGGTCGCCACCGTGATGAACGAGGCCTCGGACATCGTCTACAACATGATGGCCTGCGACAAGCCGATCATCTCGGCGATCAACGGCGTGGCGGTGGGCGCCGGGCTCGCGGTGGCGATCCTGGCCGACATCAGCATCATGGCCGAGGAAGCCAAGATCACCGACGGTCACGTGAAGCTGGGCGTGGCCGCCGGCGACCACGCCGCGATCTGCTGGCCGCTGATGTGCGGCATGGCCAAGGCGAAGTACTACCTGCTCACCGCCGACTTCGTGTCGGGCAAGGAAGCCGAGCGCATCGGCCTGGTCAGCCTGAGCGTGCCGCGCGCGCAGCTGATGGACAAGGCGCTGGAAGTCGCCAACAAGCTCGCGACCGGCAGCCAGCAGGCGATCCGCCTCACCAAGCGCTCGCTCAACGGCTGGATGAACATGGCGCGCCCGGTGTTCGAGAGCTCGCTGGCGATGGAGATGCTGTGCTTCATGGGCCCGGACGCGCCCGAGGGCGTGGCCGCGGTACGTGAGAAGCGCGCGCCGAACTTCCCGTCGACGCGCGACTGATCCGAGGCCCGGTCGCCACGCCACTGATCCGAGGCCCGCTCGCCGCGCGAGGCGCAGGCGCAGGCGTCGGGCGCCGGGCGCCCTACGCCGCCCGGACCGCCGCCAGCAGGCTGCGGGTCTCGGCGGCGAAGTCCGGATAGGCGGGCGTCAGGTACGGCGGCTGCGGCCAGGCCGACAGCATCACGACGACCGAGTCGCTGGCCCGGTCGATCCAGATGCGCTGGCCCGCGAAGCCCAGTGCGTTCATCGCGCCGTCGGCCCCGATCCACCAGCAGTATCCGTAGCCGGTGATGCCGGCGGCGACCTGCAGCGGATCCGTCACCGCATACGCGGGCGTGCCCGCGTCGCGCACCCAGCCCTCGGGCAGCACCCTGCGGCCGTCGATCACGCCATCCTGCGTGACGAACCAGGCGAAGCGCGCGAGGTCGCGCAGCGTCATCCCCGCGCGGCTGCCCCCGACCTCCTGGCCGCCTTCGGACTCGAGCGTGAAGAACGCGTCGAACTCCATGCCGAACGGGGTCCAGACACGCTCCGACAGATAGTCGGCAAGCCCGCGTCCGGTGGCGGCCGACACCAGCGCGCCGAGCAGGAAGCTGTCGCCCGAGTTGTAGCGGAAGGTCGAGCCGGGCGCATCCACGCCCGGCAACGCGCGCATCAGGTTCAGCACACCGTTCGGCACCCGCTGGGCGAGCGAACGGCTGTAGCGGTTCACGTCCGACTCCGGGTCGTCGTAGACCTCGGTCCAGCGCACGCCGGTGGACATCGTCAGCAGGTGCCGCACGGACACGTGGTCGTACGCCGAGCCGGCGAGTGCCGGCAGGTACCGGGTGACGGGGTCCTCGAGGCTGGCGATCGCGCCCTCGTGCACGGCGGCGCCGAGCAGCATCGCGGTGATCGACTTCACCATCGACATGGTGCTCCAGCGATCACCGTCACGCAGTCCGAGCCCGTAGCGCTCGCACACGACCCTGCCGCCCCGCAGGATCAGCAGCCCGGCCGTGTGGTTGCGCTGCATGTAGTCGGCGAGGGTGAGGTCTCGACCGCCGACCGCATAGCGCAGGTCCGGCTCGGGGCCGCGCGGCAGCACACGGGGCCGGCCCGATGCCCGCACGGGGCGCGACGCGAACAGGCGGTCGACGACGCGGTAGCCGTACGACTGGATGCCGGGCGGCCACAGCAGGAACTCGCCGGCGGGCGGCAGGTGCTCCGTCGGCTGCGCCGGCGCGTCGGCGGCGCTCACACCTCGAGCCATTCCTTGCGCACGTTGACGTTCGCGTTCAGGCCGGCGGTGTCGCCTTCGAACACGATCCGGCCGTGCCCCATCACGTACAGCCGCTTCGAGATGCGCAGCGCGATCGTCAGCTTCTGCTCGACGAGCAGGATCGAGACGCCCCGGCGCGCGATCTCGTCGAGCAGGTCGCCGACCTGCTCGACCAGCTTGGGCGCGAGCCCCTCGGTGGGCTCGTCGATGATGACCAGGTCCGGATCGCCCATCAGGGTGCGGCACATGGTCAGCATCTGCTGCTCCCCGCCCGACAGCACGCCCGCGTGGTTGTGGCGCCTGCGGTCGAGGTTCGGGAACATCTTGTAGAAGTCGTCGAAGGTCCAGCGCCCGAACTTGCCGGCCTGCTTCATCCCCAGTTCGAGGTTCTGCTGCACGGTGAGCGTCGGGAAGATCTGGCGGTCCTCGGGCACGTAGCCGATGCCGGTGCGGGCGATCTGCTCCGGGCGCAGCCCGGAGATCGTCCGGCCCTTGAAGGTGATCGCGCCCTGCGGCGCAACCAGCCCCATGATCGCCTTGCAGGTGGTGGAGCGCCCCACCCCGTTGCGCCCCAGCAGGCTGACGATCTCGCCTTCGCCCACGTTCAGGTCGACGCCCTGAAGGATGTGGCTCTTGCCGTAGTAGGCATGCAGGTCACGAATCTCGAGCATCATGCCGCCTCGGTTCCCAGGTAGGCTTCCTGAACGGCCTTGTTGCCGCGGATCTTGTCGGGCGCGTCGCTGGCGATCACCTCGCCGTAGACCACCACCGACACGGCGTCGGCCAGCCCGAACACGACGCTCATGTCGTGTTCGACCATCAGCAGCGTCTTGCCTTCGCTGACCGTGCGGATCAGGTTCACCGCGTACTCGGTCTCGCTGTGGCTCATGCCGGCCGTCGGTTCGTCGAGCAGGATCACCTCGGCGCCGCCGGCGATCGTGATGCCGATCTCCAGCGAGCGCTGCTCGGCATAGGACAGCAGCCCCGCGGTGAGGTCGCGCCGCGACTGCAGGTTCAGTCGCTCGAGCAGCCGCTCGCTCTCCTCGTTGAGCGCCTTCTGGCGCCCGAGCAGGTGCCAGAACGAGTACTTGTATCCGCGCGACCAGAGCAGGCCGCAGCGGATGTTCTCGAACACGCTCATCTTCGGGAAGATCGACGTGATCTGGAAGCTGCGCGACAGCCCGCGGCGGTTGATCTCGTGCGGCGGGAGCGTGTCGATGCGTTCGCCGTTGAGCGCGATGCTGCCCGAGGTGATCGGGAAGCGCCCGCTGATCAGGTTGAACAGCGTGGTCTTGCCGGCGCCGTTCGGTCCGATGATCGCGTGACGCTGCCCCTTCGGGATTTCGAGGTTCACGCCTCGGATGATCTGGGTCTCGCCGAAGTTCTTGCGGACGTCGACGAGCGAAAGGGCCGCCGTCATCGTGCGCCTCCCTCGGTCTTGGCTGCCTCGAGCAGCGCGTTGAAGGTGCGTGCGAACGTGCGCGACTCGGCCCGCAGCCAGAGGCCGCCGACGATCAGCAGCGCGAACCCGCCGAGCCAGGTCGTCACCGATCTCGCGTCGAGTGCCTGACCGAAGAAGCTGAACTCCTTGCCCTGCGAGGCGCCGATGGTGTTGAAGGACGCAAGCTCCACCAGCATCACGAAGCCCGCGAGGCAGACGGCGGCCGGCAGCAGCGCACGCGCGTACGGCACGATCAGCTCGCCGAGCCGGCCGATGCGCACGATGGGTGCGTGCAGCGCCAGCAGCCCGGTGATGCCCCCGGGCGCGTACATCACCATCAGGATGAACAGGGTGCCGAGGTAGAGCAGCCAGGCGCTGCTCAGCAGGCTCACGCCACTCTGCATCAGCACGACGACGATCGCGCCGACGATGGGTCCGAAGAACCCGCCCGCACCGCCGATGTAGCTCGCCAGCAGCGCACTCGCCGACTTGGAGGCCGCGACGGCGTCGAAGGTGACGATCTCGTGGAGGATCACGAAGAGGCCGCCTGCGATGCCCGCGAAGAACCCCGACAGCACGAACTGGTAGAAGCGGATCAGCCGCGGGTCGTAGCCGACGAACTGTGTGCGCTCGAAGTTGTCGCGCTGCGCATTGGCCATGCGGCCCAGCGGCGTCTGCGTCTGCAGCTTCATCAGGAGAATTGACACGAAGCCCCAGCCGACGATCAGGTAGTAGACCTGGATCGGCGACGCGTAGCTCGCACCGACCAGGCTGGCTTCGATCACCCGGTCGGTGCTGACGCCGCCCTCCCCGCCGAAGAACGTGATGAACATCAGCGCGGCCGCGGTCACCAGCTCGCCCAGGCCCATCGTGATCATCGCGAACGCGGTGGCCCGCTGCTTCGTGGCGAGATAGCCGAAGACGACGCCGAAGACGAGCCCGCCCAGGCCGCCCGCCAGCGGCACCAGCTCCATCGGAATCCAGAGCTCGGCGCCCCGGATCCCGTTGAGCGCGTGGGCCGTCGTGTAGCCGCCCAGGCCGAACAGCACCGCGTGACCGAACGACAGCAGGCCGGCGTGTCCGAACTGCATGTTGTACGACAGCGCGAACATGATCATCAGGCCGACTTCGCTCAGCAGCGTCACGGCGAAGCCGGACTGCCTGCCGGTCGACCAGTTGTAGAACAGCCACGGCAGCGCGATGGCGATGGCCAGCGCCACCGCCCAGTACCAACGGTTCGCCTTCATGTGTCTCGAGTCCCCATCAGGCCGCGCGGGCGGAAGAACAGGATCAGCACCAGCAGGATGTACGGCAGCAGTGCGCCGATGCGGGGGATCGGGATGGTGAGCAGTTCGGCGAAGGGCGTGCTGCTGGAGACCGTCACGCCGAACTTGGCCAGCAGATCGGCAGCCGAGTAGTCGAGCACCACCGCGAAGGTCTGGAGCAGCCCCATCAGGATCGACGCGATGAAGCATCCCGCCAGCGATCCCAGGCCGCCGAAGACGACGACCACGAACACGATCGGCCCCATCGAGAACGCCATCGCCGGGTCGGTCGTGTGGTAGTTGCCCCCGATCACGCCGGCCAGCCCGGCGAGTGCCGTGCCGCTGGCGAACACCAGCGTGAACACCTTCGGCACGTCGTGACCGAGCGCGCGCACCATCTCGGGGTGGGTGAGCGACGCCTGGATGATCAGGCCGACGCGGGTGCGGGTCAGCGCCAGCCAGATCATGCCGAACATCGCCGCCGAGATCGCGAGCATGAACGCACGGTACGCGTGGAACTGCGTACCGAAGACGTCGAAGAGCGCGAAGTCCAGCTCCGCCGGGATCCGGTACGGCACGGGCAGCAGGCCCCAGATCATCTGCACGCACTTCTCGATGATCAGCGCCAGGCCGAAGGTGAGCAGGAGTTCGGCGACGTGACCGTGCCTGTGCACCTGTCTCAAGCCGTACATCTCGATGGCCGCGCCGACGAGTCCGCAGAGGATCGGTGCGAGGAGCAGCGCCCACCAGAAGCCGATGTACAGGCTCAGCGTGTAGGCGAAGTAGGCGCCGAGCATGTAGGCGCTGGCGTGGGCGAAGTTGAGCACGCCCATCATGCTGAAGATCAGCGTGAGCCCGCTGGCCAGCATGAACAGCAGCATGCCGTAGACGAGCCCGTTCAGCAACGATACGAAGAAGACTTCCAAGAGACGGTCCCCCGAAATTGGCCGCAAGGGATCCCACGCCCCGCCGCCTTGCGGGGCGGCGGGGGCGCGAGCACGCGTTCGGTGCTTACTTCGCGGGGCGCTTCATCTTGCAGCTGGTCGGCTGCATCAGCTCCTTGGCCAGGACGACGGAGTCCGGCCGCCAGCCGAGGCCCGTGCCTTCGGCGTCGTACTTCACGCCCTTGGCGAACGTACCCACGATGTACTGGGAGATGAACTGGTGGTCATCCTTGCGCATCACCGTGTCATAGCCGAGGAAGTCCTTCTGCGCGAGGCCTTCGAGCGCGAACGCGATCTTCGTGGCATCCGTCGAGCCGGCCTTGACGATCGCCGCCTGCAGGTACTCGAGGATGGTGCGGAACGTCGCCGAGGTGAACTCGAACTTGTTCGCATCCCGGAACGTCTTCGTGAAGCGCTCCGCCTGCTCGTTCTTGAGCTGGGGCGCGAGGTTCTCGGTGAACGGCATCACCGACAGCACCTTGCCATCGCCCGCCGGCCCGATCGCGGTCGGACCGCCGGCCAGGTGGGTGTACAGGGTGTAGTAGCGCAGGTCGGCGCCGGCCTCGAAGCCCGCTTTCAGCAGCAGGTTGATGTCCGGACCCCAGTTGCCCGAGATCAGCGCCTGCGCGCCCGACGCCTTGATCTTGGTGATGTAGGGCGAGAAGTCCTTGATCTTGCCGAGCGGGATCAGCTCGTCGCCGACGATCTGGACATCGGGGCGCAGCTTGGTCAGGTAGGTCTTCACGTCGCGCTGCACCGACTGGCCGAACAGGTAGTCCTGGTTCAGCACGTACACCTTCTTGATGTCCTTGGGCAGCGCCCGCACCATCGTCTCGATCTTCTGCCCGACGTTGAGGTCGAAGCGGAAGTGCCAGAAGCTGCACTGCTCGTTGGTGAGCTCGTTGGCGACCGCACCGCAGTTGATGTAGAGGATGCGGTTGTCCGGATTGCGGGCGTTGTGCTTGTTGACCGCCTCGATCAGCGCGGCGGCGATGTTCGAGCCGCTGCAGTGCACCAGGAACGGTGCGTTCATGTCGGTGGCCGCCTTCAGCGCCAGCAGCGCCTCGGCCGGCTGGGTCTTGCTGTCGAACGGAATCAGCTCGAACTTGCGCCCGAGCGCGCCACCGGTGGCGTTGATGTACGAGATGACGTACTGCCACTGCTTCAGGTTCGCGTCGCCGACCTGGGCGAACGGGCCCGACAGGGGATCGGTGTAGACCAGCTTGATCGTGGGTTGCGACTGCGCCGACGCCTGCATCGAGAACAGTGCGGTGCCGACTGCAACAGCGGCCGCGGCCGCGCGAAAGATCTTCCTCACATCTCCTCCTCGTTCATCCCGAACATGGTGTTGTCATCGGATCCGGATCGCGATGCCGGCCGCTTGCACCGGCGCATCGACGTGCGCGCCAGGCAGCCCGCGGTCGAATCGAAACCGACGGTAACCGTGCGGCCCCGGGCGCGCAACCTTGCGATGCAGCAACGATTTCGCAGCCCGATCCAATGACGGCGGGATGCTGGTTTTCCCTTGTGGAAATGACGCGATCCGCGCGCGGCGCGCTCACCAGGACCAGGGCGCGGTGAGTGCGACGAGCAGTGCGAGGTTGAGCAGCACGCTGATCCAGAACGCGACCTGGAACGCCGTCTTGCGCGACTTGTGGCGCACCACCTGCTGGGCGACCAGTGCGCCGGGCCAGCCGCCGACCAGACCGAGTCCCAGGAGCACCCGCTCGGACACCCGCCAGCGCCCGGCGCGCGCCGCCGACTTGTCGGCCACGTACACCACGAAGCAGACCGCGCTCGCCGCCAGATAGACGAGCGCGAGCCAGCCCGGCGCCCGCCAGGCGATGGTCACGCCCAGGTAGACGATCAGGAACAGCGGGATGGCCAGCAGCCCGAACGCGCCCGGGCGGGCGGCGGCCCGCGACGCGGCACGACGGCCGCGGCGCCCCGTGCGCGGCGCAGCAGCGCGCCGGGTCACTTGGCGCGCCAGCCGCCGTCCACCACCATCGTGTGGCCGTTCACGTAGCCGGCCTCGTCGGACGCCAGAAAGCAGACCGCCGACGCGATGTCGTCGACGTCGCCCCGCACGCCGGCGGGGATCAGCGCGCGGACCTGATCCTCGCTGACGGCCACCCCGCGCCGGCTCATGTCGGGCACACCGGGGCCCAGGATGTCCTGCGAGTTCTGGCGCAGCCCGGTCATCACCGCGCCCGGGCACACGGCGTTCACGGTGATGCCGCGGGCCCCGTAGGTCACGGCCATCTGCCGGGTGAGGCCGACCACGCCGTGCTTGGCGGCGATGTACGCAGCGCCCCCGCCGGTGCCGTTCAGGCCGGCCACCGAGGCCATGTTCACGATGCGCCCGCGCCCGCGCGGCAGCATCTCGCGCAGCGCCCGCTTGCAGCCGAGGAACACGCTGGTGAGGTCGATGTCGATCACACGCCGCCAGAGCTGCTCGTCCATCTCGTCGACGTTGAAGTAGCCGTCGAGCACACCGGCGTTGTTCACCATCACGTCGAGCGGCCCGAAATCGCGCACGACGCCGGTCACGGCCGCGTCGAGCGCGTCGGACCGGCTGACGTCCACGCCCCAGGCGGCCGCCCGCCCGCCGGCGGCGGTGATCGTGCGCACCGTCTCCTCGGCGGTGGCCGCATCGAGGTCGAGCACGCCGACGGCCGCGCCGCGTGCCGCCATCATGCAGGCAACCGCGCGCCCGATCCCGGACCCCGCGCCGGTGACGATCGCGACGCGGTCGCGCAGGTTCGAGTCGTGTCGGCGTGCGGGTGCGGTGTCGCTCATCGGGATCGCTCCGTGGGGAAAGGGCATGCCGGAACGGCCGCACACTGCGGCCGGCACCGGATCGGCGCCCGCGATGTTATCGGATGCCTGCGGCGCCGCGCCGCGCGCCTAGAGATCGGCCGCGTAACGCGCCAGCATCTCCTGCTGCGTCTCGACCGGACCGGACGCACCGATCTGGTCGGCGAGCATCCGCCCCATCGTCGGCAGCACGGCGCGGTCGATGCGGGTGGCGGGATCCCACAGCGACGAGCGCATCAGCGCCTTCGCGCAGTGCAGATACGCCTCGCGCACCGACACCTCGATCACGAGCTTCGGCGGCCGGCTGTCGTCGGCGAATGCAGACAAGCGCTCCGGCGCCACGGTCAGGCGCGCGCCGCCGTTCACGCGCAGGGTCTCATCGACGCCCGGGATCATGAAGAGCAGCCCGATGCGGCCGGTGGCCACGATGTTCTCGAGCGTGTCGAGCCGGTTGTTGCCGGGCGCATCCGGGATCAGCATCGTGTGCGCGTCGACGCACCGCACGAACCCCGGTGCACCGCCCCGCGGCGACGCGTCGAGACCGCCGGCGGCATCGCCGCTGGCGACGACCACGAACGGCGACAGCGCAACGAAGCGGCGACAGTGGTCGTCGAGCGCATCGAGCTGCTTGCGCAGCGCGCGCTCCTTCGGCATGGGATACAAGGTTCTGAGCTGCGCGACGGAATCGATGATCATCGGGATGCGCACCTTTCACGGATCGAGGACCGGATACCGGGACCGGAAGTCGAGACCTGCCGCCGGGTCGGGCGAGACCCGCCACTGGGTCGGCCGAGCCCAGCCGCCGGGTCAGCCGCGTCCACGACGCCACGTGCCCCGTCGCACCAGCCAGGCGTAGACGACGCCATTGAGCACCACCACGCCCGCGCCCAGCATCCATTGAATACCGGGCGTCAGGCCGGCAGGATAGATCAGCGGCACCAGGTAGTGCTCGACGAAGCCGCCAGGATAGCCGGCTTCGCCGGCGGCGACACGCAGCCGGTTCTCGATCGACGTCAGCGGGCAGGTTCCCGCGGTGCATTCGATGACGGCGCCCCAGACCGCGGCCGGCAGATGCACGACCGGCATCCAGCGGGCCCGCAGCGCCAGCACCGCGCCACCGACGACGAACAGCACGAACGCGAGGTGCAGCAGCAAGGTCGCGTCGGCTGCGATCCGCGTCGCCATCGCCGTACGCCCCACCACTACTGCATCGAGTGCAGCCCGATCATGTTGCCTTCGGTGTCGACCACCAGTGCGATGAAGCCATAGGGGCCGATCGAGAACTTCGGGCGCTCGACGCGACCGCCCGCGGCCGCGGCCCGGCCGGCCTGCACCGCACAGTCGTCGCATCCGAAGTACACGATCACGCTGTTGCCCCCCGACGGCATGCCGGCCATCTGCACCAGGGCACCCGAGCAGCCATCCCCTTCGGGCTGCATCGGAAACGCCCACATCGCCATCTCACCCTCGGTGCCGCTGCCCTCGAGACGCGACAGGGGCATGCCCAGCATCGCCTCGTAGAACGCCTTCGCGCGGGCCATGTCCTGCACGTAGATCTCGCACCATGCCACCGGATTTCTCATGAACGGTCCTCCTGTCGGGTCGGCTGCGGGGAATCGGCCTCGCGCCGGAACGCGCTTGGCGGCACAGGCCGGCCGGACACGCGTCCGGGTGGCATCATCCCCCGACACCCACGCGAGGAGACGAAGACCATGATGAAGACCGGCACGTTCACCGGCTACGACGTGACCCTGAAGGAACCCGGCATCGCCTGGATCCAGTTCAACCGGCCGGAGCAGCTCAACGGCATGAGCACGGCCATCAAGCGCAACCTGATCGAGACCCTGACGCAGGCCCAGATGGACCATCGCGTTCGGGTGGTGGTCTTCACGGGCACGGGCCGGGCGTTCTGCGCCGGCGACGACCTGAAGGGCTACCGCGACGGCACGGGCGACGCGCTCAGCCAGGTGCCGCCGATCCCCGGCGGGCACGACTGCGACATCGGCACCTACGACGCCCTGCGCTTCGTGTCGCAGAAGCTCAACACCACCGTGCGCGAGCTCGACAAGCTGTGCATCGCGGCGGTCAACGGGCTGGCCCTGCAGTCGGGCTTCTCGCTGGCGCTGGCCTGCGATTTCCGGATCGCGGCCCGCTCGGCGAAGCTGGGCAGCGCGACGCTGCGCTTCGGCCTGCTGCCCGACGAGGGCGGCCAGTTCCTGCTGGTGCAGCTGATGGGGGTGGCGCGCACCATGGACTTCCTGATGCGCAAACGCATGGTCGAGGCCGAGCAGGCGCATGCGCTGGGCCTGGTCCACGAAGTGGTCGACGATGCGGCGCTGGCGGACAGCGCACTGGCACTGGCCCAGGAGCTGGCGCAGGGGCCGCAGGTCTCGATGCGGCTGCTCAAGCGCTCGATCTACAACGCGGCCGAACTCTCGTTCGCGCACGCGCTGGACGACATCGCCGCCAAGACCGCGATCAGCGACCACCACCCGGATGCCCGCGAGGGGGTTGCGTCGTTCAAGGAGAAGCGCGCGCCGCGATTCAATGCGTGGCTGGAAGGCGGGCCCGCCGGGCATTGATCGGGCACGCGGGCGTCACAGAACGCCCGCGCCGGCGCGGCGCACCGGGGACACGGGCAGATGCGTGCGGCGCACGAGCAGCTCGGCCGCAGGCGTGCCGGCGCGCAGCCGCGTGACCCAGTCGTCAGGGTCGAACTCGACTCCGATCGGGTTCGCCGCGAAGTGCGGACCGCTCATGAAGGCGTCGGCCTCCTGCGTCGAGGCGAAGCACTCGACCTGGAACTCCATCTGGTTGCCGTCGGGGTCGGCGTAGTACAGCGACACCGTGATGCCGTGATGGATGCACCAGTAGGGCGCGATGCCCTGCGCCTTCAGGTACCCGTAGTGCTCGAGCAGCTCGGGCAGCGACGCGTACGTGTAGGCGACGTGATCCACGCCGATCGGTCCCGACCGCGCGGTCTCGGTGCCGCCGGGCTGGAGCACGTCGAGGTTCGCGAAGGCGAAGCGGTGATGCTCGTCGTCGTAGGTCAGGAACGCCAGCGCCGGGTTCTGGTGCTGGATGCGCGCATCGAACACGGTGCGGTACCACTGCAGCATCGCGTCGAAGCGGCGGGTCCGGTAGACGATGTGGGCAAAACGGATCGGTCGGATGCGGGTCATCGGTGGATCCTCGGTCGGTGGGATCGGTGGTCGGAGACGGTGGCAACGATCATTGGCGATCCGCGCAGCGCCGCGCGAGGGTGGTGATCGTCCGCGCCAGCCGCGACAGGTCGGGCAGCACCGCGGTCGGCGGCCGGTCCAGATCGGGCGGGTCGCCGCGGCGATCGATCCAGACCCGTGCAAGGCCGAGCGCAAACGCCGGTGCCATGTCGGTCGCCAGGCCCGCCCCCACGTGCAGCACGTCATCGCGGGCGACGCCGAGCCGTGTGAACGCGCGCGCGAAGAACGCCGGGTCGGGCTTGTAGGCCTCGACCTGCTCGGCGGTGACCACCTCGAGCGGCACCCCCAGCCCGCGCACGGTGTCGGCGATCAGCGCGTCTTCCGAGTTGGACACCACGGCCAGCCGATGGCGGCGCGCCAGCGTCCGCAGCGCCGGCACCACGTCCGGGTACGGCGGGATCGCCCGGACCGCCTCGAGCAACCGCGCCTGGGCCTGCGGCACTCCCGACAGGCCCCACTGCCCCATCGTGCCCGCGAGGGCCTCGCGCAGCACCGTGCCGTAGGGCCGGTACGGCCCCGCCTTCAGGCGCACGTGCCAGGCGCCGAAGTCCTGGTGGAACCGGGCCGCCTCGACGTCGGTGGCGACGAGGGTGCGGAAGACGGCGCGCAGGGTCTCGGGCCACTGCACCAGGGTGCCGTAGCAGTCGAAGGTGACGACGTGCGGCCAGGCCGCGTCGTGCCTGGACGCACGCCGGGCGGTGGCCGCGCGACGGTCCTCGTCGACCCGGAACCGCACGATCTGCTCGACCAGCGCCACCGGGATCGGCGCATCGAGCGGAAACCGCACGGTGCCTGCGGACGTGGGGTACGGCGCCAGTGCGTCGCGGAACGCCGCGATCGCCGAGTCACCGGGATACAGCCCGACGTGACCGCGGAACGCCGAATAGTGCACGAGGTTGCCGTGCAGCCTGACCGTGGGGATGCGATAGCGGATGCACTCGACCGCCTGCGGCGCGGCACGCTGCACGGCCGCGCGAATGTCCCGCAGCAGCCCCTGCACGGCGGGCGGACAGGCGGCGATGTAGGCGTCGACGGCCTCGGGGTCGGCATCGGGTTCCGGCCGCGTCACGGCATGCCTTCCAGGCTAGGGGCGACCGGTGACAGCCGGACGCGGCAGGGGCGAGGCGCCCGCCGCGGCGGCTCCCGGGGCGAGATCGGCGTCGATGCCGGCCTTCAGGTTCAGCAGGCTGGCCTGATCGACGCGGATGAGTCCGCGACGCGGACGGTCGAGATCCACCACGAGGAAGGCCAGCACCACGATCAGCACGACCAGGATGTAGGTGGCGAACGCCGGACGATGTCCGGCGCTGCCCGACGCGTACCCCACCACCGCAGTGGTGAGCACGAACGTGGCGTACAGCAGCAGCCAGATCACCTCCGGCACGTGCCGGCCCAGCGCGGCGTCGCGCCGCCCGTAGGCGTCGATCATGTCGTTCAGGGACTGCACGAACAGCCCGGTGCGCACCGGATTCGGATCGGCCTCGACCGCGCGCTCGGTGAGCCCCCACAGGGCATCGAGCACGGCGTTGGTCTGTGCGAGCACCTCGTGACGCGGCGCGTCGTGCTCCAGGGAGATCGCCGCGGAGCGCACCCGCAGATCGACGTAGCGCTGCAGCAGCGCGCGCGCCTGCGCGTCGGCGTCCCCCTGCAGCAGACGCGCACGCAGGTAGGCGGTGCCGATCGCGTTGGCCTCGTCGACCAGCGCTTCACTGCGGCTGTCGAAGCGCTGCAGCGCCAGCGAGAAGGTGAACCCCAGCAGCAGCGCGAGCACGCCCAGCAGCGACGACTGGATCGCGTTGACATGGTCACGCGCCGGCGCGTCGGGCGCGCTCGCCGTCCGCCTGCCGACCCGGTGTCCGAGCACGATCGCCAGCACCATCGAGCACAGCAGCACGCCCGCGATCACCAGGCTGTTCAGACCGTAGAGCACCTCCTTCATGCACGCGCTCCGCAGCGTTCAGGCATCCGGCGGCCCCTTCAGCTCGACCACGTTGCCCTCGGGATCGGGCACGTAGATCGACGGCCCCTGCCCCTGCGCACCGTAGCGCGAGGCCACCGGTCCCGGGGTGCAGCCGAAGGACTGCAGGTGCGCCCGGATGCGGTCGGCGTCGAACGGCTCGACGCGCAGGCAGAAGTGATCGAGGTTGCGCCCCTGGGCACCGGGCGGCGCACCGCCGGCCGCACCGAGCTTGCCGTCGACCGGCACCAGGTCGATCAGGGCACTGCCCGCGCGCAGCTGGATCAGGCCCAGCGCCTCCTGCCGGCGCTCGACCGTGCAGCCCAGCACGTCGCAATAGAAGCGCAGCATGCGGTCGAGATCGACGACGCGCAGCACGATGTGGTCGAGCCCCTGGAGGCGGATCATGTCGGTGTCCTTCAGCTGCGCAACGGCAGAGCCGCGCCGATCGCCACGAACATGCCCCCGCAGACCTGGTTGAAGCGCCGCCCGACGCGCCTGAGCCAGGGGCTGATGCGGTGCGCCGCACCCGCGATGAAGCATTCGGTCGCGATCTCGATCGCCGCGAAGGTGCCCGCCATGACCGCGAACTGCACGACGAGGCTGCGCGCCGGATCGACGAACTGCGGCAGGAACGCGGCGAAGAACAGGATGCCTTTCGGATTGGTGACGGCCGACAGCGCCCCCTGCCGGAACAGCGACCCGCCGGACCGGTAGCCGGCCGACGCACGGACCGCGATGCCGATCGGGGGCGAGCGCCACACCTGCACGCCGAGCCACACGAGGTAGGCGCCGCCCACCCACTTCATCACCGTGAGCCAGACCAGCGAGGTCTTCAGCAGCGCGCCGATGCCGAACATCGACAGCGCGATCACCGCAACGAAGCCCACCGCGCCGCCGAAGATCGTGAACAGCGCGCGTCGCGGGCCGTGCAACGCGCCATGGGCGAGCGCCAGCAGCCCGTTGGGGCCGGGGGAGAGCGACAGGCCGATCGCGGCCAGCAGATAGACGAGCCAGGTTTCGAAGTTCATGCCGCGATGCTGTGGGCGGCAGCGACGCCGGTCAAGTACTTGCGGTTGTGCCGGTCAGGTGCGGGCGATCGTGCCGGTCGGGTGCGTGCGTCGTGGCGGTCAGGCGCGCGCGGTCGCGCTGGCGTGCGTGGTGGGGCATGACCTGCCACGTCATCGACGCCGGTGCGCCCTGCTTCGTACGCTGGCCTCACGCCGCACTCGCGCGGCGCAACCCGCCACCCGAGCACCACGCACGACAGGAGTCGAACTCATGAACACCACTACCGTGACCCCCGCGTCGATCGCACGCGCCTACCTGGACACCTGGAACGAGACGGATGCCGAGCGCCGGCGACGGCTGCTGCAGCAGCACTGGACCGAGGACGCCGCCTACGCCGACCCGATGGCCAGCGTCCAGGGCGCCGACCCGATCGCCGCACTGATCGGTGCGGTGCACGCGCGCTTTCCCGGATTCCGCTTCACGCTGCTGGGCACTCCCGACGGACACGGGGACTACGTGCGTCTGGCCTGGGCGCTGGGCCCCGATGGATCCCCCGCCCCGATCGAAGGCAGCGACGTGGTGACGCTGGAGGGCGGCCGCATCCGCCGGGTGATCGGCTTCATCGATCGCGCACCGGCGGGCTGATCGGAACCGCCCGAGGGCGATGACCGTGGCCGGGACGCGTCGGACGTCCCCGGCCACGGAAGGGTCACGCCCCCGGCCACGGTTGGATCACGCCCCCGGCCACGGTCGGTTCACGGCCCCGGCCGAAGTGGGATCACGCCCTTGGCGTCAGGCCAGGTCGGCCAGCACCGCCTTCACGCAGCCCTCGAGATCGAATCCGCGGCCGACCGCAACGCGACGCGCGCCGGGCGAGCCCGCGGCGGTCACGCCCGAGGCCCGCGTCCAGCCCGAGGCGTCGGACGCGCACAGGTCGTAGATGTACTTGACCAGGCGCAGACGCTCGTCGGCGCCGACGCCGTCCTTGCCCACGTAGTACTTGCGCACCAGCGCCGCCGTCTCGGGATTCTCGAGATCGAGCCCCGACGGCGCGGTCAGCACCGGGCCGCCGCACAACTCGCACAGGAACGTGAGGAACGCGTCGCGCCGGCCGGTGATGGTGAGGCCGGCCAGGTTGCAGGCGACCGCGTCGGGCACGCACAGCCCCTCGATGATCTGCACGCGGTTCAGCGCCGTGTAGCGCAGCGCGTCGAGCAGTTGCGCGGTCTCGATCATCTCGGCGATGGTGCTTCGGATCGCGCCCACGTTCTCGAGACCGTTGTAGCGCGCCATCAGCTGCGCCGCGCCGATCAGCTTCTTCGTGTCGCGCGGCTCGCGCACCAGCACCCCGGTGCGGTGCAGCGTCGTGAAGTAGCCGAGCAGCTCGCGTGTGTGGTCGAACTCGCCGTCCATGAACACGCGCTCGTTGGGCACGAACACGTCGTTGAAGATCACCGTCGCGTCGTGATGGAAGGTGCTGTGGTTCACCGGCTTGTCGAAGCGGAAGCGCTCGCCCCAGGGGGCTCCGGCGTAGTTCGAGATCATCACCACGCCCGGCGCGTTGGCCGGCACCGCACAGGCCACCGACCAGTCTGCATCCGCCGGGCCCATGCCGTGCGTGGGCAGCACCAGCAGCTCGTTGGCCAGCGCGGCCGACGTCACGGAGGTCTTGGCACCCCGGATGACGATGCCGTCGGCACGGCGCTCGACCACGCGCACCCACAGGTCGGGGTCGGCCTGGCCGGAGGGCGGCTTGGACCGGTCGCCCTTCGCGTCGGTCATCGCGAACGCGCCGTGCAGGTCGTTGCGCGCATACCAGTCGGCGTAGGCGTCGATGCGCGGCGTGTACGCGGTGCCGAACTTCGCGTCCATCTTGCGGGCGACGATCTGGAGGCCGGTGATGCCCGCGGCCATCGCACCGTGGGCGTCGCCGGGCATCTCCTCTTCCATCGCGACGAACTTCAGCAGGTCTTCCTGCGAGCGCGGCGGCTGGTGCCAGCGGTGGATGACCTCGCCGTCGGGCAGGGTCACGGTGCGGGCGGCGAGCGTCTCGGCATCGTCGGCGGCGCCCCGGCCGTACTGCGCGGCATTCGCGCGCGCGCGCAGGCCGAAGTGCGCATGGTCGACCACGTCGCGGATGCGCTCACCCGCGTAGTAGACGACGCGACCGTCGCGCAGGCTGTCGAGGTACTGCTGGGCTGTTCTGAGGGCCACGGGATCTCCTCCGTTGTCGTGCTTGAACGTTCATTCTGCCGCGCAACGGGGCTGGCCGCTCACCCCTCGTCCGGCCGCCCGCTCACCGCGACCATCTGCCACTGCCCCGCCTGCAGCACGTAGACCTCCGTCCACCGGCCCTGAACGTCGGACGGCGGCCCGTCCTTCGGCTGCACGGTCGCGGCATACGCGTAGTGGGCAACGCCGGTGTGACCGGCGTACACGCGCACACTCAGCGGCTCGAGCCGATAGGCGACCAGCGCCGGCGCGTCCTCGCCGACCGACTGGAGCGCCGCGTCACGGTCGTGCGGCGCGGGCGCCCGCAGGTCCCAGCCCATGTAGTCGGGATCGAGCGCCGCGGCGATCGTCGCCGGGTCACGCGTCCGCACGCAGGCCCACAGCGCGACCACCCGATTCCACAGCGCCCGCTGCTGCGGGGTCCAGTCGGACATGCGCACGGGTCGGGACGGGTCTCGGTCGTTGCGGAGGTCGGCAGTCATGTCGCGGGTCGGGTTCGTGGAGAGGTCAGTCCTCGGCGTCGTGCTTCGGGCCGCTCGACGGGTCGTCGCGCGTCAGCACGCTCCAGGTGCACGACGCGCCGAAGGCCAGCACCAGGCCCCACTTCAGGCTGGCGGCCGTCGCCGCGATCGCATAGACCCAGGGGACACCGAAGCGCGGCGCCTCGGTGAGCCACCAGTGCAGCCCGTTCTCGACCAGGTCGAACGCGGCGGCCACGGGCAGGGTCCAGGTGGCGACGATGCGCAGCGATCGGCCAAGGCCCGCCAGCACGCGCGTGCGCGTGGCCAGCAGGTAGCCGAACGCACCATAGGCCACGAGGAGCAGGCAGTCGAACGGCAGATGCAGGCGATAGCGCGCGAGATGGTCCGCCGGCCAGAGGTGGACGATGGTGCCGAAGACGCGGGGGCTGAACGCCAGCTGCAGGGACAGCACGCCAGGATTCAGCGGCGCGAGGTATCCGGCCAGGCCGATCAGCAGGACCGCGGTCGCGGCGCCCGTGAACGCAACGGCAGCGCGCGGCTCTGCGGGGACGATCCGCGCACTCCGCCACCGCGGCATCGCCGCGAACACCCCCAGCATCGCCAGGTACACCCCCCCGGACACCGGATCACGACTGGCGAGGTAGTCCGCCACGCTGCGGCCGGCCAGGACGACCGCCAGCAGCAGTTCCGCCAGCACCAGCAGGCCGAGGGCCATCAGTCCGACCGCCCACCACCCGCGTGCCCCCCCCAGCGCACGCGCCCCGCCCGACGTACCGGAGATCCCCGGCGGCCCCGACCGGTCCGAGGCACCCGATGCCGGCAGGCTGAACTTCCGCACCACGAACCCGGCGGCCAGGTATACGGCGACGAACATCAGGGGCATCTCCGCCAGTTCCGCATAGCGCTCGCCGACCCGGGGGACGACGAACGGCACCCGGATCGCACCGAGCAGGAAGCCGGCGCCGAACACCAGACCAAAGTAGGTGGCGGCCGCGGCCACCGACGCCCGCGCGCTCAACCGCGCGTTGCGGTGCGCGCGGCGCCCGTCCACAGTTCGACGTCCGGAAGGTTCGCGTGCACCTGGGCCACGTCGGTGTACCGCTCCAGCACATCGACGACCACCGGCAGCGGTTCGGCCCAGAGTTCGGGCAGGTCGCACTCGGACGCCTCGCGGATCGGATACGCGAGGACTTCGCGCGGCGGAGCCCAGAGCGCCGACACGCCCGGCTTGTTGCCGCGGGGATCGCAGCGGTACCAGCCGTGGTCGGGCAGATGCACGGCGTTCAGACCGTGCAGGCAGTACGGCGCGCCGGCGTCGCCGACCGACAGGCGCTGGTAGCACAGCGCCGCCGGGATGCCATTGGCCCGCAGGAGGGCCGCCAGCAGGTGGCTCTTGGCGTAGCAGTACCCGGTGCCGTGCTTCAGGACGTCCGAGGCCCTGCACGTCACCGGATTGCTGCGGAAGTCCCAGCTGTGGCGGATCTCGTCGCGCACGAACGTGAAGCAGGCCTCGGCGACGCCCTGGACGTCGTGTGCGCCGGCGGCGAGCATCGCGGCCCGCGCGCGGACCGTCGGATCGTCGGCATCGATGTATCGGCTGGACCGGAGAAACGGCGCGAGGTTCGGGGGCATCGTCGGTGCGTTCATGGGTGCGTCCTATTCCACCAGCACCTTACCGGCAACGATGTCCTTCAGGAAGGCGGCGCCGTCGCCGAGGCTCATGAAGTGCCGATAGGCCTCGGCGCCGAACAGCATCGGCTCGAACAGGTAGGTGATCGCATTGATGGCGTTCTCGTCCGCGAACCCCGTGCCGGGTTGCGCGCGGAGCACCTGCGCCCGCAGCGCCTCGGGCATGGTGGCGAACATCGCCACGTACGCGATGTATTCGCGCGCCTGGATCGCCGGCCGCCGGATCGTGAAGTTGCACCCGGCCACCGCATGGGCCGACTCGTGCGCGGCAAGCGCCCGGTAAAGCGCGCGCGAGACCCGCACGCCGAACCAGGTGCGCCGGCGCTGGAACGCGGCGTACGACAGCAGGTGGGCCTGCTGCCGATCCTCGAAATAGCAGCCGGCCGCCGTGCGCGAGACCTCGTCGGGCAGGCGGTCTCCGACCGACACGGTGTACGCCGGCGCAACGGTCAGCCCCTGTGCCTGCAGGAAGCGGCGGGCGTCGGCCGCCCCTGCGCAGATGTCGGCGCGGTCGGCGGGCGTGGCGCCGACGACCCGGATCGCGGACCCGGGGCAGACGTGACCGGCAGGTGTCCGGCCGGGCGTGACGGTGGGGGCGGCGGGTGCTGAGGCGG
>ENA-UPTA01001375-UPTA01001375.1-activated-sludge-metagenome-genome-assembly--contig:-NODE-1375-length-27086-cov-7.249232_pt1 | contig 27086 bp, 22 predicted proteins | sample MGYA00238184_ERZ773361 | MGnify/ENA primary metagenome ERZ773361 (study PRJEB29100, sample SAMN05720205) | activated sludge metagenome | isolation source: anaerobic digester from wastewater... | reverse complement strand
AGCATCCTGAGCACCCTCCTTTATCGGCAGGGGGCTTCTCCCCCTTGCATCCCCCGCTTTGGAAGGTAAGGAGAACATACTTCCCCTACAGTCGGAGTACTTCACAAACCCTTAATTTTATATCGCGTTATTCTTCCTATACGAAGTAAATATGCCCGCCAGCAGGATTCCTATGAGAATGCAGAGAAAGGGCTCCGCAGTAATTCTGTACCTTGGAGCATAATAAAAAATCAGAATGATAAGGTTCATATACAGGAAGTTCCCTATTATCCATAAAGGCTCGCAAAATAGTATGAACAGGGATTTGACAGATATAAGCCTGAATATGAAAAGCACCAGGAGCAAGAGAGCAGATTTCCATAGGAATTCAAAGGATATTTGAGGAAGCCTGTAAGGGCACTCCATCTTAATCAAGCTGCCGTAAAGGGGAAGCTTATAGGTTCTGTCCAAATGGGTTGCAGCCTCAGAGATATGATAATCTCCATGATAAAGAAAGAGCTGCTGCTTAACCTTTAGGAGATCTATTTCCCTGTTAATATTATTTCTTATGTAAACTAAACCTTCCTTATAGCCCGTCTCATACAGCTTTAACATATCGGATTGTGCCTTCTTTATGTCAACCCATGTCCCGTTGGAATGAGGATTATGAGCGATGTAGAAGTTGATGGGGCCGTTGGTATCTATCAGTATTAAGCGGCCTGTAACGGCATAGTTTCTGAGGATCCAGGGAGAGAGCACAGCAAGAATTATAAGCAGTGAAAGGGCTCCATCCGCTGCGAGGACCTTAATGCCCCGGCAGATGCTGAATCTTCTGGCGGTAATAAACAACAATGCAGATAAAAATATGACAGCGGGAAGCAGAAGAAGCACGGGGCGTGTAAGGTTGCCCAGCCCGAAGAAAATGGAGAACAAAACAAGGTGTTTAACCCGCACGGAACCATTGGGACAACTGAGTTTGAGGGACATTTCGTCTTTAAAATACCTGAGGGAGAAGTATACTGCCGCTAAATAAATAGTGATGAATACCGTTTCAGCGTACAAATGGTTGGTATAGGCCACCATCCTTGTATTCAGAGCCATCAGTATGCCTGCAGTAAGCCCGGCTTCCTCATGGAGATCGCTGTAATCCCTTAAAGCCTCCCTGGCTGTTATAAAGCAGAGAAGGCAGGAAACGGCGGAAAAACCTGCCTGTATTACCCGCATTACAATAAAATCCTGCGCAGTGCCAAAAAACCTATAGACAAAACCGGAAAGGAAGATATAAAGAGGAGGCCAGTAGGCATATCTTGACCAATGTTCTCCGAAGCTGTGTCCGTAGTATTCGCCGTTCATTACATTTAAGGCATAGTTATACATACTCCAGGCGTCGATTTTGAATTCAAAAGGAGCATATATTATAAAGCGAAGCCTTAAATACAATGCAATTCCTAGAATCAGAGCAGTATATACAAGGGTTTTGACACTGCGCATCAATTGTTTTCCTCCCTATTTTTGAATCATGTACTTTTTACAATATATTTACGCATATATGTACATACATTATACTAATTTAACCCCGCTTATATTATTCATTCGCATCTTTCTACATCTTTCACCAATTTTATTGACACAAAGGTCAAAAATGTCTATACTGTACATATATGGCATACACAGTATGAACAGTATGCACACTATAAGCAGAATACACAATTTCAGGACTTCATGTGTATATAGTCATCTATGACAGATGGGACAAATCCTGTCTCGCAGTCAGTTTTCAAAGAGGCGAGGTGTATATATGTGGATATAACAGTCAGCAATTCGACGAAGGAACCCATATATGAGCAAGTAGCGAACCAGATAAAAAAGCAGATTATCAATCAGCAGCTGAAGCCCGGGGAAGCTCTGCCCTCCATCAGGAAGCTGGCGACCGATTTGCATATAAGTGTGATCACTACCAAGAGAGCCTATGATGAGCTTGAAAAGGAAGGCTTTATTGAGACTGTCATAGGAAAGGGATGCTTTGTTTCAAGGGAGAATAAGGAGTTCATCAGGGAAAAGAAGATAAGAATGGTTGAGGAAAAGCTGTCCGATGTTATAAAGGACAGCCGGGTACTGAACATAGGGCTCCAGGGTTTGAAAATGATGCTGGAGGTTTTATATAGAGAAGGAATATAGGAAGCCGCAAGGCTTCTTTTTTATAGGAGGACGCGGGGACATGGGGACGCGGGGACACGGGGACGTTTCCCCTGTCCCACTTCCAGTGGGACACGCGAAACGTCCCCATGTCCCCGCGTCCCCGTGTCCCCGCGTCCCCGTGTCTCATAATAAATAAGCTTTAATTGGAAACAATAACTTTTATTACAGAAAATCAGCGCATAATCATTGAGGGAGAGTTTCCATGAAGAAGTACAGAATTGCCCCAAAAGCAGTGAAGCCGATGAGTACAATAAAATTCAGGACGAAGGCATCAGCCGGCGGAAATAATGCAGATTCTTCGGACTTCTTTGACCGTACCGCCGACAGGCTTCGGAAAGACCTCTCGGGTAATGCGGATGTGATAATGAGAGAGCTTTTTATCGGCGGCAATGAGAACATAGATGCATTGCTTGTATACCTAATGGGGAACATCGACAAAAAGCTGCTGAGCGACAGCGTTATAAAGCCGCTGATGACATGCGGCGGTCTGGGAGATATCGAGGCGAGGGGTGAAAGGCTGAAGGAGCATATTACAAAAAAATGCCTTCAGACAGGCAGCGTAAAATACAGTAAAGATTATAACACCGCCCTGCAGGATATGTTTTCCGCAGAAGGGATTCTCCTTGTAAGAGGAATAGAGGGCTTCATTATCTTTACTGTCGCCGGCGGGCAAAAAAGGCAGATATCGGAGCCTGAAACAGAGAAAAGGATACGAGGCACCAAGGAAGGTTTCATAGAAGATATTTGGGTAAATATCGGGATGATAAGAGAATTTATCAAAGACCCGATGCTTAAAATTGAGATGCTCAAGATAGGGCAGAGATCGCAGACTGATGTGGCAATTATATATATAAATGGTTTGGCGGATTCCAAAATAGTGGATGAAGTAAAAAAGAGGATAAATAAAATAAATATTGATGCCATACTTTCCAGCGGTTATGTTGAGCAATATATTGAAGACAACCCGTGGTCTGTTTTCCCCCAGCTCCTGGGAACGGAAAAGCCGGACAAGGCAGTGGCGAACCTGCTGGAGGGAAAGCTTCTCATAATAACCGACAGGTCGCCCTTTGTGTTCACGGCTCCGGCAGTATTCATCGAGTTCTTTCAGGCAACCGAGGACTACTATGAAAAATTTCACGCGGGAATATTTTCACGGATTATCCGTTTGATTGCCTTCCTGATTGCAGTTTTAGGCACATCAATATATATAGCTCTAACCAGCTTTCATCCGGAGCTTATACCTTCGGAACTGCTTATAAGCTTTGCCCGATTGAGAAAAAAGGTGCCTTTTCCGCCTGTAATTGAAACATTGCTTATGGAGTTTACAGTTGAAATACTGAGGGAGGCGGGTATACGGCTTCCTACGTCCGTGGCAGGGACTCTTGGCATAGTCGGGGGGATAATTCTGGGAGACGCCGCCATAAGGTCCAATCTGGTGAGCCCTGCAATGATAGTAGTTATAGCAATCACTACGGTATGCAATTTTGTGATGCCCAACTACAGTATGACATTGTCCATGCGGCTGCTGAAGCTTTTCCTGATTTTATTGTCCGCTGTATTCGGTGCCTATGGAATAGCTCTGGGGCTCCTTGTAATAGTGACACATCTTGCGAGGCTGGAGAGCTTTAGTGTGCCATACCTTTCTCCATACGCACCCTTCAGGTTCAGCGACATGAAGGATGCTCTGCTTAGGCTGCCTTTGTGGATGCATGTCAAAAGGCCTGTGTCAATCCCACATATGGATGATAAAAGGGCAGTAAACAACAGAGAGAAGAGTGGTACCGGTGAAAACTGAAATGAGCTATACAATTACAAGTAAGCAGCTCCTCTTCACACTTATAAGCTGTATGCTGGGGGCGGGGATTCTAAGTCTTCCCAGGGTCACGGCAGAGGCAGTGGGACAGGATGCGTGGCTGGCAGTAATTTTGGGCGGAATTATCCCTTTGGTGTCTATCTGGCTTTCAAACAAAGTAGTAAGCAGACATCCGGGCTTATCCTTTGCTGCACTTACGGAGAAGCTTGCGGGAAAATGGGCAGGAAAGCTTCTGGCTGCAGTATTTGTAACATATTCTGTCATTGCTTCGGCAGCAATACTCAGGGTGTTTACGGAAGTAATCACAATATTTCTGCTTCCGAACACCCCAATTCTTGTTAAAATATTACTTGGGCTTGCTGTAAGCGCTTATATGGCAAGCGGGGGAATCAAGGTTCTGGGAAGATTAAATGAGTTTCTTTTTTATGTTCTGCTTCCGCCGCTTTTTTTATCAATACCAGCAGTGGTAAAATATGCGGATCTTCATTATCTTATGCCTGTGCTGAATAATAATCTGGCCGAGTATTCCAAGGCAGCCTTTACTACCGGCTTTGCTTATTCAGGCTTCGAGGCTATTATTGTATTTGCTCCTTATGTATTGAAAAAGAAGGAGACCCTGAAGGCAGCCGTGCTGGCACTAATAATAACAATAATGATTTACCTGTATGCGGTAATTACCACTGTAACCGTGTTCGGGCCGGAACTTACTCAAATGTTCACATGGCCCACCCTGAGGCTTCTTTCCGTTACGGAAATTCCCGTGCTGGAAAGGATAGAATTTATTGCAATAATAGCATGGATAGGAGTGGCCATAAGGCCTGTCAGCAATCAATACTTCTGTGCCGGCCTTATTATAAAGGATGCATTTGGCATAAAATCCCTGAGCAAGGTTGTGGCACTGCTATATCCTATTATTGCTGCAATTGCATGGTATCCCAAAAACATAGGCATTGTATTTCGCCTATCAGATTTTGTAGGTATGTATTCGCTGATACTGGGAACTGCACTGCCGCTGCTTTTGCTGGGGCTTTCGCTGATCCGGGGCAAAGGGAGGGCAAGAGATGAAAAAAAGACATAGATATATTTTATTGTCCTCGGTTATAATTATCAATGCTCTATTCTTAGCGGGCTGTTGGGATGAAAGGGAGTTGGATGAGCTTGTAATTCCTATCATAATAGGATATGACTATGCCAATGAAGAGGAAAAGGAGCAGCCTGACGACAAATACCTTATAAGCGCAGGGTTTCCGATTTTCTATGAAGATACGCTGCAGAAGTATCATGTTGATATAACTTCCGGTTCTATGGAAGGAGAGGTAGTAAACAGAAGAAACACCCACTTCGGTGAGCAGCTCATACCGGGACAGCTTCAGGTAGTTGTCCTGGGGGAAGAACTTATCAGTAATGAGAACATTATTGAACTGACTGATATATTATCAAGGAATCCAGCGGTTAAGGGAGCCATTCCAATGGCAGTATCAAAGGGAAAGGCTGCTGATATGCTGAGTGTGCCTGTGAAGCAGTATCCCAATCCGGGCATATATATACAGAAGCTTATTAAAAATATAAGGAGGACTAATTTTTTCCCCACCTGTACGCTGTTTGAAAGCAATAGGCATATTATTTCAAACCATACGGCTCCATTGCTGCCCTACATTGTGCATGAGAATGGGAATATTGTGTTTGCAGGCTCCTGCCTTCTAAATGGGGGAAAAAGGATTGTGCACCTAGACAGGGAAAAAACCGAAACTGCTGTAATGCTGAGGGGAATCCGGAGCAGAGGGATGATTACCTATGATATTATAGAGAATAATAAGGTCATAGGCCAGATAACCTTTGAAGGCAAGAACAAGCGTAAGGTTAAAGTAAAAAAAGAAGGAGACAGGTATATTTTCAACATATTGATAAAGCTATCGGGAAGATTATATGAGCGTAAGAAAAATGAGCCTGTTATTGATCATAAGGATTTTATCAAGCTCTGCCAGAAATCCCTGGAGGATTTAATCAGGAAAAGGGCGGAGGATTTTGTCACCATAGTGCAGGAGGAGTACGGTTTCGATGCACTGGAACTGGGAATAGAGATAAAAGGACATTCCAGGGAAAAGATATCTAAAGAAGATATTGACAGAATAATTCAGGAGTCGGAGATCAGTGTTGAGGTCAAGGTATGCATAGATAATGCCGGAGGCAAAATATAGCGTTCTATTTTTCTTTTGATTTTGTTCTCGTATAGGAAAGTATAATTTCCTATACGAGGGGGGATGCAAGGGGGAGAAGCCCCCTGCCGTTCAAGGAAGGTGCTCAGCTGCAGAGCAGCGTCGAAGGGAACCATAGGGTTCCCTAGCGAAAAAAGAGCGTCGTGAGACTGGCTTTTTTTCTGCCATAGCCGTATAATATATAAATATGGAAACTATCGCATTATATGGAGAATCCGGGGTGTTATATTGCTTACAGATATTTTAATAAAGTCATTTATAAAGGATAAAGATAATATCAGGGATAAAAGTGTCAGGCAAAAATACGGCTACCTGGGAGGTTTCGTAGGTATTGCCTGTAATGTGATGCTTTCAGGGGCAAAGATTGCAATAGGCCTTATGATAAACAGCATCGCTATTACCGCCGATGCGGTTAACAATCTTTCCGATGCCGCCTCTTCCATAATTATGGTAATTGGTTTTAAGATAACCAGCAAGCCTGCCGACCGGGAGCATCCCTTCGGCCATGGGAGGATTGAGTACATATCGGCTATGGTGGTTTCCTTCATGGTAATACTTGCAGGTTTTGAGTTTTTCAAAGGCTCCTTTGACAGGATAAGGAATCCCGAGACAGTCAAGTTTGAAATAATACCCTTTTCCGTATTGCTTTTATCCATAGGTGTTAAAGTCTGGCTTAGCAGGTTTTATAAAAAGATAAGCCGGGAAATAGACAGCAAAGCCATGGAGGCCTCTGCCGCAGACAGCCTCAGTGATGTAACGGCCACATCGGTTGTTGCCCTGTCACTACTTGCTTCCCTTTGGACAACTTTTCCCTTGGACGGATATGTGGGGCTTCTGGTATCCGCATTAATAATTTATTCCGGAATATCTCTTACAAAAGACACTTTGAACCCGCTGCTGGGAGAAGCTCCCGAGCCGAAGTTCATAAGGTCAATAACGGAAAAGGTTTTAAGCTATGACGGCATCATTGGTATTCACGATATGATAGTCCACAACTACGGCCCCGGCAGGTGCGTAGTTTCACTGCACGCTGAGATTCCTGCAAGCATGGATATAATGAAGGCACACGATGTAATTGACCTGGCGGAGCAGGAAATATCGGAGGAAATGGATATACACATGGTGATTCATATGGATCCTATCAATACCGATGACGAAGTAGTGCAAAAAACCCAGGAGCAGATTACCGGGCTGATAAACGAAATGCATGAAGAGCTGACGATACATGATTTCAGGATAGTCGGAGGTGAGGAGCATAAGAACCTCATATTTGACCTGGTGGTACCCTTTGAATATGATGAAAAAATGGCCGGGGACCTATCAAAGAAAGTCGCCTGGGAAATAAAATCAAAATATCCTGAATGCAATGCCATTATTTATATTGACAGGGCTTATTCCGTTCTGGATAAATTGTAAGCGGGCGGATGTTTCAGGCCGGCGCAATATTAATAAACAGCTATTGATAAATATCAGCAAACAGGGCAAAATAGCATTTGACATTGTAACGGAATATATATATAATAATGGGTATTAATTTATAGCATAACAGCATTGAAGAGGACAGTAGTAAAGGACGCAATTCAAAGAGAGACATTCATTTGGTGAAAGATTGTCATTTGCCACTTTATGAAGATCACCTCGGAGCTGAAGGGCTGAAATCAGTAAGCCTTCCCGCAGGCATGCGTTACATGTGTCAAGTGGTGCATCATATTTTGTTGATTGATGCATAACCTGGGTGGTACCGCGGTATTATATCGTCCCTTTGGCTTTGGCCGAAGGGACTTTTTAAATGCTGTTACAGATCACACTTTCGGAAAGGATGTATAAAATGGATAAGTTTAAATTTTTATCAGAAGGCCGGATTGAAGAAAATGAAAAAAGAATATCGGAATACTGGAATGAGATTGACATTCTCAAAAAGTGCGTAGAAACCAGAGAAGGCAAAGAGCCTTTTATATTCTACGAAGGGCCTCCTACTGCCAATGGCAAGCCCGGATTGCATCATGTAATTTCCAGGACTCTTAAGGATACGGTCTGCCGGTACAAGACCATGAAGGGGTATCAGGTCAAAAGGAAGGGCGGCTGGGATACCCATGGGCTTCCCGTGGAAATCGAAATTGAAAAAGAACTCAAATTGACCGGCAAGCAGGATATCGAAAAATACGGCATCAAGGAATTCAATCAGAAGTGCCGTGAGTCAGTTTTCAAATATGTGGGAATGTGGAGGGACATGACGGAAAAAATGGCCTTCCTCATTGATATGGATAATCCGTATGTAACCTATGAAAATGAATATATTGAGTCGGCCTGGTGGATATTGAAGAAATTCAAGGATGAAGGATACCTTTATGAGGGTCACAAGATATCACCTTATTGTTCAAGATGCGGTACGGGACTGGCAACCCATGAGGTAGCCCAAGGTTATAAAGAGATAAAGACCACTACCGTAATAGTAAAGTTTAAGAAAAAAGATGCCAATGAGTATTTTCTGGCATGGACGACGACTCCCTGGACCCTCCCCTCCAATGTAGCCTTGACGGTAAATCCAAAGGAGACATATCTCAGGGTAAGGCAGAACGATGAAGTATATTACGTAGAAAAAACCCTGGCTGCAAAAGTATTGGGAGAAGATTTTGAAGTGCTGGAAGAACTCAGGGGCACAGAGATGGAATACATGGAATACGAGCAGCTGATTCCCTTTGTAAAGGCGGACAAAAAGGCTTTTTATGTGACAGTGGCTGATTATGTAACAACTGAAGATGGTACGGGCATAGTTCACACCGCACCTGCCTTCGGCGAAGATGACTACAATACAGGCAGGAAATACGACCTTCCGGTGCTCCAGCCCGTCAGCATGGAGGGCAAATTTATAGGAACACCTTGGGAAGGCAAGTTTGTAATGGATGCAGACCTTGATATAATCAAATGGCTGGCGGCAGAGGGCAAGCTGTTCAAGAAGGAAAAGGTGGATCATAACTATCCCCACTGCTGGAGATGCGGGACACCTCTGCTTTACTACGCAAAACCCAGCTGGTATATAGAAATGACAAAGCTCAGGGATAATCTGGTGGCTTATAATAATGCAGTAAACTGGTTCCCTCCCTATGTCGGGGAGAAGCGCTTCGGCAATTGGCTTGAGAATGTGAATGACTGGGCTCTTTCCAGAGACAGATACTGGGGTACACCTCTTAACATATGGAGATGTGATTGCGGACATACGGATTCAATAGGTTCCATCAAAGAATTGGTGGACAGGGCAATTGAAGATATTGACGAAAACATCGACCTGCACAGGCCTTATGTGGATGAAGTTCACATAAAGTGTGAGAAATGCGGCGGCACCATGACAAGAGTAAAGGAAGTCATAGACTGCTGGTTTGACAGCGGAGCAATGCCTTTTGCACAGCATCATTATCCTTTTGAAAACAAGGAAAACTTCCATGAGCTTTTCCCTGCAAACTTTATCAGTGAAGGAATAGACCAGACAAGAGGCTGGTTCTATTCACTGATAGCAATATCAACCTTTGTCATGAAGACAGCTCCATACAGGAATGTACTTGTGGGCGGGCACCTGGTGGATAAGGACGGCAAAAAGATGTCCAAATCCCTGGGCAATGCAGTAGATGTATTCGATATGTTCGAAAAATACGGGGCAGATGCTTTGAGATGGTATATGCTTTATGTATCACCGGTCTGGACTACCACAAAGTTTGACGAGGACGGCGTAAAGGATGTACTGAGCAAATACTTCGGAACACTTAAAAATGTATACACCTTCTTTGCATTATATGCAAATACCGACAGCATAGATCCGAAGGATTTCTTCGTGGAATACAAGGATAGGCCGGAACTGGACAGGTGGATACTTTCCAAATACAACAACCTTGCAGCAGAGGTTAATGCTGCCCTCGATGTTTATGATCTTACAAGAGCGGCAAGAAAACTGCACACCTTTGTGAACGAAGATCTTTCCAACTGGTATATCAGGCGTTCCAGAAGAAGATTCTGGGATGCGGAGCTTACGGAAGATAAAAAAGCGGTTTATAATACCACCTATGAAATACTTGTGGGTGTATCCAAGCTTATGGCTCCCCTTGCTCCATACCTTCCCGAAGAGATATACCGCAACCTAACGGGAGAGCTGTCGGTACATGTGGCATATTTCCCCGAGGTTAATGAAGATCTGATCGATAACAAGCTGGAAGAGAGAATGGATCTTGTAAGGAGCCTTGTAGGACTTGGGAGAGCTTCCAGGGAACAGGTGAGGATAAAAGTCCGTCAGCCTCTGCAGAAGGTATTCATAGATGCCAAGTATGAAGAGCTGATATCTTACCTGATTCCGCTTATCCAGGAAGAATTGAACGTAAAGGAAGTTATATTCGAAAAGAATCTGAACAAATTTATTGACTTTACCTTGAAACCGGATTACAAATTTGCAGGCCCCGTACTGGGAGCAAAGATAAAAGCCTTCGCAAAAATGCTTGAGGAAATGGACGCAGCAGTAGCAGCACCTAAGTTTGAAGCAGGGGAGACTGTGAAGATTGAGCTTGAAGGAGAGCCTCTGGAGGTAAACAAGGATTATGTTATAACCAGGATAGCAGCCAAGGAAGGCTTCACAATGACAACAGAAAACAATCTCTTCATAATACTGGATACTACCCTGACAAAAGAGCTTATTGAAGAGGGTTACGCAAGAGAGTTCATCTCCAAGGTTCAGCAAATGAGAAAGAACAATGCTTTTGAAATGATGGACAGAATAAACATATACTATGAAGGGGACGATGAAATAGCAGAAGCAGTCAAGGCATATGAGGAATACATCATGACCGAAACCCTGGCTGAAAAGATAGAAAGGGTGACGGATGCGAACTTTGAAGTCCAGGATCTTAACGGACATCAGACGGGAATGAAGGTTGAAAGGATATAGGAAATAAAGCAAATAATAAAGGCCTCTCCGGAAAAATCGGGGGGCCTTATTATTTAATTAAGAAAAATCTAAAAAATTAAAAATTTTTTTTTAAATTAAAGAAGGAATATAAAAATCCTTGTAGAAAACTAACGTAAACATATGAGTTACGACGTCACACTATGTGTGACGAAGGGGGAGTGATTAAATGAGTCTCAATGTAGTAATTACTGACTGCAGCTGGGGAAATATTGAAGTGGAAAAAGAGTATTTGCCTGAAAATGCAGTAGTAGAAGGATATCAATTAATAACAGAGGATGAGGTAATTGAGGCATGCTCTGATGCAGATGCAATTCTATCTGAATATGCTCCTATTACTGCCAAAGCATTAAAAGCATTGAAAAAATGCAAGATTATTTCAAATTCTGCAATTGGATTTGACAACATTGATGTAAAAGCTGCTGAAGAACTTGGGATTGCTGTAGCCAATGTGCCGGGCTATTGTGCGCATGAAGTGGCGGATCATGCAATGTCTCTCATTCTTGCAGCCAGCAGGAACATAGTAGTATATGACAAAGCTGTGAGAAAAGGTGAATGGAACTATGAAATAGGGCTGGAGATGGATAGGCTTAAAGGACAGGTGCTTGGTTTGGCGGGTTTTGGCAAGATAGCACAGTTCGTAGCAAAGAGAGCACAAGGCTTTGGATTTAAGGTAATTGCTAATGATCCGTTTATAAAACAGGAATATGCTGATTCATTGAACGTCAAATTGGTTGAAATTGATAAACTGCTTGCTGAATCTGATATTATTTCCTGCCATATACCCGCCATAAAAGATACAATAGGTTACTTTAACAAAGAAAAGTTTGATAAAATGGCAAAATGTCCGATATTTATCAACACCTCAAGAGGAAGACTTGTTAATGAAGAAGATCTGGCCGATGCTTTAGAAAACAAAAAGATAAGGGCTGCGGCATTAGATGTTCTGATAGAAGAACCACCGACTATGAATAATAGATTATTTACCTTTGACAATGTGATAATTACACTCCATGCAGGATTTTTTTCGAAGACCGCATTAAGAGAGGTCAGAAGCAGATCTGCAATGAATGTGACAAATTTCTTTCAGAAGGAATTCAATAAGATTAACTTTGTAAATAAAATCAGAGGGTAGTGAGGGATTATGGAAAAGAAGCCGTATTACTTAATTCAATCGGTTGTGAGAACATTGCAGATAATTGAATACCTTGCAGAAACCGGCGAGTCAAGCGTAAAAGAAGTAGCTGAATTTATCGGAGAGAGCAAGACTACAGCCCATAGGTTTCTTGCCAGCATTAAGCAGGAGGGATTTTTGGAGCAGGACAGTGAAAGCAAAAAATATAAATTGTCCTTAAAACTGTTTGAAATCGGCAATAAAATCGTTGACACCCTGGACTTGAGGGTGATAGCAAGACCTATACTTCAGGAGCTGTCACTGCTCTCTTTGCAAACTATCAACTTAGGAATACTAAACAAAAGTGATATTGTCTATATTGACAAGGCAATCAGCGGTAATAATCTCAGATTGGACAGCCCTATTGGGGGAAGGGATCCTGCTCACTGTACCGCTATGGGCAAATCGATACTTGCATTTTTATCTAAGAGCATACAAGAGAGCTATGTAAGCGAATATGGCTTAAGTATGAGGACTGCCAATACTATAACAAATCCCACAGACTTATACATAGAATTGGATTTGGTTAAACAGAAGGGTTATGCAATGGATAGAGAAGAGCTTGCATTGGGAATAGAATGTGTTGCTGCACCTGTATTCGATAGTTTTATGCATCCTATAGCAGCTATCAGTATTTCTATGCCTAATAACCCGGAAAATATGGGACGGATGGAAGAATACCAGGAACAGATTCTAATTGCATCTAAAAAAATATCAAGTAAATTGGGTGCAAAAATATAAACAATAACAAAATTTAAGGAGGATTTATAAATGGTAGGAAAAAAGGTTTTATTGAGAGCGAGGATGAGTTCAGGGGATGCTCATTACGCAGGTGAACTGGTTAACGGTTCAAAGATATTGGACTATTTCGGTGATCTTGGAACAGAATTATGTATCAGGTACGATGGAGATGAAAGTTTATTCTTGTCCTACAACTCGGTGGAATTCCTTGCACCTGTTTATGCCGGTGACTTCATGGAATACTATGGATGGATAGAAAAGGCAGGAAACTCATCCAGGGTCTGCAAATTCGAAGCATACAAAGTAATAGAGCTGGCAAGAGATCCCAACCTGGCTTTATCGGCTGCAAATGTTCTGGCAGAACCGCTGCTGGTTGGAAAAGCTGAAGGAATCCTTGTTGTTAAGAAAGGTTTGCAAAGAGGAGCGCAGGATCCGGATTTTAAACACGAATAAGGTAATCAGTACCAGGTGTCTGACCTCCAGCTATTAAAGTTGGAGGTTTGCTGCCAGATAGTTGAGGAGGAATTCTGATTGAACTTAGTAAAAATAGACATGGAAAAATGCAAAGAATGCGGATATTGCATAAATTTCTGTCCTAAGAAAGTAGTGTTGGAACAAGGCGATAGTATTAATAAAAAGGGTTATTATCCTGCAGCTGTCATAAACCAAAAGGAATGTACCGCATGCGGGACATGTGCAAAGGTTTGCCCGGAAGCTGCTATTGAAGTTATCAAAGATTTTGAAGGGCAGGAGGTTTAGGCATGGGAGAAAAAGTATTTATGCAAGGGAATATGGCATTAGCGGAAGCTGCAATAAGAGCGGGCTGCAAATACTATTTCGGGTATCCGATTACTCCGGCCAGCGAGATAATGGAATATTATGCAGCAAAAATGCCCGAAGAAAATGGTGTCTTTGTACAAGCTGAGACAGAGGTATCAGCGTCAAATATGATAGCCGGAGTTGCTGCAGCAGGGAAAAGGGCTATGATGGCAACCTCAGGACCGGGAATAAGCTTAGGTGCGGAAGCAATATCATATATGTGTGCGGCGCAATTACCGGCAGTTTTAGTGAATGTAATGAGACCGGGCCCCGGGGATGGTGACATAGTAGCCTGCCAGGGAGACTATTTCCAGGCAGTTAAAGGTGCAGGACACGGCGATTATAATACTATAGTATTGGCTCCCTACTCTGCACAGGAAATGGTTGACTTTGCTTTTAAAGCATTTGAACTGGCGGAAAAGTACAGAAATCCCGTAATGATCCTAAGTGATGGCGGACTTGCCAAAATGATGGAATCAGTTGAGCTTCCGGATAGGATAGCACCCGATACACAGTTCCCATGGGCATTGACCGGTGCAAAAAACAGAGATGCAAATGTCATCACAACTTGTGCCAAGTCACCAAAGCAATGGGAAGAGTATAATCTGGTGCTGCAGGAAAAGTTTATTAAAATTAAAGATGCGGAGCAAAAATGGGAAAGTTATAAAACCGAAGATGCAGATGTAGTAGTAGTTGCTTTCGGCATTTCAGCAAGAATTGCTTTTTCAGCTGTTAAGATGGCAAGGGATAACAATATGAAGGTTGGAATGATTAGGCCGATAACACTTTGGCCCTTCCCGGAAAAAGCGTTTAAAGGCCTTGATGACAAATATTTCTTTGTTACAGAATTAAATTCCGGTCAGATGGTGGAAGATGTGAAATTATCAGTCAAAGATAAAGAAAAAGTCAGTTTCTATGGGAGGCTTGGCGGGATGACCCCAACTCCAAAGGAACTATACGAAAAACTCATTGAATTATATAAAGAGCATAAGCTCAACGCTAACATTTAAGGGGTGGATGTAATGAAGGTAGTATATAAGAGACCGGAGCTTCTGACTGATGCACATTTTTCATACTGCGGCGGTTGCGGACACGGAATAATTAACAAATTATTGGCAGAAATAATAGAAGAAGAAAAACTAGCTGAAAAAGCCATCCTGGTATGGCCTATAGGCTGCTCCGTTTATGCAGACCAAAATTTCAAGGTTGACTCAATATGTGCATTGCATGGACGTGCCCCATCGGTAGGTACCGGTTTGAAAAGAGCTCTTCCGGAGAACACAGTAATTGTATATCAAGGTGACGGAGATATGGTATCGGAGGGTATGGCGGAAATAATGCATGCTGCAATCAGAGGAGAAAAGTTCAGTGTTATTTTTGTAAACAATGCGATATTTGGAATGACAGGGGGACAAATGGCCCCGACAACACTGCTTGAGCAAAAGACAACAACCTCACCATATGGCAGAAGGGCTGAAACCAGCGGATATCCTGTGAATATGGCAGAACTGATATCCAATGTCCGGGGATGCTATTTTAGTGAGAGAGTATACGTTAACAATCCTAAGAATATTATGAATGCAAAAAAAGCCATAAAAAAGTGTATTCAATACCAGATGGAGGGAAAAGGGCTAAGCTTTGTTGAAGTTGTGTCACAATGTCCGACCGGCTGGGGAGTGAATCCGTTAGATAGTCTGAAAATGGTGGAAACAGAAATGTCCAAGGTATATCCCCTTGGTGTATTCAAGGATATGGGGGTGAATGATAATTGAAAAATGAGATAATCTTTTCAGGCGTAGGCGGTCAGGGAATAATGCTGATAGGGAAAATGCTATGTGAAGCTGCAGTAGATAAAGGATATCAAGTCACTTTCGCTCCTACATACGGCCAGGAAAAAAGGGGAGGACGTACCAGCTGTCAGATTGTAATATCCGATAGCGTAGATTCACCTGTTATTTCCGAGGCGGATACCGTATTGATAATGGATGAGAAATCCCTGGACGATTTTAAAGACAGAGTTAAGAAGGGCGCTTATCTGATAATAAATAGCTCAATGGTAGAAAAAGAACTTACAAGAGATGATATCAATGTTATAAAAGTTCCTGTAAATGATATTGCCAGCGAAATGGGAAATCCAAAGTCCGCTAATATTGTAGCTCTCGGGGTAGCATTAAAATATATTGATTCGGTATCGCTGGAAAACATAAAAGAATATTTGGGGAAGATCTTTAAAGGCAGTGCAATCGAAAAGAATAAAAAAGCTTTGCAAACCGGTTATGAATATAGTGTATGAATCGTTATCGACTCATATCAGCTGGTTTGTACAAGCCAAAAATAATTAGTAAGAATGGAGGGGTTTCATTGTTAATATTAAGAAAAAGCGATATTGAGAAAGCAATTTCTATGGATGAAGCCATTAGTGCGATGGAAACAGCTTTTATCAAATTCTCCGAGGGAAATACCAAAATACCTTTGAGGACAGTAATCAATGTTGAGGATAAAGGCGATGCGATATTTATGCCGGGATATGTGGAAGGACTCGGTGTGGCCGTTAAGCTTGTTTCTGTTTTTCCAGGTAATTTGGAGATTGGGAAACCCACAATTAACTCTGTTATATTGCTTGAAGATCAGAATACAGGTGAAGTTCTGGCTTTGATGGATGGAGGTTGTATAACTGCTCTCAGGACCGGAGCCGCTTCAGGCCTTGCGACAAAATATTTGGCAAGGACAGATTCAAAAAGCGTAGCCGTTATCGGTGCCGGTGTTCAGGCCAAGACACAATTGTGGGCAGTTTGCAGTGTAAGGGATATTCAGGAAGCAAGGATATTCGATTTGAACGATGACAGGAAGAAAAGGTATATAGAAGAAATGAGCGAGAAGTTCCCTTACATAAGATTTGCAGGAGTATCAAATACTGATGAAGCCGTTAAAGGAGCGGATATAATTATTACGGCTACTACTTCGAAAAAGCCCGTGTTTTCAGCTGAAAATGTAAGCAAAGGAGCTCATATAAATGCTATGGGGGCTTACACTCCGGAAATGCAGGAGCTGCCGGAAAAAGTATTAAAAATGGCGGATAAGATAGTGGTTGATTCAAGGGAAGCGGTTTTGAAGGAAGCAGGTGATCTAATAATTCCCATAAGAAAAGGGATCTTTTCTGAAAAACAGATTTATGGCGAATTAGGTGAGGTTGCCTCCGGTATAATTCCCGGAAGACAAACTGATAAGGAGATTACACTATTTAAAACGGTAGGAATTGCGGCGGAAGATGTAGCATGTGCGGCTAAAATTTATGAAAATGCTTTGTTGATGGGTTTGGGAGAGGAAATATTTTTAGATAATTAATAAGATCAATTTCTTTTGTGGTCTTGGCAGGTGATAAAATGAAAAAAAAGCTGATTCTAAGTTTAATTGCACCGATTATTATACTTCTTTATCAACCTTTTGGATTTAATACCAACCAAAGCATAGTATGTGCATCGTTATTATTAACAATTACCTGGTGGGTCACAGCAGTTGTTCAAAAAACTTATGCTTCAATATTTTTGCTATTAACATTTTGCATCTTTGGCAGCACACCTTTAGAAAAGATATTTATGTTTCCTCTCTAAACGGGAATGATTTTCAACGCATTATTTGTAGGTTTTACACCTTTCTTATCCCGCGTGAGTAAAGGAAAACCCATTTCCTTTTCAAATGCATTTACCAGATGGCTTACTCCCGATATCGTATATCCCAATGCTGCCGCCGCCTTAGAGAAACTGCCAAGTTCTACTGACGTAATAAATACTTTGCATTTTGTACTATCCATATAACTCCTCGCTTATATTTAAGTAACACTTAAATCAAATTTCAATAACTGTATATTTACTTAATGTTAAAAAAATTATACAATGCAATCAGCAAAACAACAATAGCCCGATACAAAATCATATTTCCAAAGTGATTTTATGCATATGGCAGAGAATAAAAAGGAAAATATAGTGAAAGAAAAAGAGGTGTAAAAATGAAACAATTACCTAAAGCTGTGACATTCGATAATTTTGGAACTTTGATTGACTGGGAAGGCGAAATTCAGAAGTATATGGCAAAGTTCCTGGAAAGAAACGGGATTAAAGAAGTTGATCCTAAAACAGTTCAGCATCGTTGGGAGGAGATTCAGTTTGACTACATACAGGGAGACTATAAACCGTATCGTAAAGTTCTTCACGACACCCTGGCGATGACATTCAAAGAATTTGGCTATGCGTTTACAGAAGAAGATTGTGTGGAGTTCTCTGATTCTATGGGCACGTGGCAGCCGTTTCCGGATTCCCGCGATGCTTTGTTGGAGTTGAAAAAATACTGTAAAATTGTACTTATAACGAATACCGATAATGATATTATCAAAGAATCTGTGAAACAGCTTGGCGTAGAGTTTGATGATGTCATTACGGCGGAAATGGCTGGGGCATATAAGCCTTCTCACAAAGGGTTTGATTTAGCCAGACAAAGGTTAGGGCTAAAAAAAGAAGAGATTCTCCATGCGGGGTTTGGATTCAAATATGATGTTGTCCCTGCTACTGAATTGGGCTATGAAACTTGTTGGATTAACCGTCAAGGAGAAATTCGTCCTATAGATGTTAAAGAGACCTATCTTGTTGGTGATATGAGGACATTCGTCTATATGATTAAAGGTATGGCGCAGACTTTTGCCGAACAGAAATAATAGAATAATAAATATAAAGAAATAAGTAATGACAACAGAAAACAATCTCTTCATAATACTGGATACTACCCTGACAAAAGAGCTTATTGAAGAGGGTTACGCAAGAGAGTTCATCTCCAAGGTTCAGCAAATGAGAAAGAACAATGCTTTTGAAATGATGGACAGAATAAACATATACTATGAAGGGGACGATGAAATAGCAGAAGCAGTCAAGGCATATGAGGAATACATCATGACCGAAACCCTGGCTGAAAAGATAGAAAGGGTGACGGATGCGAACTTTGAAGTCCAGGATCTTAACGGACATCAGACGGGAATGAAGGTTGAAAAAATATAGAGCAGCAAAAATCCACCGCTAAGTTAAGCCGGTGGATTTTTTTTTGTCTTTAACGTTAAGATTACACCTCTGCCGACTATGGCAAGCAGTACTATGAAGCCGCCCAGCAGCGCAAAGCGTCCCGGTTTTTCACCCATCAGAAGGAACACCCACACAGGATTCAGAATAGGTTCCAGAACAGGTATCAATACTGCTTCCAGGGCTGAAACATGTTTGGTTCCGTATGCAAAAAACACGTAAGGCAGCCCAATCTGGAACACACCTATAATAACCAGCATTACCAGGTCTGACTGGTCCGGTGCAGAGCCCGGAAGAAAAGGAACCCCTATTGCGGCAGTAAGAAGGTTGCCCCAGAATACCAGCTCTATAGGTGATTGATCCTTTTGTTTCCTGAGCATCATCACAACGAAAGCAAAGGATACCCCGCTTAATATTGACAATATGTTTCCGATTATATTTCCTGATGAAAGGTCATCAAGAAAGAATAGGAACATGCCGCCAACCGTAAAAAAAATAGCAATCCAATCCAGCCTTGAGGTACGCTCATTGAGGAACCATGCCCCCAGAAGGGCTACATAAATAGGTGCCGTATACTGAAGCATAATCGCATTTGCGGCAGTTGTAAGCTTATTTCCCGCTATATACAATATCATGGTTGCTGCGAAGGCAACGGCAAAACCCAGTTTATACCTGTTGAATTTCAGACTGGGCTTCTTAATTATTGCAAGCATAAGCAGCGCTGCTACAAGGCTTCTGGAGCCGGCTACCGCCATAGGATTCAAATCCAGGCCCTTAAGCAGCAGGCCTCCCGTACTCCACAGCAGTGCCGCAATTATCATAAAAATTATAGATCTTGTTCTATCATTTTTTAATTTTGCTATTATATAGTTCATAATGTTTTAGTCCCTCCTGAGTATATATAGATTCTAACAGAACAAAGGGGACAATTCAATGGAGCGTCTCAGGCATGGGATATATTCATATTTTAAATACTATCATGCTGCATTATAGCGAAAAACAATTATTATATTCGAATCCGATGATATAAAATATAAATATGTTAAACGGGCATTATAGGCAATTAACTGCGCCATAGTGCCTCAATTATGTTAAGGGGGTAAAAAAATGGCAGATTACAGAGAGCTTTGGAGTAACCTGGGAATGGATCTTGAAAAACACGATTTGCTTTGTGAGGCACTGCCCCAATTATTCGGGGGAGTATACCTGATTCAGGAAAACAGGCCTGAAGGGATGAATTATTATAACTTTGTGGTTTCTGAGGTGCACGGGTTGAGGATAAAAGAACTGGATGACTATAAAAAGGCCGGAGGAAAGGTAGTAGGAACCTTCTGTGTATTTGTGCCCGACGAGCTGATACTTGCGGCAGGGGCCATAGGGGTCGGGCTCTGCGGAGGCTCGCAATTCTGGATTGAGGACGGCGAAAAAGTACTGCCTCGAAATCTTTGTCCCCTGGTAAAGGCTATTGTAGGCGCAAAAATCAGCGGAACCTGTCCGTACTTCCAGTCCTGTGATTTACTGACCGGCGAAACCACCTGCGACGGAAAGAAAAAGGCATATGAAGTTCTTGGGGAATATGCACCGGTTTATGTTATGGATCTTCCGCAGATGAAGAGGGATAAGGACTATAAGAAATGGGAAGAGGAAATATATGAATATAAAGCAGTGCTTGAAGAACTGACGGGAAATAAGATTACGGAAGAAAAGCTTGGGTCGGCTATCAGGCTGTGCAACAGAAAGAGGGCTGCACTTCAGAGACTGTATAATGCGAGAAAAGCTCTTAATGTTCCTATAAGCGGAAAGGATGCGCTTCTTGTTTCACAGATAGCGTTCTATGATAATTCCGAAAGATTTATTGAAATGACCAATAAGCTGTGCGATGAGCTGGAAGACAGGATCAAAAAGGGAATAGGAGTGGCTTCGGAAAAGAGCCCGAGAATAATGATAACCGGTACTCCCATGGCAATACCAAACTGGAAAATGCATCACCTGATAGAAGAGAGCGGTGCAGTGGTTGTCTGTGAAGAAACCTGTACAGGGACAAGGTACTTCGAAAATACGGTTGATGAAACCCAGACAACAATGGAAGGCATGATAAAGGCCCTGGCAGACAGGTATATGAACATAAACTGTGCATGCTTCACTCCCAACAAGGGTAGGGAAGAGGATGTCGTAAGGCTGGCAAAGGAATATGGCGCAGACGGCGTTATATATTGCAATCTGCAGTTCTGCCATACTTACAACATTGAATACAGGCAGGTGGAAAAGGCTCTTAAAGAAGCGGGGATACCGGTAATATTCATAGAGACAGACTACAGCAATGATGATACAGGCCAGCTTCAGACAAGGATTGAGGCATTCCTGGAGATGTTAAAATAATGGAGGAAGAATGCTTCTACGTGTTATTTCCCAACGTCACCGAGGGCTTGAAGCTGGAGAAGCTTTTAAAAGAGAAAGCTGTCAAATACACTATAGTGCCTACTCCGAGAGAGTTGAGCAAGTCCTGCGGAATAAGCATAATGTATGAATTCCGGGATGACAGCTTAATAAAACGTATTGCAGAAGAGTACGGAATCAGAACAGAAGGCTTCAAAAGCCTGACCAGAAAGAAAGCTGAAGTTAAGTTCATATGAAAAAGGGGCAGGGGAAGAGGAGCTGTCATGGTTAGTATAGGAATAGATATAGGCTCGGTATGTGCAAAGGCGGTTGCTTATGATGAAAGAATAATAGGCAGGCTTATTATGCCCACAGGCTGGAATCCTAGACAAACGGCAAAAGAGCTGTATGAGAGGCTGGTCTCGGAGAATGAAATAAAAAAAGGGGAAATAGCCTCCGTTGTTGCTACCGGTTACGGCAGAGTATCTGTCCCCTTTGCATCAAGAAAGGTTACCGAAATAACCTGCCATGCAAAGGGGGCGGCATATCTGGACCCTGATGCCCGCACGGTCATTGATGTAGGCGGGCAAGACAGCAAGGCCATATCAATAGATGAAAAGGGAAACGTATTGGAATTTATGATGAACGACAAATGTGCAGCCGGTACGGGAAGGTTCCTGCAGGTAATGGCCAATGTCCTTGAAACGGAGGTTGACCAATTGGATGCTCTGGCTTCCAATTCGACACCCAGGGATATAAACAGCATGTGCGCTGTTTTTGCGGAAAGCGAGGTAATCAGCCTTCTTTCACAAGGCACATCAAAGGAAGCGGTTGCTTCCGGCATACTGCACTCAATATCCAACAAGATAATACATCTGGCAAGCAGGATAACCATAAGAGAAAAGGTGCTCTTTACGGGGGGAGTTGCCTCCAACAGCATGATAAGGGAGATTATATCAAAAAAGCTGAAGTGCCGTGTTTTGACCCATAAGGACTCGCAGTATGCGGGGGCAATAGGCGCTGCAATAATTGGATATTACTGATGATTGGATATAGTTTTGAGAACGTGGAGTATTAAACGTTTCAGTTTGCAGACAAAGCTCATAATAGGAACAGCAAATGAGACACGGGGACGTTTCGCGTGTCTCACTTCAGTGAGACAGGAGAAACGTCCCCGTGTCTCATTTACTGTTCTTATATAGGAGGTTTTTCATCAGCCTCGAACGCGGAGTGGTCCGCGTTCTTTTTTATTGTATAGGAAAGCACACTTTCCTATACAATGGGGGGTGCCCTGTCTCCTATCATATCCGGAGTCTCGTATCTTAGGCCTATATGATGTATAATATATACATATTACCGGAAAAGTTACCAGAAAAGGCGGGGATTCCTAATGAGCCTGAGAATCATATACGGACGGGCAGGAAGCGGTAAAAGTACATATTGTCTCAACGAAATAAGAGAAAGCCTGAATCAGGGGAACAATACAAGGCATATCATAATTGTTCCCGAGCAGTTCTCCCTCCAGGCGGAGAAAAAGCTCATAAAGGCGGTGGGGGCAAGCGGAATCAACGGAGCGGAAGTGTTAAGCTTCAGGAGGCTTTCCCACAGGGTGCTGGGAGAAGTGGGGGGCTTGGTTAGGAAGCATATAAACCCCGCAGGGAAAAGCATACTGGTATATACGATCATGGAAAAATTGCGGGATGAATTGCGGGTTTTTGCCAAGGCTGCCGGGAAGCAGGGCTTTGTAAATACTTTGTGCGGTACAATAAGCGAATTAAAAAGATATAACATAGCGCCCCCAGCACTTGGCAGTATAGAAACAGCTTCCCTCAGCCCGCAGCTTGCGGATAAGCTTCACGATATAGGGCTTATATACGGGGAGTTTGAGAAAAGGCTTCATGATAAATACATCGATTCTGACGACGACCTTGATATATTGGCGGAAAAGCTTGAACTATACAAGGCTTTTGAGACTTCGGAAATATGGCTGGATGAGTTCTCCGGATTCACCCCTCAGGAATACGGAGTAATTGCAAAACTTATGTCAAAGGCTGTCAGGGTAAACGTCCTGCTGTGCACCGACTGCCTTTCGGAGGATTATGCACCGGAGGATACAGACCCCTTCCTTCCGGCAAGGGCTGCCGCAGCAAAGCTCATAAGGCTGGCGAAAGACTCCGGCATAAAGGTGGATGCCCCTGTATCCCTTAAAAATAATGGTTTTAAATTCAATAAGGAGCTGGCATTTCTTGAATCCAACTTTTATTCATACCTTCACGGAAAATACAAGGAAAGCACAGAGCACCTGAAACTGTATGAAGCTCCGGGAATATTTGCGGAAGCGGAGAGTGCGGCCAGGGACATTTTGAAAAAGTGCAGGGAAGAAGGGTTCCGGTACAGGGATATTGCAGTAATAACCGGAGACCTGCCCCAATATGAAAAAGTAATCAGAGTGGTATTCAGAGAGCATGGAATACCTTGCTTTATAGACAGGAAAAAGGATATTACGGGGCATCCATTGATACTTCTTGTACTTTCAGCCCTTGAAATATTTATAGGGAATTGGTCCTATGAAGCAGTTTTCCGATACCTGAAAACAGGCCTTACAGGTATTGACAGGAGAGAATCGGACATATTGGAGAACTACGTGCTGGCAAACTATGTCCCGGGGAGCAGTTGGATGAAGGATGAGGATTGGGAAGGCCTGAGTGTCAATGAAGCAAGAAGGCGGGCGGCAGCGCCCCTGTTAAGATTATACGGGAGAATTAAAGGCAAAAATACGGTTAAAGAAATATGTACGGCTCTTTTTGATTTCCTGTGTGAACTGGAAGTGCCTGAAAAACTTGAAATGCTGGTAGAGCATTTTACCCAAAGAGGAGAATTGGATCGGGCTGATGAGTACAGCCAGGTGTGGAACATTCTGTTGGAGCTTTTGGACCAGGTAGTCGAAGCAATAGGGGATGAAGCGGTGAAGGCGGATACCTTCCTTACGATTCTCTCTGTGGGCTTCGGAGAATACAATATCGGCTTGATACCTCCGGCCCTTGAACAGGTGCTTGTGGGAAGCCTTGAAAGATCCAAAAGCCATGATGTAAAAGCCATATATGTACTTGGCGCCAATGACGGAATATTTCCCGTCCCCTTTAAGCAGGAAGGGATTTTATCCGACAGGGACAGAGAGATATTGAGGAACATGGGAATGGAATTGGCCCCCGATACCCGGGGAAGGACTTTTGAGCAGCAGCACCTTATATATACCGCATTGACAGCCTCTTCGGATTATCTGAGACTGAGCTGGTGTGCGGCCGACAGGGAAGGCAGGGCGCAAAGGCCTTCTGTGATAATAAGCAGGCTTAGGAGGATGTTTCCGGAAATCAGCTTCGAAAGCGGAATCCTAAGGGGTATTTCGGGGTATGATGCTGATACTAATGTGTCCGCACCGGTGCCCACCTTCAATGAGCTGGTGTCCGCAATGAGACAGGGATTTGAAGGCAGGTATGCGGATCCACTGTGGAAGAGCGTAGCTGACTGGTATAAGAAGGAGGAACAATGGAAGGAAAAATATTTCCGGATTGCGGAAGGCCTGAGCTATACCAATCAAGCCGGATTTATCAGGCAGGAGCGTATCAGGAAGATATACGGCAAAACTATACATACAAGCGTATCAAGGCTTGAAAGATATTTTTCCTGCCCCTTTTCATATTATGTGGAATACGGGCTAAAGGCAAAGGAAAGGCCTGTAATGAAAATGAATGCTCCGGATATGGGCTCTTTTATGCACAGGGTTATTGATATGTTCTCACGGAAGGTAAGTGAAAGCGATCTGGGCTGGCGTCATCTTGAAAGGGAATGGTGTGCCGGGGAGGTTTCGCTTATTGTGGATGAGCTTGTACAGGATGCAGCCGGAAAAGTTTTTTTAAGCACCAACAGGTATAAATACTTGGCAGCCAGGCTGAAAAGAGTGCTGACAAGGGCGGTTTGGCTGATAGCGGAGCATATAAAGAGAAGTGCTTTTGAACCTGTGGGTTATGAAATCGGTTTTGGAGAAGGAGAGGAATTTCCGGCCATAGAATTGGAACTGCCCTCCGGTGAAAAAATGAGCCTGTCGGGCAGGATTGACAGGTTAGACTGCATGGAAACAGAAGAAGGAAAGTATTTCAGGATAGTGGACTATAAGTCGGGAAGCAGGCATTTCAAGCTGGAAGATGTATATTACGGACTTCAGCTTCAGTTGATAACCTACCTGGATGCAGTGGGGGGAAGCCTTGAGGAAGAACCGGACAAACCCGTGCTTCCGGCAGGGGTACTATATTTCAGGCTGGATGACCCTATTATTCAGGGCAGCAGGGAGGCATCGGAAGAGGAAATAGAGAAGGCGATAATGAAGGAGCTTAGAATGAAGGGACTGCTTCTTGCGGATGTAAAAGTAATAAAAGAAATGGACACGGGTATAGACGGAGATTCATTGATAATACCTGCAAGGATTAACAAGGGGGATGTTTTGGGAAGATCTTCCGCAGCTACGGCGGAGCAGTTTGAGATAATAAAGAGGCATGTAAGGAAGCTGCTTTTAAGCCTTGGAGAGGAAATACTCAAAGGGAATATTTCCATAAGCCCCTATAGAAGAAAGAAAATGACTGCCTGCGCGTACTGCAGTTATATGCCCGTATGCCAGTTTGATATGAGTATTTCCGGGAACAACTACAGGAACCTTTGGGAAAAGAAGGACGAAGAGATTTGGGAGCTAATGGCAGGCAAGACTGTGGAAGGCGGTGAGGCAAATGGGCTGGACTGAAGAACAGGCAAGGGCGATTTCGGAGGGCCGCTGCAATTTGCTGGTGTCTGCAGCAGCCGGAGCCGGAAAGACAGCTGTGCTGGTTGAAAGAATAATCAGGAAGATTACTCAAGCGGAAAATCCTGTGGACATTGACAGATTGCTGGTTGTCACTTTTACCAATGCCGCCGCCGCTGAAATGAGAGAGAGGATCGGAGCCGCTTTGAGCAGGGTGTTGGAGGAAGCGGAGGGGGACGGAAACCCGAAGGTTAAGAAGAATCTTCAAAGGCAGCTGACTCTTTTGGGGAAATCCAACATTACCACTATTCATTCCTTCTGTCTTGATGTAATTAGAAATAATTTTCATACAATAGACTTGGACCCGGCCTTCAGGATAGCGGATGATACCGAAGCATTGCTGCTCCAACTGGAAGCTTTGGAGGAGCTTATTGAATCAAAATATGAGCCTGAAAACTGCACCGAGGATTTTTTGAGCCTGGTGGAATGCTACGGAGGAAGTAAAGACGACAACAAACTGATGGATCTTGTACTGACCATATATGATTTTGTGCAGAGCCATCCGTGGCCTGATATATGGCTGAGGGATGCGATAGAAGCTTTTAATGCGGCTGAGGATACGGACTTCGGGGATACCAAATGGGCGGAAGTCCTGATGAAAAGTATCTCGATGGAGCTGGCCGGCCTTCAATGCCTGTTGGAGGATACAATAAAGGCAGCCGAGAGGGAGGAGGGGCTGTCTCCATATATAAATACCCTTCAGGAGGACATTTTGCGGATAAAAGCAATGCAGTCGGCTTGTAAGGGAAAAGGGGGCTGGGATGCTCTTTACAGGGAGTTTGATAACCTCGGGTTTTCGCGCTTGCCGAAATGCGGCAAAGAAGCAGACCCTATTATCAAAGAGCAGGCCAAAGGTGCCAGGGATGATGTCAAGGACCGGCTTAACAGGATAAAAAAAGACCTTATATGCGG
>ENA-UPTA01001374-UPTA01001374.1-activated-sludge-metagenome-genome-assembly--contig:-NODE-1374-length-27092-cov-20.722232_pt1 | contig 27092 bp, 29 predicted proteins | sample MGYA00238184_ERZ773361 | MGnify/ENA primary metagenome ERZ773361 (study PRJEB29100, sample SAMN05720205) | activated sludge metagenome | isolation source: anaerobic digester from wastewater... | reverse complement strand
GGATGCTGCTGATCGGCGCCGGCGCCGCGGGCGAGCAGATCCTGCGCGAGCTGATCGGGAACCCGCACCTCCGCGCGGAGGCGGTGGGCCTGCTGGACGACAACGCCGAGAAGGTCGGGAAATCCATCCACGGGGTGCCCGTGCTGGGGACCGTCGATCGGATCGAGGAGATCGACGTGGATTTCGACGAGATCCTCATCGCCTGCCCGTCGGCCACGGGCGCGCAGATGAAGCGGATCGTGGCGGCGTGCGAGCGGACGGGGAAGCCCTTCAAGACGATGCCGCCGCTGGGGGAGGTCATCGACGGGCGCGTGTCGATGAAGATGGTGCGGGAGGTGTCGGTCACGGACCTCGTCGGCCGCGAGGAGGTGCGGCTGGAGGAGGACGAGATCAAGAAGTACCTCCTGGGGAAGCGGGTGCTGGTGACCGGGGCAGGGGGGTCGATCGGGTCGGAGCTGGTGCGGCAGATCGCGCGGTTCCGGCCGGGGGCGTTGGGCTTGGCGGACGTGGGCGAGTTCAACCTGTACCAGGTGGAGATGGAGTGCCGGGATCGCTTCCGGAGCGCGGGCGCGGGTGCGGTGGCGCACGCGGCCACGTCGGTCACAGACGCGAGCGTGGGTGCGGGTGCGCGCACAGGTGCCGCTGGTGTTGGATCCACACCGGAAGGGGCTAACCAAGGCATGGCCGCGCGCGCGGAGGCAAGCGCAGGTGCAGGTGTGGGTGCAGGCGCGGCGGCGGTTGAGGTGGCGGCCTACCTGGTGGACTTGGGCGACCTGCGGCCGACGCGGCGGATGTTTGCGGAGTTCCGGCCCGACGTCGTTTTCCACGCGGCCGCGTATAAGCACGTGCCGCTGCAGGAGCTGAACCCGTGGGAGACCGTTTACAACAACCTGCTGGCGATGCGCAACCTGATCGCGTGCGCGACGGAGACCGGGGTGGACAAGTTCGTGCTGGTCTCGACGGACAAGGCCGTGCGCCCGACGAACGTGATGGGGGCGACGAAGCGCGTTTGCGAAATGATGGCGGCCGCCGCCTGCTCAAAAAATAGGGACAGCGCCCTTTTTTCGGGCAATGCTTCCGCCGTTGCCGGAGCCCGGAAAATTGGGGACACCGCCCAGGAAAACCAGGCGATGTCCCCATTTTCCCAAGGCGGCGGTACGCGGTTTATCTCCGTTCGTTTCGGCAACGTCTTGGGCAGCTCGGGCTCCGTCATCCCCCTCTTCCAGCAGCAGATCGCCCGGGGCGGCCCCGTGACCGTGACGCATCCGGAGATCACCCGCTACTTCATGAGCATCCCCGAGGCGGCCCAGCTCATCCTGCAGGCCGGCGCGATGGGCGAGGGGCGCGAGATCTTCATCCTGAAGATGGGCGAGCCGGTGCGCATCGCGGACCTGGCGCGGGAGGTCATCAAATTCCACGGCCTGGAGCCGGATATCGATATCGAGATTGTCTTCACCGGGCTGCGGCCGGGCGAGAAGCTCTACGAGGAGCTGATCACCGAAGGCGAAGGCATCGTCCCCACCCGCCACGAAAAGATCATGGTGCTGCACGCGAACGAGTGCGGCAACGGCGATCTCATGCCCTCCCAGCTCGACGAACTCCTGCGCGTCGCCGACACCTTCGACATCCCCGCCATCAAGGCCAAGCTCCACGAAATCGTCCCCGAGTACACCCCCCAATAAAAAATAGGGACAGCGCCCTATTTTCCAGCACCCCCTCCGCAACTGCCAACGCCCTGAAAAATAGGGACAGCGCCCATTTTTTCGGTCCATCTTCCGCCCCGCCCGCACACGCCTCGAAAAATGGGTACACCGCCCAGGAAAAGAAGGCGATGGTCGATCGGAGAAGCGCAACGAGCGGCGCGGGGATTCGTATCAAATTGCTTGACTTTTTAGCTTCGCGTGCTGAATATTAGGGGCGTGAAAATACACTTTTCCTGGATCATATGGGGGTAGGTTTATGAGCTCCACAAATATTTTGGAGAATATAGAAAGCCAAATCATGAATTTGCCAGTGTCTGAGCAGATTCATTTGATTGAGCGAATTGCCAGACGGGTTCGCTCTGTTCAATCAAAAGAGGGAGCAAACCTGAATTGGAATGATCTTTACGGAACGGGAAGGGGCATATGGGGCGAGGATGCCCAGGATTATGTGAACCAGGCAAGGAAAGACCGGATATGAAAATATCCAAAGCGCTTGAAGAAATTCAAACGGTTTTCCTGGATACGGCGCCTGTCATCTATTTCATCGAGGCTCATCATCGATAGAAAAATTCAAGACTTATCTCAAAAATGGGCACAATCTGACTCTGCTCCCGATCACGGAAATCATCGGCGAGCGCGCGGGTGTTCTTCGGGGGAAATATCCGCATCTTAAAACAGTGGACGCTGTTCAGATTGCCGCGGCACTGGACGTGGGAGCGGACGCCTTTTTAACCAATGATAAGAAGCTTTCGGCGATTAAGGAACTCAAAATTCTCGTTCTGAACGATTACATCGTAGAAAATTAGGGGTAATCAATTTTTTAAGTATACTGCACTCAAAATTTCCGGGTTTATTAATCGCTATCGAAAGGGCTTACAGGGAGGATACCCATGAGAACTTTTACCGCTGTCGTTGAAAGATGCCCGGATACCCACCTCTATGTGGGTTATGTGCCGGGTTTCCCCGGGGCGCATTCTCAGGGGGCGACACTGGATGAATTGAATCACAACCTCAAGGAAGTCATCGAAATGCTTCTCGGAAATAAATAGGGACAGCGCCCTATTTTCCGGCAGCCCCTCCGAGACTGCCAAAACCCGGAAAAATGGGGACACCGCCCAGGGAAAGAATGCGATGTCCCCCATTTTTCCCATTTTTCGGTTCATCTTTCGCCAGCGGCGAGCCTCTCCTTCACCCACATTCTGACGAGCGTTGATATTCCCAGGCCTTTGTTGTCTGCAAATTCTTTCAGTTCCGCAAGGGTTGGCTCATCGAGGCGCAATGTCAAGACACGTTCCTTTCGGAAGGATAAATTTTTCGGTTCAGGCAGGAAGTCTTTCACGACCGTCCCCGTTTTCATGGGTTCATCAGTATAGGTGATTTTCTTTTTCATAGATCATCTTCCCCTTTCGCCAGTAACCGGCTCCGATAATCCGGATCCTGCCGTCTCGATATGTAAACCGGACCGTCATGATGCCATCCTGGACTTTTCCGAGACAGAAAAAACGTTCTTCGTCTCCGCTGTGATCCAAGTCTTCAACGATCACGCGTTCAGGATCGGCAAAGGCGTATTGTGCTTCATAGAAAGAAACCCCATGTTTTTCAGTATTGTGTGCATTTTTAACTTCGTCCCACTCAAAGTCCGGTCTTTTCATGCTGCTAATGTAATACGAACGCATACTGCTGTCAACAGGTTTAAAAAACAGCGCCCTTTTTTTCGGTTCATCCCCGCGCGGAAAAATGGGGACACCGCCCATTTTTATAAACAGAGATGAGAAAAATAGAGAAAATTAGGGACAGCGCCCTTTTTTCTCCGGGCACGCGCAAAATAGGGCACTGTCACTATATATCCACTGCTTTTCAACTTGACTAATATATTTGACTTGACGGATCGATCAAGTTGACTTATTAAATCAACCATGAGTGAAAAACAGCGAAATAATACCAGGTCTTCAGAAGCAAGCGATGCCCTTTCCGTGCTGTTAGGAATCGGCCCCGAAGAGATTTCTGCTGTCCCTGCAATACCTCGCGTGGACTTGTCTTTTCAGGCCATGGGCAAATTGTTTGTCCTGGAGTGCAAGGCGTCCAGTTCGGTGAGTCCCGTGAAGGCGGCCATCGAACATCTCCGCAGCCTGTCGCTCCATGCGGATCTACCCGTCATCCCCCTTGTCTGCGTTCCCTTTATGGGTGATGCCGGACGCAAGCTTTGCGAAGAGGCGGGGATCGGCTGGATCGATCTGTCCGGAAACGGCCGGATTATGGGTCCGGGGCTTCACGTGCGAGTCGAGGGGCGACCCAACCGTTTCAAAGCGAAGGGTCGGCCGGCTGACATATTCGCACCCAAGAGTTCCCGCATTGCCCGCTGGCTGCTCATGCATCACGAAGATTCCTTTTCCCAGAAGGCCTTGGCCCAAGCCACGGATATGGACGAGGGGTTTGTAAGCCGGATCGTATCGCGGCTGCTAAAGGAGGGAATGATCCGGCGTGACGAAAACGGAAATATATCGGCGCACGGCCCTTCGGTTCTTCTGGATGCCTGGCGGGAAAATTACCGAATCCAGGCGCGGTCGTGGCTGCGTGGCCATATCGCGGCCAGAACCGGCGAAGACCTGTTGAGGCAACTGGCCCATGCTTTGGAAGAGCAGGGGGCTGTATACGCCGCGACCGGGCTTGGCGCGGCTTGGCTTCACAACGGTTTTGCGGCTTTCCGCATTGCAACCCTCTATGTCAAAGAGATTCCGCCCGTGGTCTGGTTGGAAAGCATCGGCTTTCGTGAGGAGCCCCAAGGGGCCAATGTCTGGCTGATCGAGCCCAAGGATGAGGGGGTTTTTCAAGGCGCTCAGGAAATTGCGGACGTCCGTTGTGTTCATCCCGTTCAAATTTACCTCGACCTCAAGGACCATCCGGAACGGGCCGCGGAGGCAGCCGAACAGCTCCGCAAGGATGTGCTGCGTTGGGAGGTGAATAATCGCTAAGCCGACAAGGGCATCGGATTATTCGCCGGCACAGGCGGCCCTCGTTCGTTCAGTCTGCCTTTACGCAGCGACGAAACTGGGCGACCTGATGGATGATGTCGTAGTGGTCGGTGGCCTTGTTCCTTCACTGATCATCGACCCGGCGGCGCTGTCCTCGGAAACCGCCGCGCATGTGGGAACGATGGACCTGGACGTCGGGCTGGCCCCGGCGGCTATACCGTTCTGAAGGCGCTGGCATTCGAAAATCGCGGAGAAAACAAGGATGCCTATGATCTTTACTTTGTCTTGCGCAATTACGGGACAGGAGTTGGGGACGTTGTCGCCCGGCTTCGCCCCCTGCGCGAAGCGGCGGAAACTCAGCAAGCCATCGCAATTTTGGAAAGAGACTTTCTTGAAAATAACGGTCTGGGACCCCGCAGGGTTTCTGAGTTCTTGACGGGCGGCGGCAACGATGAAATCCAGGCGGATGTCGTCGGCTTCGTCCGGATGTTTCTGAGAGAACTGGGCCAATGAGAAATCGGTTGTGGAACGGGATTCCATAGCGCGACTCCAGGGCTGGATTGATGCGGAGGGCTTCAAGGGATGCGATCCCTGGGAGGTCTTAAACAGCCCGCTTCTTAAAAATAGGGACAGCGCCCATTTAATTTATGGGGGCAGGTTTTTGAGCTCCGCAAATATTTTGGAGAATACAGAAAGGCAGATCATGAATTTGCCTGGTGAAATCAAGCTTGCCGCCCTTACGGATCTGCTTAGTGAAATTGCAGGCAGAGATGTTCTCGTCCGTAGCGGCTATTATGACCACGATGCAGAGATACGTATCGCAGGTGTGGCAGGTATCTTTTCACAGATCAGAGAACTGTTGAAAAAATGGAAATGCGAGCCTGAAGATAACCGACACGTCTGGTCTCCATTCTGGATACCGGTCCGTCGGGAAAATCATTCAGAATTGGCTTCATTATATCCGGACTGTTCGGATGATGAAATACAGGAGATGGTTGATGTTTATTTTCCGAAGGAAGAAGCTTGGTTGCGCGCGGTATTTTCTGAGGATGATGACCGGCATCTGGAGCTACAACTTGTGCCGCTGTCGTTTTGTGTTGCTGTGGATCACAAGGACGATTGGGTTATCATTAGAGGTGGACGCACAGAGCCCACGGCAGAGTCCTTTCTCCTTTTATCCAACTGGCTGTTCCAGCAAATCTCACAGGAAATAGGTAAAGTTATTAATGATGTGGAACAATACAAGCAGTCTATGGAAAAGCGTATCCCTTTAACAGAACGGTTTGCAAAGATTCAACGAAGGCGGTTGTGGGAAGCGCTACCCGATATTGAACACTTTATTATCAGTGAAATGACACCCTCAGAAATAGAAGAATTTCAAAGAATCGCTTTGAACCTGGACAGGGATGCAGTTCTGTCCCAACCACCATTATCGCAATTCAGTGCAGACGATTATTTCCATTGTTGTGCGCTGTGTTTTGACGCGGCGGGTCTTGCTCATGATGATCGGATGCTGACTCCCGGGGCCCGTTACCAAAAACATGCCGACAATCGGCACGGCGGTCTTCTTAACATTCCCGAGAAATTACCTGATGCATTCATGAAATGGCTTGTTTCATCTGAATGGCATGGCGCGCACCCATGGGAGATTCGCCGTGGTGGAAACTCAACGCATATCTCATTGGCTGCATTCGCGGATAGTGGAGGGGTTCGCCTGATTTTAGAGGGGTCTGCAACTTCACGCGCCGCAGAAACGATGAAAATGGCACTGGCTTTACGGAAAAACGGAATTCAGTTTATTCTCCAAGACGTCAATTTGCATCTGAACAGGGCAGGTGGCAAAGACTGGATAGGCTTGTACCCGGACAGTTATGGTCTCGATGGCAGATATTTTTTCTCACGTGATCTAGATATCACGGATTATTATCCTTGGGGCGAATATGCCGACTGCCGGCAACTTCTCAGACACGTGGTCTTACTGCCGCTCTTTTAAAATAAGAAATTGGGACACCAGGCTAGTTCATGGTTCATGGTTGATGGTTGCTGCTTCATGGCAAAAAACAAGACTTCTCACGAAATGACATGACGCAAAGGTCTCGACTTGGAAAAATAGGGCGCTGTCTCTAATTATTCCCCCTTGACAAGGAAAGATAAAAGGGTATCCTTACTGCAAGGAGGTAAGGAATGCTTGCAAAATTGACGTCAAAAAACCAAATTACGCTGCCCCGGGATGTCGTGAAGGAATTTAAGGGGATCGATTACTTTGACGCCGTGGTTCAGGACGGGCGGATTGTCCTCGAACCGGTGCGGATCCAGCCGGTTGCGGGCAACCTGCAGGCCATCCGGGAGAAAATGCGGCGGCTGGGGGTCTCCGAGGCGGACGTGGCGGAGGCTGTCCGGTGGTCCCGGCAAAAGTCCGAATGAAGCGCGTGGTGCTGGACACCAACGTCCTGGTGTCGGCGCTTCTCTTCGGCGGCAGACTGGACGCCCTGATCGGCCGTTGGAAATCGGGCGATCTGATTCCTCTTTTTTCGCGCGCCACCTTCGCCGAGTTCAGGAGGGTCCTCGCCTATCCGCGATTTGGGCTCACGGGGCCTGAAATCAACGCCCTGATCGAGGAGGAAATTTTGCCCTGGTGCGAGGTCGTCGAGACCGGTGAAGAGATCCGGGGGGTCTGCCGGGACCCTGGGGATGACATTTTTCTCTCCTGCGCCGTGGCCGCCGGGGCGGATGCCATTGTCAGCGGCGATCGGGACCTCCTCGATCTGGGCGCGTTCCGCGACATCCCGATCCTTTCCGTCGCCGATTTTCTCAAAATTAAATAGGGACAGCGCCCTATTTAATTCATTTTTTTCTTCCCTTTTTGTTTTGGTTTGTAGTATATAAGCTACACCATGGAACGTCAGATTTCCCTGGAAATATACGTATCGAATCTACTTTAGCCGTGTGGACTTGACCGTAATCTTGTTGCTGTGTGCCGGAACAAAGCGAGCCCAGGGGCGGGATATTGAGCGGGCCAAACGGTATTGGAAGGCATACTTGGAGGAATCATGAAAAGGACAAGCGCTTACAAAGAGGAATTGTTGACCGCGTTAAGGGATCCCGAAGAAGCGGCAGCCTATCTTAATGCAGCGCTGGAGGATGCAAATCAGGAAGTATTTCTGCTTGCACTGAAGGATGTAATAGCCGCTCGCGGCGGTATTTCCCGATTTGCGGACAAGGTGGATCTCAATCGTGTGAGTTTGTACCGCACACTATCGAAACGGGGTAATCCGGAATTGAGAACACTGAATCGAATGCTCGGTGAATTGGGTTTCAGCCTCTCCATCAAAACGCATGCCCCGGTTGGTTCAAATGCGTAATCGGAGGCCAATTTAAATAGGGACAGCGCCCATTTTTCGGTTCACCCTCCGCCCCGACCCCACGTGCCTGAAGAAAATAGGGCGCTGTCCCTAATAAACCAGGAGAGCGGCTCACCTGTTTACAGATATTGGTTGACGATTGTCAACCTTCGGTGTTAGGTTAATGACGACGAAAGGTCCAACAGTCCACTTGAAAAGGTCAAAACCGCATTACTCGCTGGTGGAAGTCAAGCAATTGGCTAAAGAAGGCGCCGTTAGTTTTAAGGCAAACGCAAGGGATTCAGCACGAGTCGATTTCGGCTGGCGAACCAATGAGATGGTCGCCGCCATCCAGAAGCTGAAACCTTCCCATTTTTTCAAAAGCGAACCATCCCGGATGATCAAGAATCTCATGATAGATTCATACCGGGCGCGCGATCTGAACACTGAGTCCGTGTATCTTCATTTCTACATCCTCAAGGGGCGACTGATTGTCAACAGTTTCAAGAAATTATAGGTGATATTATGCATCCGTGCGAATGCGGAGGAAAATACGTCAAGAAACGCGCTTCCCTGGAAATTCAGGATCCGTTCGTTGGACCGGTGAAAAGGGATCGTGTCGATTATGAAGAATGCGATCGATGTGGAGAACTGATCCTTCCCTTGGAGACTGCACGAGCCTTTGACGACGCCGCGGAAGCGCTGCTGGAGGACATTCTGAAAAAGCAGCCGATTCGGGACTTCTTGACGGCCTCGGAAACGGCGGCGATTTTGGGAATCACAAAACAGGCGTTGCACAAAAACAGGCGGATCAGGCACGGTTTCATCTATCGGACCAGTCTGGGCGGCCTGGCGGTTTACCTGAAGAAATCGGTTGAACTCTACAAGAAGAAAGGGGACGGTCGGTTTCCGCTGTCTGAATTAACGAGTGACCTGGGAGAAAAACCCGCTTCCACGAGACGCGTTGTGGACAGCGTGTATCGGGTACATGAGCCGTGAGATGACCGAATGAAAAATAGGGCGCTGTCCCTATTTTTTAGAGGTCTTTGAGGTCTTTGGTGATTTCGAGGCGGCCGCTCTTGATCATGGCCTTCCTGGTTTCCTCCAGCCATGAGCGCACCGCCTCGTTGCGTTTGGCGGTCAGGAGCGCGCCCCGCAGGGCGTCCTTTTGTCCGGCAAATTGGGCGTCGCTCGCCGCCTGCCGCGCCTTGAAGCGGATCAGGACGAGCCGCTCGCCCATTTCGACGACGCTGTCCGGGTAGGGTTTCTTCTCGGAGATCTGGAAGAGGGCCTCGGCCAGCTCCTGGGAAAGCCCCAGTTTGGGGACGGCGGTCCCGGGGATGAAGAACCCGGTCTTCCCGACCGGAAGCCCCTTCGCGCCCGCAAGGGCGGCGAAGCCCTCGCCCTTCTTCAGGCGCCCGAGCATCTCCTCCGCCTCGCGCCGGCAGAGCTTCTTTGCCTCCTCCGCCGTGTAGGCGCGCGCCACGTTCGCCTCGATCGCCTTGAGCTCCGGCACGTAGGCCGGTTTCCGGGCCTCGACCTTCACCACGTAGTAGCCCCGCTCGTCCGACAGGACGCCGCTGACGTCTCCCTTCCGCAGGGCGAATGCGGTCTTGGCGAAGTCCTTGATGCCGGCCAACTCCGCCGGCGGCCGGTTGAGCGGGAAGAAGTCGGTGGTCGCGAGCTTCAGGCGGTTCTGCCCGGCGTAGCCCTCGAAATTCTCCTCCTGGTAGATCGTGTCGTGCGCCTGCTTCGCTTCGTCGGACGCCCGGTCCATGCCGCCCACGTGTCGAAGCTCGGCCGCGATGGCCTCGCGCACCGCCGCGAGCGGCGCCGTCTTGCCGCCCCGGGTGAACGTTTCTTTCCGGCTCTCGTAGGCTTCGGCCACCTCGTCGTCGGTGACCTTCACCTGGGTTGCGTAATCGGCCCCCCGGAAGGCGAGGACCTTCACCTGGAGTTGCTCCGGGACGCGGAACTGGTCCCCGTGCACCCGGAGGTAGTCCTCCAGGTCGGCGCGGGTCGGCCGCACGCGCCCGGCGAAATCCGCCGGCGCGAGCTGCACGTAGCTCACGCTGATCTTTTCGGTCTGCGCGCGGTACAGGTCGTAGACCTCGCGGTCGGACACCTTGATCCCCTCCTGGATCAGGGTTTCCAGCTTGACCGTCGTCAGCCCCTTCTTCTGCATCGCCTCGAATTCCTCCGGCGTCACCTTGTTGTACTGGAGCATCCGCCGGTAGAGGCTGTCGTTGAAGACGCCGTCGCGCTGGAAGGCGGGATAGGCCATGATCGAGGCCCGCACCTCCTCGTCGGTGACCTCGATGCCCATGTCCTTGGCCTTGGCCATGATGACGGCCTGGTCGATCAGGGTGTCTAAGGCCTTCTGCTTGAGGTCCAGGGAGTCCAGGAGCTCCTCGGGCAGGTTGCCGCCGAAGCGCTGGCGGTAGAGTTCGGTCAGGTTCTGGTATTCCTTCTGCAGGTCGACGTAGGCGAGGATCTTCCCGTCGATCTTGGCGACCGTCTCGGCCTGCTGCTGCCCCCCCATGGATCCGAAATAGAAAATGAAGACAAGAATGATGATGCCCAGCAGGACCTTCATGATCCAGTTGCGGGCATGCTTTCTCATCAGCTCGAGCATGGCGTTCCACTCCTCGTTTGATGGGCGGCATTAGTAGTACAGTCATCCCCAAAATGCAAATCATTTCTGGAAAAATGCATTGCCAAGGGCCCGGAAATGGGATATACACATCGCGCTCCGGTATCGGGGGCAAAAGCGGGATCGCAGCGGAATTCTTGCGGGACAATTGAGGAGGGGACGTTGCTTTTCGATTTCATTCTTGGGAAATTTTCCAATGACCTGGCCATCGACCTGGGGACGGCCAACACGCTGGTCTACGTCAAGGGCAAGGGGATCGTCCTGAGCGAGCCCTCGGTGGTCGCGGTCCACAAGGACGCCCGCGGACAGAAGAAGGTCCTGGCCGTCGGTTCCGAGGCCAAGAAGATGCTGGGACGCACCCCGGGAAACATCGTCGCCATCCGGCCGATGCGCGAGGGCGTGATCGCGGACTTCGACGTGACCGAGGCCATGCTCAGGCACTTCATCCTGAGCGTCCACAACCGGCGAACCCTGGTGCGGCCGCGGATCATCGTCTCCATCCCCTCCGGCATCACGCAGGTGGAGCGGCGCGCCGTCCGCGAGACCGTCGAATCGGCGGGCGCCCGCGAGATCTACCTGATCGAGGAACCCATGGCGGCGGCGATCGGCGCCGGCCTGCCCATCAAGGAGCCGATCAGCTCCATGGTGGTGGACATCGGCGGCGGCACGACCGAGGTGGCCGTCATCTCCCTGGCGGGGGTCGTGTATGCAAAATCCGTCCGCATCGCCGGCGACCGGATCGACGAGGAGATCGTCCAGTACCTGAAGCGCAAGTACAGCCTGCTTGTCGGGGAGCGCACGGGCGAGATGATCAAGACGACCATCGGCTGCGCCTACCCGGACCAGGAGCTGCGCAAGGTGGACGTGAAGGGCCGCGACCTGATCTCGGGCATCCCGAAGACCATCGAGATCGACTCCGAGGAGGTCCGCGAGGCGATCGCGGAGCCGGTCAGCATGATCGTGGAGGCCATCAAGGACGCCCTGGAAAACGCGCCTCCGGAGCTGGCGGGCGACATCGTCGATCGCGGCATCGTCCTGACGGGCGGGGGCGCCCTGCTGCGCAATCTCGACGTCCTGCTCAGGGAGGAAACCGGGCTGCCCATCATCGTGGCCGACGACCCCCTGTCCTGCGTCGCCAAGGGGGCGGGCATGGCCCTGGACGAGCTCGACGTCCTGAAGGAGATCACGGTCCAGTTGTAGCCGCGACAGGACGTCTGCGTCCGGACATTCTCCGCCCGTTTCCGCCCGCCGCGGGGCCGCCGTCCGGATCCGGCCCTCCGCCGGTCCGGGGCACCCGACACGCCTATGATGTTTTTTCAGCGATACCGAACCGTCATCGTTGTGACCCTCCTGGCTGTCCTCTGTCTTGTCGTGATATCGATCAGCATCCGGCATCCCGGGCGGACCGGCGTCTTTCGTCAAATCGTCCTGGAGTGCGCCGCCCCCGTCGAGGGCCTGCTGGGCCGGCCGATCCATGCGGCGGCGAAGGCCTGGCGGCGGTACCTGTTCCTGTTCGGCCTGGAGGCGGAGGTCGGCCGCCTGCGCCGGCAGAACGCCATCCTGACCCGCCGGCTCGTCCAGTACCAGGAGGGCTACCTGGAGTCGCGGCGCCTGCGGAAGCTGCTGGACTTGAAGGAGCACGACGGCTACCGGGGCACGACGGCGCGGGTCACGGGGTACGTCCGGAGCGCGACCGCCCGGACGCTCGTGATCGACCGGGGGTCGGCGCACGGGATCAAGCCGGGGCAGGCGGTGATCGTCGCCGAGGGCGTGGTCGGCCGCGTGATGGAGGCCTCCTGGCACGCCGCGCGCGTGCTGCTGATCGTCGACGAGAGCAGCAACGTGGACGCGGTGCTCCAGCCCAGCCGGGTGCAGGGCATCCTGCAGGGCAGGGGAGGGCGGGGGTGTCAGTTGAAGTACGTCGGCAAGATAGCCCCGGTCCGCGCCGGCGACGCCGTGGTGACCTCCGGGATGGCCGACATCTTTCCCAAGGGCCTGCTCCTCGGGGTCGTGCGCGAGGTTGAGAGGACAACCGCCATGTTCCAGAAGATCGAGGTCACGCCGGCGGCCGACTTCTCGCGGCTGGAGGAAGTTCTCGTGCTGACCGGGAGGTAGCGATCGTGCTGTTTTATCTGGCCGCCCCGTTTCTCGCCTTCTGTCTCGTCGTCTTCCAGCAGGGGTTTCTGAACCTCTTTTTCTTTCAGCAACTAAGCGTGGAGGTGTCGCTGCTGCTCGCGATCTACGCCGGCTTCCGGATGGACCTGGCGCGCGGGGCGGTGCTGAGCGTTCTGATGGGGTTCTTCGTGGATTGCCTGACCGGGTCGATCACGGGGCTGTACATGACGGCCTACGCGCTCGTCTTTCTGCTCTCGTTTACGCTTTCCGCGCGGGTGTACGTCAAGCAGGGGACCCTGGTGATGACCTACGTCATCGTCTGCACGCTGTTGGAGGGCCTGCTCGTGGTGGGGCTGACGGCGCTGATCCACGGGGTGCCGCTCGAAGGCCGGCTGCGCGTCTTTGTGCTCCAGGCGCTGGTCCTCGGGGTCTTGAGCCCGGCGGTCTTTCCCGTTTTCGACCGCGTCCGGTCGTTCCTCGAGGTCGATGAACCCCGACCGATGCCGTGAACCCCGGCCCGTGCCGATCAACCCTGACCCGTGTCGATGAGCCCTGACCCATGTCGATGAACTCCAACCCCCTGAACAGCCACGAGCCCGGCGAGTTTCGCCGGCGCTTTCAGGCGCTGTTCGTGGTGGTGTTCATCGCCCTCTCCATCCTGTTCGTCCGGATGTGGTACCTGCAGGTGATCAAGGGCGAGGAGCTGCGGCAGCGGTCGGAGAACAACAGCGTGCGGATGCGGAAGCTTCCCGCCCTGCGCGGTCTGATCCTCGACACAAACGGGACGGTGCTTGTGGACAACAAGACCTCGTTCGATCTCGTGTTCATCCCGGACCGCTCCCGCGACATCCGCCAGACCGTCGATAAGTTCGCCGCCCTGTGCCGGAAGCGCTCCCTGGCGTTCGCGCCGGACGTGCCCGCGAAGGGACGCCAGCGGACCTTTCAGCCCTTGCGCCTGGAGCGGAACGTCGCCTGGGAGAAGCTCGCCCTGGCGGAGACGCACGCCCTGGAACTGCCGGGGCTGATCACCGAGGTGTCGCCGGTCCGCCAGTACCTGGCCGGGGAGGTCATGGCCCACGTGATCGGCTACATCGGCGAGATCGACGCCGAGGAGCTGGAGCGCAACCCCGCGGGCGCCTACGCCATGGGGGACATGGTGGGCAAGTTCGGCATCGAGAAGTACCTGGACCCGTACCTGCGGGGGACGAACGGCTTCGAGCAGGTGGAGGTCAACGCGGTCGGCAAGGGTGTGCGCTCGCTGGGGCGGATCGACCCCGTCTCCGGGTACAACGTGGTTTTGAACATCGATTCCTACCTGCAGAAGACCGCCTGGGACGCCATGGCGGGCCGGACGGGGGCGGTGGTGGTCATGGACCCGCGTGACGGCGCCATCCTGGCCATGCTCAGCACGCCCTCCTTCGATCCCAACCTGTTCACGGGGAAGGTGTCGCTCGCCGACTGGCGGAAGCTCGCCGACAACCGGCTGCGCCCGATGGAGAACCGCGCCGCCTCCGGGCAGTATCCCCCGGGTTCGACTTACAAGCCCGTCGTGGCCGCGGCCGCCCTGGAGGAAAAGCTGATCACGCCCGAGACCACCGTGTACTGCAACGGCAGCTTTGTCATGGGCAACCGGACCTTCCGCTGCTGGCAGAGAAAGGGGCACGGCCGCGTGAATCTGCACCGGGCGCTGGTCGAATCGTGCGACGTTTTCTTCTACGAGGTCGGCCGGCGCGTCGGAGTGGACACGCTGGCCCGCTACGCGCGCGAGCTGGGCCTGGGGATGCCGACCGGCGTCGACCTGCCCCGGGAGAAGGCGGGGCTCATCCCGACCCGGGAATGGAAGCTGAAGCGCTTCAGGCAGCCCTGGATCCCGGGAGAGACGATCTCCATCGCCATCGGCCAGGGCTACGACCTGGTCACCCCGATCCAGCTTTTGAATGCGTACGCCGCCCTCGCCAACGGCGGGACCGTCTGGCAGCCCCGCCTCGTCAAGCGGATCGAGACGCAGGACGGCAAGCCGGTCAGGGAGTTCCCCCCCGTGCGCCGGTCCGTGGCGTCCATCTCGGCCGAGACGCTCAAGCGGATCAACCGGGGCCTGTGGGGGGTCGTGAACGAGCCCCGGGGCACCGGCTACGTCCTGCGGCGACGGGAGGCGGACGTGTCCGGGAAGACGGGCACCGCCCAGGCGGTGGGGCTGCCCCAGGATGAAAAGGCGCGGCGGCTCAAGCTGGCCGTCGCCCGGGGCGACCACGCCCTGTTCGTCTGCTTTGCCCCGGACAAGGCCCCGGAAATCGCGATCGCCGTCATCGCCGAGCACGGCGGCCACGGCGGGGCAACGGCCGCCCCGGTCGCCCGGCGAATCATCGACGCCTACTTTGCACGCAAAAACGCCCCGCCCGCGCCGCCGCGCTCGGTCGTCGCGAACGCCGCTCCGGCCGCGGCGCCCCGCGGAGCGAACGCCCCCCCGGAGCCGAACCCATGAAGATCGACCGCAGACTGCTCCTCAACTTCGACTGGACGCTCCTCGTGCTGGTACTCGTCATCAGCGGCATCGGCCTGATGAACATCTTCAGCACCGGCTACAGCCTCTCGGGCCTTCGGCAGACACCGCTGTACCTCAAGCAGCTCCAGTGGATCATGATCGGCCTCGCGGCCATGGTGATCGCCTTCAGCGTCGATTACCGCCTGATCCACCGCTACGCCTACGTCATTTACGGGGTGGGCGTCGTGCTGCTGGTCGTCGTGGCGCTCTACGGCTACACAACCCGGGGGTCGCAGCGCTGGATCGCCCTCGGGGGCTTCATGCTACAGCCCTCGGAGATGATGAAGCTGGCGCTCATCCTGGCCCTGGCGCGGTATTTCGACCGGCACCGGAGCCTCCAGGGGTACACCACGCGGGAGCTGGTCATGCCCCTGATCCTGGTGCTCGTCCCGTTCCTCTTGATCCTCCGGCAGCCGGACCTGGGGACGGGCCTGATCCTGCTGATCATCTTCATCGCCATGGTCGTCTTTTCCGGGGTCCGGTGGCGCTCCGTCCTCTGGGTCGGCGCGGGCGGCCTTGCCCTCGTCCCCCTGGCCTGGTTCTTTCTGCACGACTACCAGAAGGCGCGCCTCCTGACCTTCTTCAACCCGGAGCGGGACCCGCTGGGGGCGGGGTATCACATCATCCAGTCGATGATCGCGATCGGCTCGGGCGGCCTCTTCGGCAAGGGGTTCCTGAAGGGGACGCAGACGCAGCTCAAGTTCCTCCCGGAGCAGCAGACCGATTTCGTCTTTTCCGTCTTCGCGGAGGAGTGGGGCCTGGCGGGGGGGCTGGTGCTTTTAATCCTCTTCCTGCTTTTGATCCTCTGGGGGTTCAAGATTGCGCAGCGCGCCAGAGACCTCTCCGGGACGCTGATCGCGTTCGGCGTCACGGTCATGATCTTTTCCGAGGTCTTCATCAACATCGGGATGGTCACGGGCATCCTTCCGGTCGTGGGCATTCCGCTCCCGTTTTTCAGCTACGGCGGCTCGTCCATGGTGGTGCTCCTGACCGGTGTCGGCCTGATGCTGAACATCAGCACGAGGCGTTTCATTCTGCATTCGTGAGCAGGGGGGCCGATTTCCCCCTGCGTCCGGCCCGCGGGAATTTCCGCGTTTTTTTCTTTTCGATGAAGGGTGCGCCGGACGGGCCAATCCACCGTGTTTTCGCCGGGATGATCCCGTGCAAAAGCGGCGCTTTATTTGGGCAAAAAGTGCTTGACAAGCAGGGTGAGTTATGATTAGTAGTGCGCCGACTTGAACGGCAGTCACTATATGACCGGAAGTCAGGCGCCGCTCTGCCGCGCAGGTCATGAAATCGGTTCGTCGAGGTTGTTTGTGAATCGGGTTGATGGCAAGAGGCATCCAGAGAACCTCTTTCAAGTTAGGGTGAGCGAGCTTTCCGTACAACGTATTCGATGAGAAGCCGGGTGGATTACTTTTTCCTCCCGGTTTTTTTTGGAATTTGATCCCGCAAAGCGAGGTATGAACAGTGACGATCGGTCTCGACTATACATTCCTGATCCAGATAATCAACTTTCTGGCCCTGATTTTCATCCTCAATCTTCTCCTCTACAAGCCGATCCTTGCGATCATCAACCGGCGGAAAAAGCAGCTTGACGACTCGGAGCTGGAAATCGGCCGGCTGAACGAGACGGTCGAGCAGAAGATGGCCGCCTACGAGGAGAAGCTCCGCCAGGCGAAGGCCGGGGCCCTGGAGAAGAAGCAGGAGATCACCCAGGAGGGCGCCGTAAAGGCCAAGGGCATCATCGACGCCGTGCGGGGCGAGATCCCGGGGCTGGTGGAGACGTTCCAGGCCAGGATGAACCAGGAGGTCTCCCAGGCGAGACGGATCCTGCACGACCAGTCGCGCCGGATCTCGGTCGAGATTGCCGAAAAAGTGTTGGGAAGGAGTGTCCAATGAGAGGGTGGCTTACAGCGCGCCGGCACGGTCGGCTTGTGTCGCGTTCCCTGTTGACGGCAATCGGGTGGGTTCTGCTGACCGCGGCCGTGGTCTATGCCTCGGGCGGCGGGGCCGAAGGCGGCCACGACAAATGGGCGGAATGGAAGGATTTCGGCTGGCGCATGCTGAATTTCGCGGTGCTGGCGTGGTTTTTGTGGTGGATGCTGGCCAAGAAGGTGAAGGAGTTCTTCGTCGGGCGGAAGGGCGAGATCGGCACGGCGCTCGATGACGCCCGGCGGGCGAAGGAGGAGGCGGAGGCGAAGTTCCGCGACTACGACGCACGGCTCCAGAAGGCGACCGGCGAGATCGACGGCATCACGGAGATGATCCGCTCGCAGGGTGAGGCCGAAAAGGCGAGGATCGTCGAGGACGCCCGCAAGCAGGCGGAGAAGATGAAGGAAGACGCCCAGGCCCGCATGGAGCAGGAGTTCAACAAGGCGAGCAGCCAGCTGAGGCTGGAGGCGGTCAAGCTTTCCGTAGAACTGGCTGAGGAGATTCTGAAGAAGCAGATCACGCCTCAGGATCACGAGACCATGGTGCGCGACTACATAGACAAGGTGGTGAAACAAAATTGATCAGCAGCAATATCGCCAAACGGTACGCGAAGGCGTTCTTCGAGATCGCGGGTGAGGAACGGAAGTACGAGCCCTACTACAAGGAGCTCCGCCAGTTCTCATCCCTCCTGGAGATGAACAAGAATCTCCGGGAATTCCTGGACAACCCCATCTTCGACCAGGCCGATAAGAAGGCCGTGGTCACGTCGCTGCTCGAGAAGACGGATATCTCTCCCGTCACGGCCAATTTCCTGAAGCTGCTGGTCGACAAGCGGAGAATCAGCGTCCTTTCCGAGATCGAGGATTGTTACCGGGAACTCATGGACGCGGTCCTGAAAAACGTTCGGGTCCAGGTCAAGACGGCCTTCCCGCTGTCCCCCCAGATGGTTCAGAGCCTGCGGAGCGGGCTCGAGTCGATGACGGGGAAGCACGTGGAGATGGCCGTCATGGACGATCCTTCCCTGGTGGGGGGGATTGTCGTCCGGGTCGGGGACACGATTTACGACGGCAGCATCCGGACGCAGCTCAACAAGATAAGGAATCTCTTAGGGGAGGAGATATAGCGCATGGAAACCATCAGGGCAGAGGAAATCAGTCAGATCATTTCCAAACAGATCAAGGAATATGAAAAGAAGCTGGACATCAGCGAAACGGGTACCGTCCTGTCCGTCGGCGACGGCATCGCCCGCGTCTACGGTGTGGAGAACGCCATGGCCATGGAGCTTTTGGAGTTCCCCGGCGGGATTCTGGGAATGGTCCTGAACCTCGAGGCGGACAACGTCGGCGTCGCCGTTCTCGGCGAGGTCACCCACATCAAGGAGGGCGACATCGTCAAGCGGACCGGCAGGATCGCCCAGGTGCCCGTCGGCGAGGCCCTGCTCGGCCGGGTCATCGACGCCACCGGCGCGCCGATCGACGGCAAGGGTCCGATCGAGACGACGGAATTCCGCCGGATCGAAATGATCGCCCCCGGCGTGATCCAGCGCCAGCCCGTCAATCAGCCCTTGTACACGGGGCTCAAGGCCGTCGACGCCATGACGCCCATCGGCCGCGGCCAGCGGGAGCTCGTCATCGGCGACCGCCAGATCGGCAAGACGGCCATCTGCATCGACGCCATCATCCGCCAGAAGGACACGGGCGTCAAATGCATCTACGTCGCCATCGGCCAGAAGAAATCGACCGTGGCCCAGGTGGTGGAAAACCTTCGCAAGCACGGCGCCATGCCTTACACCTGCGTCGTGTCCGCCTGCGCCAGCGACCCCGCGACCCTGCAGTACATCTCCGCGTTCGCCGGCTGCAGCATCGGCGAGTACTTCCGCGACCGCAAGCAGGACGCCCTGATCATCTACGACGACCTCTCCAAGCAGGCCGTCGCCTACCGGCAGATCTCCCTGCTGCTCCGTCGTCCCCCCGGACGCGAGGCGTTCCCCGGCGACATCTTCTACAACCACTCCCGGCTGCTCGAGCGGGCGGCCCGCGTGAGCGAGGAACTGGGCGGCGGATCCCTGACGGCCCTGCCCATCATCGAAACCCAGGCCGGCGACGTGTCCGCCTACATCCCGACCAACGTGATCTCCATCACCGACGGCCAGGTCTACCTGGAGCCGGGCCTGTTCTACTCCGGCGTCCGTCCCGCGATCAACGTCGGTCTTTCCGTGTCCCGGGTCGGCGGCGCCGCGCAGGTGAAGGCGATGAAGCAGGTCGCCGGAACGCTGAAGCTCGACCTGGCCCAGTTCCGAGAACTGGCGGCCTTCGCCCAGTTCGGGAGCGACCTGGACAAGGCGACCCAGGCCCAGCTGGACCGAGGCGTCCGGCTCGTCGAGCTGCTCAAGCAGCCCCAGTTCCAGCCCATGTCCCTCGGCGAGGAGGTCACGGTCCTGTTCTCCGGCACGCGCGGGTTCCTGGACAAGTACGGCGTCGACAAGCTCGGCGAGTACGAGCCGCAGCTCCTGTCGTTCGTCAAGAGCAAGTACCCGGAGGTCCTCAAGGAGATCGACGAGAAGCAGGTCATCAGCCCGGATCTCGAAAAGAAGATGAAGGACGTCCTGACCGAGTTCGATACCGTGTTCGTTGCGGAATAATGCATGAAAAAAGCGTTCGTCGCGAGCGTGATTGAACCGAGACCGTAAGAGGGAGACGTTTTAATGGCCGCACTGAAGGACATTAAAAGAAAAATAGGCGCCGTCCACAAGACGAAGCAGATCACCAAGGCCATGAACATGGTGGCGGCGTCGAAATTCAAGTCGGCGCAGAACCGGATGGAGAGCTTCCGTCCCTACGCCGGGAAGTTCATGGACGTGCTGAACAGCCTGGCGCTCCGGGTGGACGCGAAAAACCATCCCCTGCTGTCCGTCCGGGATCCCAAGAAGATCCGCGTCATCTGCATGACCTCGGACCGCGGGCTCTGCGGCGGATTCAACACCAACCTGATCAAGGCGACGGAGCGCTTCCTGAAGGACAAGCTGGCCCAAGGGAAGGACGTGACCCTGGTTCCCGTCGGGCGCAAGGGGCGCGACTATTTTCGGAAGAAGGCCGCCACCATGAACGAGCGGACGGACGTGTTCGGCAAGTTCGACATGAGCCTGGCGGTCAAGATCAGCAACGACGTGATCCCGCCCTTCATCGGCGAGGAGTACGACGAGCTATACCTGATCTACAACGAGTTCGCCAGCGTCTCCACCCAGAAGCCGGTCGTCTTGCGCCTCTTCCCCCTGCCCAGCATCGGACAGGAAGAGGACATCGACCCGGAAAAGCGGGTGGAGTACATCTATGAGCCCTCCGACGAGGTCCTCCTCGACAAGCTGCTGCCGATGTACGTGCACGTGCTTCTGTTCCGGGCGCTCCTGGAGACGTCGGCCGGCGAGAACGGCGCGCGGATGGCGGCCATGGACAACGCGACCCGGAACTGCGACGAGCTGATCCAGAGCTTGACGCTGCAGTACAACAAGGCGAGACAGTCGGCGATTACGGCGGAACTGATGGATATTGTCGGCGGCACGGAGGCCCTCGCCAAAGGCTAAAGCGGGGACGGACACGAGGCGAAAATACGCGAAGACAGATCAGCGAAGGAGATGATTATGAATATAGGTAAAATCGTGCAGGTCATCGGACCGGTAGTGGATGTGGCGTTCGAGGAGGGAAAGCTGCCCAGCATCATGAACGGCATCACGATCACGAACGCCGCGATCAACGACGAGCCGGACAACCTGATCGTCGAGGTGGCGCAGCATCTGGGCGACAACGTGGTCCGCTGCATCGCCATGGACATCACGGACGGTCTCGTCCGGGGCATGCCGGCGAAGGACATGGGGATGCCCATCACCGTGCCGGTCGGTCCCGAGTGCCTCGGCCGGATCCTCAACGTGGTCGGCCGGCCCGTGGACGGCCTGGGCCCGATCGACGTGAAGCACACGGCGCCGATCCATCGCGAGGCGCCCTCCTTCCTGGAGCAGGACACCTCCGTGCACGTCCTGGAAACGGGCGTCAAGGTCATCGACCTCCTCGTGCCGTTCCCCCGGGGCGGCAAGATGGGGATGTTCGGCGGCGCCGGCGTCGGCAAGACCGTCGTCATGATGGAGATGATCCATAACATCGCCATGCACCACGGCGGCATCTCCGTTTTCGCCGGCGTGGGCGAGCGGACCCGTGAAGGCAACGACCTGTACCTCGAAATGAAGCAGTCCGGCGTCATCAAGCAGGCCGCCCTGATCTACGGCCAGATGACGGAGCCGCCCGGCGCCCGCGCCCGCGTGTCGCTGACGGCCCTGGCCGCCGCGGAATACTTCCGCGATGAGGAAGGGCAGGACGTGCTCCTGTTCGTCGACAACATCTTCCGGTTCACGCAGGCCGGTTCCGAAGTGTCCGCTCTGCTGGGCCGCATGCCCTCCGCCGTCGGTTACCAGCCGACCCTGGCGACGGACCTGGGCGAACTCCAGGAACGCATCACCTCGACGACCAAGGGCTCCATCACGGCCGTCCAGTGCGTGTACGTTCCCGCCGACGACCTGACGGACCCGGCGCCGGCCACCACCTTTGCCCACCTGGACGGAACGGTCGTGCTCTCGCGGCCGATCGCCGAGCTGGGCATCTATCCCGCCGTGGACCCCCTGGACTCCACCTCGCGCATCCTCGACCCCAACGTCCTCGGGCTCGAGCACTACCAGGTGGCGCGCCAGGTGCAGGTGACCCTGCAGAAGTACAAGGACCTCCAGGACATCATCGCCATCCTGGGCATGGACGAGCTCTCCGAAGAGGACAAGCTGACGGTCAGCCGGGCCCGGAAGATCCAGCGGTTCCTCTCGCAGCCGTTCTTCGTGGCGGCGCAGTTCACGGGCACGGACGGCAAGTTCGTCTCCGTCGCCGATACGGTGCGCGGCTTCAAGGAGATCCTGGAAGGCAAGCATGACGACCTGCCCGAGCAGGCCTTCTACATGGTCGGCGGGATCGAGGAAGTGATCGAAAAGGCCAAGAGGTTGAGCGAGTAGCCGGAGGAACGCAGATGGCGGACGATTTGATTCTCGAAATTGTGACCCCCGAGAAGATGGTCTTCAGTGAGAAGGTGGAGGAGGTCACCCTCCCCGGCACGGAAGGCGAGTTCGGGGTGCTTCGGGGCCATGCCTCGCTCCTCAGCTCGATCGAAATCGGCGAGATGAACATGACGCGGGAGGGCAAAAAATCCTTCTACGCCCTGAATACGGGGTATGTGGAAGTCACCTCCGGGAAGGTCACGGTGCTGGTCGAAAGCGCCGAGCGCTCCGACATGATCGACAAGGACCGGGCCCAGCGGGCCAAGGACCTGGCGGAAAACAACCTGGCCCGGATCGCCAAGGAGGATGCCGACTTCGAGGTGATGCGCGCGGCCCTTCTGCGGGCCATCACCCGCCTGAAGGTCGCCGAACGGTCCTGAGCCGGGATCCGACAGACTTAAAAAAAAACGACCGGGAATCCTGGTGCGGGATTCCCGGTTTTTTTGTCCCTTCAATCGGGGAGGCCGCCGTCTGCGCGACCCGGCCTTGTCCCCGGCCGCTTCGGGGGGGCTGCATCCGGAACCGGTTCGGGCGTTCCTTCCGGCCGCCTTCACGCCCCGGCCGCCCCGGGACCCGGACGGTTCAGGCGTCCCGCGATCTGCATTAAAAATGCGTCAGGGGTTGCGGCCCGGTTCTTCGGGGGATTCGGGTTTGGCGAGGCGTCAGGCGTCCGCGGGTGCGGCGATGTCCGCCACCTCGAACTTTCGGATGCCGCCCGGCGCCCGGACCGTCACCTCTTCGCCGACGACCTTGCCGATCAGCGCCCGGCCGATGGGCGAGGTGACCGAGATCCGGTTGGCGTTGATGTCCGACTCGAAGGGTCCGACGAGCTGGTAGGTGGTCTCTTCTCCGGAGTCGATATCGGCGATGGTCACGGTGGCGCCGAAGACCACCTTCTCGTACGTCATGCCCGCCAGATCGATCACCCGTGAGCAGGCGAGGTTGGTTTCCAGCTCCTGCATCTTGCCGTGCAGGAAGGACTGCCGCTCCTTCGCGGCGGTGTATTCGGCGTTCTCGGAGAGATCGCCGTGGCCGCGGGCGATCTCGATGTCCCGGATGTTCTGCGGGATGTCCACGTTCTTGACGGCTTCCAGGTCCTTTTTCAGCTTTTCGTAGCCGGCCCGGGTAATGGGCATTTTCTCCATGGGGTCTCATCCTCCGCGGCGCGGCGCCTGCGTTATCGCCGCGTTCCGTTGATCCGGCCTAGCTTTAGACGACAAACGGTTCCCTGTCAAGCGCCATTCGCCCGAGGGCCGTGTCGCGCCTGCCCGGCCGCCATCGGCCGCCGGTTTGCCCATGACTGTTGTGCGCCGTATTGCCCGAGCGGGTTCCCCGCCGGCCGGTCCTCGTCCGCGGATGGCCTGATGCCGCTGCGCGCCGGTTTACGCCGGCGCTTCCCCGCTTGCCAGGCGGGGCCAACTGTGTTAGAAAACCAGCGGGATTGAAGACACTTAACGCCGCGCGCGAAAACGGGGCGGGCGGAGGCGGGATGCGGGACCGGTTCAACAGGGACATCAACTATCTGCGGGTTTCCGTGACGGACCGGTGCAACCTGCGCTGCCGGTACTGCATGCCCAAGGCGGGGCTGTCGCTCATCGGTCACGACGACATCCTGCGCTACGAGGAGATGATCCGCATCGTCCGGGTCGCGGTCCGGCTGGGCGTGGGCAAGGTCCGCCTCACGGGGGGGGAGCCGCTCGTGCGGCGCGGCCTGGCGGAATTCATCGCCAGCCTCCGGAAGATCGAGGGGCTGCACGACATCGGGTTGACGACCAACGGCATCCTGCTCGAAAAAATGGCGCCGGCGCTCTACGCGGCGGGCTTGAGGCGCATCAACGTCAGCCTCGATTCGCTCGATCCGGAAAAGTACCGCCACATCACGCGTGGAGGCGACCTGGAGGCCGTCATCCGGGGCATCCGGAAGGCCCGGGAATGCGCGTTCGATCCGATCAAGATCAACGTGGTGGCGATCAAGGGGTTCAACGACAGCGAGCTGTTCGATTTTGCGGCGCTGACCCTGGAGCGGCCGTATCAGATTCGCTTCATCGAGCTGATGCCCCTGGGGGAGGCCGGGACGGAAAATAACGGCAACTTCCTGTCCAATGACGTCATCCGGCAACGGATCGGCGAACGGTACGCCCTCGAACCCGTGAACGACGGGAAAAACCCGGAGGCCGGGCCGGCCCAGGTCTACCGGGCCGCCGGGGGGCAGGGCGAGATCGGCTTCATCAGCCCCGTCACCCACCATTTCTGCGAGACCTGCAACCGCCTGCGCCTCACGGCGGACGGCTGCCTCCGGGCCTGTCTCCTGAGGGACGACGAGGTCGATCTGAAGCGCCCCCTGCGGGACGGATGCAGCGACGCGGACCTGGAGGCGTTGATCCGGGGGGCGATCGCGAAAAAGCCCCCGCGGCACGAGCTGTCCCGCGGGCAGGCGCAACTGAAAAAATGCGCGCGGCAGCGCGACATGTCGGCCATCGGCGGTTAGACCGCGGGCTTTAGGGTCCGGCGGAGAAGGGGGGACGCAGATGATCTTCGATGAGGCGCTGTCCCGATCTTACGACGACTGGTTTCAGACCCCGTCCGGACGCTACATCGACGCCCGGGAAAAGGCCTTCATCCTGTCGCTGATGTCGCCGCGGCCGGGAGAGCGCCTCCTGGACGTCGGGTGCGGCACGGGGGAGCACCTGCGGATGTTCCGCGAGAAGGGGTGCGACGTCACCGGCCTCGATGCCTCGCCGTTCATGATCGCACAGGCGCGGGAAAAGCTGGGCAGCCGGGCGGAGCTCCACGAGGGGCGCGCGGAAGACCTCCCCTTCTCGGACAACGAATTCGATCACGTCGTGCTGATCACCGCCCTGGAATTTACCGAAGATCCCGCCCGCGCCGTCTCGGAGGCCATCCGCGTCTGCCGCGATCGCGTCTTCTTGGGACTCCTCAACCCGTATTCGCTGCTCGCCGTGCATCGCGGCCTGGAGGGCCGACTCCGCGACACCGTCTATAACCGGGCGCGCCTCTTCAGCTTGCGAAAAGTGTCGGGGATGATCCGCGATCGACTGGGATCGACGCCGCTTGCGTGGGGAAGCGTCATCCTCTTCCCCGCGTCGTGGTACCCCGCGGCCGGGATGCTGGAAGAGCGGCTCCCGGCCGTGAAGAATCCCTTCGGGGCCTTCATGGGCCTGTCTTTCCCCATGCGTTTCCGCTATCGGACGGTTCAGGACCCGATCCGGGACCCTTTCAAAATGAAGGCAAATCAGCGCAACCCCGTGCAAGGGGCGGTTCGGGAGATGGAACGATGAACCGGGAGGCCCTGCTGTATGAACGACTGCCGGATGACGAGGTCCGGTGCGGCCTGTGCGCCCACCGCTGCCGGATCCGCCCCGGCCGGCGAGGCATCTGCGGGGTCCGGGAGAACCGGGCCGGCATCCTGCACTCGCTGGTCTACGGCAACCTGATCGCCGAAAACCTCGATCCCATCGAAAAGAAGCCGCTCTTCCACGTTTATCCCGGCTCCCGTACCTTTTCCGTGGCGACGGTGGGGTGCAACTTCCGCTGCACGTTCTGTCAGAACCACGACATCTCGCAGATGCCGCGGGAAACGGGCGACGTCCTGGGCCGGCCGGTTGCCCCGGAGCAGGTCGTGCTCTCGTCCGCCGAGACCGGCAGCCGGACGATTGCCTACACCTACACGGAACCGACGGTGTTCTTCGAGTATGCCCTGGACATCGCGAAGCTGGCCCATGCGCGGGGCATCGGGAATGTCTTCGTGACGAACGGCTACATGACGGCGGAGGCCGTCGCGACGGCCGCCCCCTATCTGACGGCCGCCAACGTGGACCTGAAATCGTTCCGGGATGAATTTTACCGGGAGCAGTGCGGCGCCCGGCTCCAGCCGGTTCTGGATAGCCTTCGGGCGCTGAAGGCGGCGGGCGTGTGGGTCGAGGTGACGACCCTCCTGATTCCGGGGCTCAATGACGGCGAGGAGGAGCTTCGCGACATCGCCCGCTTCATCCACGGCCTCGGGCCGGAGACGCCCTGGCACGTCAGCCGGTTTCACCCGCAGTTCCGGATGCGGACCACGCCCCGGACGCCGCCGCGGGCCATCCGTCTCGCGACGGACGTCGGTCGGGCGGAGGGCCTCCGGTACGTTTACAGCGGCAACCTTCCCGGAGACGAAGGGGAGAAAACCTTCTGTCACGGCTGCGGACAGCTCCTGATCGATCGCTTCGGCTACACCATCCGCGGCATCGATCTGGACGAGGCGCGCTGCCCGCGCTGCCGGACCCCGCTGGCGGGCGTCTTTTCATAGGCCGTCCGGCTCCGGTCCGGCCCCATTCCCGTGCAGGTCCGCCTCGTCGTACGACCGCTCCAGGATCTCCCGGGCGCGCGCCAGCTCCCTGGCCGGGACGAGGATCTTCACCTCTCCGAGACCGTCGATGGTGATGGCGTAGATGGCGCCGGCCGCCTCATACCGCAGGCGGGTCGGGATGCCCTCCGTTTCGAGCCGGCCCGTGATGATGCGGGCGTTCGTCAAGCCCGAGGCCGCGGTGACGACCCCCCAGTCCTCCGCCTCCATAGATTCCGACCCTCCCGTTTCGTTCCCGTCGCGGACATTCGCGACGCGAGATCGTTGTGGCCTCATCCGTCTGTCCGGCACGCCAAAGGGCGACGATTTTCAAAAGCCGAAACATATTTAACATGGCTCCGGGAAGCGGCCAAGAGAATTCGTGACGGACACAAGATGT
>ENA-UPTA01001369-UPTA01001369.1-activated-sludge-metagenome-genome-assembly--contig:-NODE-1369-length-27145-cov-5.948726_pt1 | contig 27145 bp, 26 predicted proteins | sample MGYA00238184_ERZ773361 | MGnify/ENA primary metagenome ERZ773361 (study PRJEB29100, sample SAMN05720205) | activated sludge metagenome | isolation source: anaerobic digester from wastewater... | reverse complement strand
ATTCATATGAAATTATTGAAACCAAAAATAGACAATTCTATATACAACAAATAATTACTGATAGAATTGCAGAACTCAATGCTACATAAAATAAAAAACCACCCTAAAGGTGGCTTTTTAATATCATTATATTGAGATTATAAGTTAAGTATGCATCTCCAAGGTTGTACTTCAAGCGTGATTTTTTGTAATTCGTCATTACCGTAATCATTATCACCGAAATCAATACTAACGATTTGACATTGCTCAAGTGTCCATTTTTCAACTTCAACACCTGTTGGGTCTAATGCTTTTAGAATTATATTTTTCTTATAGCCTGCTGCATAACCCATACGACCAGTAAGTGATTCAGCGTGTAAACGAACCCATTCCATAAGAATTTGTGATGTTGAAGGACCGATTGGGTCAAGAAAGTCAATGGTCATTGTATCCCAAGTATATCTACCTGAAACATAGTTTTGTTCGTTCATATATTGAATTGGAACACTATTGATTTTCATTGAGGGTCTTTTAAATTTCTGAATCTGCCAAACTTCAACCCCAATATCAACAAATTCTGCGAAGAATCTATTTACCCTTTTTGGTTCGTAGTTAAAGGGTATTGTTCTTATCATTTCACCTGCCATGTTATTTAATTGTTAATTTCATATACTTATTTTTGTGTTTTCTAATAAATACTCACATATTTGAAAACAAATTATTATTTTGGAAGTCTACCTGTTCTTTGGTAATGTCTATATTCTTCAACACTCAATTTTCTAGGTGCTTCTACTATTTTTTCAATTGGTTTTATTTCTTCATTACAAGGACAATCATCAATACAAGTACATGGTTCTTCTTGTATTTCTTCAATTATTTCTGGCATTGGTTCAATTGCTGGAGTTTCATCTTCCTGTGAAATATCTTCATTCATCATTAATTTTTCTTCAGAAATTTCATCCAATTCAATTTGTATTAGTTCACTTTCAACAACTTCATTTACTTGTACTGAAACCTGTTCTTTATATTCTTTTTTATTTTTTTTCGCCATGATTTTTAGTTTAAAAATGTAATTATTTTATTTTAAATACTTAAAAGTGAAAAAAGACCCACAGCGATGGGTCTTTTGATATTAATCTGTTTTATTACGCACCAACATCAGCAAATGATGCACCTGAAGGTGTAATTGTAAATTTAATACCGATGTATTCAACAGCACGTGTTGGTTTCAAGGATATTTCACCATACAATTCATTTCTATCACGAGTTTCTGGAGTATTATTAATATCATCCATTTTAACTCTGAAGTCAGTTAAACCTCTTTCTCTCTTAATTGATTCAAGAATTGGGTTTGCTTTTGATAAGAATTGGTCAATTGTTGCTTGGTCGTTTTGTTCAAATACAAGTCTAATAGCAATATTAGCAATAAGAACTTTAATTTGAAGTAATAATCTACGAACATTAATTCTATCAAGAGCACTTTCTTTAACCTGTAATGTTTTCTGACCGAAAATTGCAGTACCTGCCTCAGCAAAATCTGCCATTGGGTTAATTTTTGCTCGATATAGTATATCACGTGCCTCAATACTTAATTTATATTTAGATTTTCTTGCGTTTGTTACACCACGATTTAAACCAGCAGGTACAAACCAAGGGAATGTACTGTTATCAGTATAAGCCATTGCCCTTACAACTTCACCAGTAGGCGGAATATAAACATTAACATTATTCTGTGTATCTTTTATCTGAATCCAAGGGAAATAAGTACATGAATAACTACTATCAATACCCGTATCAGTTAATGCATCTGCAACTTGTTGTGATGCCATAACATCTGCTTTACCACCATCACCAACACTAATATCTATTGGAACATCTGGAGAATCAATAACATATAAACTATCAGCTCTTTGTTCTTCAATCATATTAATAGTATCTCGAACTAATACCGAATTGTTCATCCAATCAATACCCGGTGTTGCAAAAAGATTAATTGTTACGCTTTCAGGATTTGAAAAAGTATCAATTGCTGTTTGCCATGCTTGGAAATCGTTATGTGGATAAATGGTTGGTTGACCCGGTAATCCGCTGTAAATACCCGCTTGCTGATAACCATCACCATTAGAACGTTTAGTTCTATGAACATTCCAACCATCAAAGCCACCAGCAGGTACTAATGTGAATTTTCTTGATTTAATGTCAAAATATGGGTTAGTTTCATCTTCAATATCATTATATGTTTGGAACTGTGCATTACCTACCTCAAATTGTCCAATATATGTAGTACCATCATAATATGTATCTGTAGCACCACAATCCATATGAAATCCTTTAGATTTTACGTGTGCTGAAGAAGTATCACCATTATAGTTAAAGAAGTTTTGATTAATACCAGTACCAGTTGAATTTGAAGTATCATAACCATGTTCTGAAATACCTAGATAATATTTTTGTAATTTACCCAATTCCGCATCAGAATATGATGTTTTATAGAAGATTTTTGGTGCAACACCTGTTGTTGATGGGTCACTAGTTGCTGACATAGCATAATCGTTAAACATATAACCTTCAAAACCTGCAGGGAATGTATTATCTGGAATTGAACTATCAAGTTCAATCATAACATAATTACTTAATAATGGATATTCACCATCTGAAGTACCAATTTTTTGTGCAATATAGCTATTTAATCCCTTTATTAAAGTACATCTTGTGTAACTTTCAAGCACATTTGGACTTGCATCGGTATCATAAAAATCACGAATATATACATCAAATTCATTAGTGATTGGATTAATGTTTGCAATGCTAATTTTAATTTCTTGGTTTGCAGCATCACCATCACTAATACTAATAAATTTAAATAGTCTACTTACTTGACTACCCATTAATTGAGAAACTACCCAAGGAGTTTCGGGTGTTTGGAATTTAACGTTCCAATCTGTATAGTTGCTAGAAGTAGCTGAAATAAGTACTGTATTAATACCATAACCAATACCTTCAGCATCTAATTTTTTGATAAGGTCTGGATATATTGATTGTACCCAGATTTTGGTATTTTTATCTTTTGGTGTGCTACCAATTACATTTGGTAAATAACTTGTATCATTTGGATTTAATGATACCGTATAGGTTTCAGTACTTCCAGTATCTGCTGCAACTAAATTAAATCTGCGGAACATGTCGCCCGGTGCAACAAGTGATAAATTATCTGTTATTGAAAGATTTGTTGCTTTAAATGTTGTTACAGGTACTGCATTAACATAATCACGAACAGTTGCTCTGCTTCTAATTACAGCAAGCACCATCTTTTCATATTCAGTATATGAACTACCAGTATGAGTATGTGGTGTAACAGTAACAGTACCACTAGTACCTGTAGTTGAAGTAACAATGAATGAGTATCCAGTTCCAACAAATGAACTTGGTGGTACTTTAGTATAACCAGTAAAGGTATAACCAGTATCATTTATATTATATAGTGGTTTACCTAAATAGATGTTATTAGTATATGTTGCTGTGAATGGTGAACCTGCTGTAGAACCTGTTGTTGAAGGGTCAACACCAGCATCTAGTGTTATCATCCATGCTGTTCCTGCATCATATCCGCTAAGACCCAATACTCTAGTAACCCAAAGTTGATTAGTTTCTTCAAGATATGCATTTGCTACATAAGGTAATTGATATATGAGAGAATTATTACTTGAAAATCTCTGAATACTCTGACCGCCAAATCTTGTTAAGAATTGGGTTTTGTCCTGTATATAAAAAGGTTCGAAAGCGGGACCCTTCAAGGTTTCGCCAACTAAACCTAATGTTGTCACGCCCACGTTACGTGTTACGTAAGTTAAATCACGTTCTTTAAATTTTACACCCGGAGAGGTAAATACAAATTCTGCCATCTTATTTATTATTTAAATTTTTATTATTTTTTCTAATCGTAAGCAATGCTTAATCTTTTTCAATAAATACTAAAAAAGATTTGAAAAGTAGTTTTATACTAATTATTATCATGCTGTTATTCTTGATAATAAATTCAGATTTTGGTAAATTTTATTTTTTTTAATTCATATTTTAAAAAAAATGATATTTTTTGGTCTGAATTCTTTTAAATTCTCTTAGAAAAAAAATTCATTTTATTGAAATATTTTTATTTGCATAGATTTTTTAGTATTAGTATTTATGTGAAATAGTTATACAATGAATAAATCACAACGAATTTATTTAAATACGGGATTAACTTCGAATGTGGGTGTTGATAAGTATATTAAACTAAGACTTGAACAAGATGTTAAAACACTTGAATTCCTTACATTGAGTTTAAGTACGGAAGATGTTTATCAAAACTTTAATGCAGATTATGGTGTATTGGTTGGAAGAGTAACCGCAAATGGTGGTGTTGGAATACCAAATGCAAAAATAAGCGTTTTTATCCCATTATCTGACGAAGATTCAACGGATGGTGATATTACTAGTATATATCCATATAAAACCCCTAGAGATAAAAATAATGAGGGAAAAAGGTATAATTTACTACCACGTGTTTCACAATTTAACAATGATTCTGGAACATATAAACCAAAACAACCATTTGGTTCATTTTTTATTAAACCAGAAATTGTTGTAAATGAGCTATTCTTAAGTGTCTATAAAAAATATTATAAATATACTGCATTAACAAATCAATTTGGTGATTATATGATATTCGGTGTTCCAACAGGAACACAAACAGTTCATATGAGTGTTGATATTACGGATATTGGCAAATACAGTATGACACCTACAAGTATGATAATTGCAGGATATCCTGTAAATTTATTTACCGATTCGGGAAATGCAATTAAGGCAAGCAATGATTTAAATGATTTACCTAATATTGAAACACAGGAAATAAGTGTAGATGTTATTCCATTTTGGGGTGATACTGAAAATTTTGATATCGGTATTACTCGTCAAGATTTCAGAATCAAAGCAATACTTAGTTCTGATTTTATAATATTTGGAACAACAATGACAATGGGTGAATGGGGAATATATGGAAATCCATCTCATGATGATACCAATAGGGGTTTTTATTCTCTCGATACCGATGTTAGTTTTGATAATAATCAAGATATTAGAACCTATAGGTCAGTACCACCCACAATTAAAGTATTTACATACAAAAACGATGTTCCAATTTTAGATACTACTGGTCAAAATTTGATAATTCCTAGTGATATTGATTTTGATAAACAAATAATACAATTAGATGCTTCGGAATATTTCGAATATAATGTTAATGGTCAATTTTTATTGAGTATACCATGTAATCGAAGAAAAATTATTACTGCCGAAGATGGTTCTGAAATAATCGTTACTGACGATTCCGCATTTGGTGTATTTACCAGATTCTATGGTATGATTCTAATAGAATATCCGAGTATTGAAGACCTACCACAAAGTTCTAGTTGGAGTACTAAATATAATGGACCGAATCCACAGCATAAAGCACGTGGTCGTATGAAAATACCACAAACATATGGATTGGTGTATGATGATGATGCTGCCAGTGTTACTAATAATAATAACTGGAGAAAAGAATATTATACATTTAGTGGCGGTGGTGTTTATAGTGTTGCACAATTTTATCCAACAAAATATTCACCCGATATATATTCCGATAACAATTCAATGACTGAAAATAAATTTGGAAATATTAAAATGGAATTTGTTGCAGGTCAGTGGTTTAAAGTTGCGGGAACAGATGAGGTAACACAATCAAAACCATATGATAATCAAAATTATATAATTAATCCATCATCGGGTACAACAAACCCTACAGACCCAGAATTTAGTTATGATTTGTCTCCAAACGTAACATTATTTGGCAGTTCTACTGTGGGCAAAAATAGATGGTTTGGTGCGCAGTGGTTGAATTTTACATTATGTTTTCCACAATATGGATGGGCATATGGTCATGGTAAAAATAGGGATTTTAAATGGGCAGATGTATTTCACAGAAGTTGGACTAATTCAGCCGAACCATATACTAGAGATAATAATCAGAAAATATTTGCTGGTCTTAAAAATACAAAAAATTATTTAAGGGGTGATGCATTTCAAACTGCATTCATTGATATTCCTAAATCAGAATTACAAAAATTATTGGATGTTCCCTATAAAGGAATTAACATAAGAATGTGGAATAATGATAATATGTACAATCAAAATAGGGGAACAAGAACGCAATTAAAATTACCAAAATTAAGTGCAGCACCATATAAGTATAGAAATAAAACTACTGTAACCAGTACAAATGGTCAACAATATTCAATAACTGCATGGGATAATTATGATACTCCATATTCAAATGTTCCAAGCGGTGAACCTAAAACAGCATATTTATTCAAGGGTATGTATGAAAATGATTGTATTCAGTTATTAGCAGATTTCAATATTATCTAATAAAATTAAAGGTATTTATATTATATGGATAGATTGGTTGAAATATTATTAGGTAGTCAAAAAAATTCAAAATCAATAAATGTTGATAATTATGAACGTATTGAATTATTTAATAACGTATCGGAATTAACAGAATATGATGTATTTGATAGAGTTAATGCCACTGAAGTATTTGATAATGAAAGAGAAAATAATGCAAATTATCGAATATATGGCAGAATAGAATACATGTCAATGCTCAATAATTTAAAAATTGGATATACTTCTTTTAGTGATTTTTATAAACCACAAACATCATCAAATAGATACAATATATTAAATTCATTTCAATTTTATTTGGTTAGACCTGCAAGTAGTGGCTATACTAAAATAACTGGAAGTTTAAGTTCATCGAGTAGTAGTACAACCGCAACCGAAACAGTGGAAAGTGGTGATTATATTAGATATTTTCAAGTTGTTGCAACACCAAATGATTTTGAATTATATCCCGTAGGATTTTCAAACAATGTGTATGGAGAACAAACATATGCGTTCAATTTTAATAGAGATTTTGATGTGAATCAATATTTTGATAGGTTTGGATTTCCATTAACCGAATTATTTTTATTTCCATGTTATATAAAAAGAATAAATGGTAATAATGTAACTGAAGTTATGTCAGGAACTACGTGGGATGTTAATGGTAATGCAATAAAATTTCTATTTCCATCAGTACCTGTTATTTTACTAAACCATAACGATTATGTACAAATTTCAACAGGAACACGAATTGGCGATTTAATTACATATGATAAGGAAAATTTTCAACAGACACAAAAATCAGAACAGACATTCTACATAATGACTGAATGTAAAAATGATTCTAACGTAAGTACAAATGTTATTTGGAAATATAATCCATTTATTCCATTAAGACTACGATATTTTGCAAATGAATTAAATACTGTAAATAGTGGTAGTACATCATATGATGATTTAATGTCAAAACCAGAATACGCAACACTAATTGATAATGATGGTAATTATGTTTGGCGTGATATTTTACCACAAGGATATAAAGACCCTTTTACTGGTATTGGTGTTGATTATCCGTTTATGAATAAAAGAAGATATTTGTTTTCACCTATCGTATTTTCAATAATACCTGATTTGAATGATAATAATACTAAAGAAATATTTAGTAATATTTGGTTTAGTAGATTTTCGACCAATCTTAATATTAATATGAAAACAAATGATGATTTAAAAAATGCTGGAAAACCATGCGGGGGATAAACGAAAACATAAAATTTAATAATTTAGATATTAACCTAAAAATTAATTTAGGCGGCGATGAACATCTATTTGGCTATCAACAAGAAATCGATAATCTTACAGAAATAACCAAAGAAGAATTAATCAATCCTATTGTTGATGGTGAAATTCGTAGATATGTATACAACCCATACGTTCAACCAGCAAATATAATATTTTATTTTTATTCAACTAATTATAGTTGTTCATTCATTAATGCAGGATTTGTTTCTGGCGAAATTGCAAATAATAATGTTGGGATGCTTAATAGTTTTTTTATAATGGAATTGTATGACACATATGACCCATATACGCAAACTAAAATATCAACAAATTATTTAACAAAGATATTGGGTGGTTCTGGTTCAAAACCAGATTATACTCTTAATAGTTCTGCAAATAATCAATTTTATTATCTATATATACCAATTTCATTTCTTAATAAACATAGTGGTGCAACTACAATTACTGGATACACTAGGTTTAGTTTTTATAATTCAAAAACAGGTAAAATCAGTTTATTTTATAATTCTGGAAATGTATCACTACTAACTCCAGAAAAAATGTATTTTAAAACACAAATTAATTTAAATACCAAGTCATGGCAATTTATTGAAAGTGCATATCCATATTCTATAGCAATGCAAATATTACCAACAAATGCATATGCTAAAAGAATTAATAATACTATTGATAATACAGAAAATAAGAAACAAAATTATCCTTCTGGATATATTTTTGACCAAAATACTGGAACTTACATTATCGAGTAACCAATTCTTGGTCTTCTTGTTGCTTTAACAATTTCAAATTCTTTTTCGTCTTGAATGAATGCTAATGCTTTTAATGCATATTTTGATACGAAATAACGGTCTCCATCAACATTTTCAATAGGATTTGATTCTGCAAATCCTTCAAATAATAGTGGTATTGGATTACCTTTTATAAAAAGATATTCCTGACGACTTGCAAAATTTTTTAAAACCCGTTCATCATATAAATTTACATCAACCCTATATTTTGTAAATAAAGCAACTTCATATGTCATATCAACATTTATTGGTTCGGGCATTTTAAATTGTAAATATATTACTTCACCATTATCTAGTATTGGTATATCTAAATATCTAAATTTTCGTGGTTGTGGTACACGATAATTTGTTCCCAAACGAGTACCTGCTTGTTTATCAATACGTCTTACTGTAATATATGGTGTTGGTACGTTTTTATCATTATCCATAAACTTCCAAGTTTTGCTAAATTCTCCCCAACGGTCATTATCAAGATAAAATGTTGGGACAGTTTTACCATCAATAACTGCTTTCATACCTTCTTGATTTACATAATCAAACAATGCTTGGTCAATATTTTCAAGCAATATTGTCCTTGGAAGATACTTAGTTTTTATATCAGTTGCACGCATAAGTTCTTCAATTCTATCCATGCCATATTTAAGGTATTCATTCCCAACCTTTGGTGGATTAGTATTAAGCGTTAGTTTAACTTTTTTTGGAAGTGACATATAAATATTTTTATATAAATACTCTTGGCATTTAATATTTAAATGATTATATTTGCCTACTTAATGATGTATTATGTTGGTAGAACGAAAAGAAGTGCTGAATGAAGACCAAAGCATTGGATATATAGAATCTGTATTTGATTCAGATAATGTACTTAAAACAACATATTTTCCACAAAATCAAAGACTTTATATTGCATTTAGTAGAGGACATACTTATTCGTATGGCAATGTAAGTCCTGAATTATATGAAGAATTTGAAGATGCTGATTCTCAAGGTAAGTTCTTTCATCAAAAAATAAATAATAATAAATCATATCCAGTACGTAAAGAATTTACATTATATCCTAATGAGGTTAAAGATTTGAAACAAATTGTTGAAAATAAAAAGGATGAATGGATTCGTCTTGCTGAAGAAAATCAAATTGATGAACAATTAGATGATGAATAGTATTGAAGAATATCAAAACCTTGTTGAATTATTAAAAATAGCACTAGAATTTTACGCCGATAAAAATAATTATCATAATGCTATGGGTAATCCAGCAATGATTGATTTTGATGAACATGGTTCACAAGCAAGATTTGCTTTAAGTAAAATCAAAGAATTGGAAAAAATAAATCAAGAAATTGAAAATGATTATAATAAATATATCGATAAATATGTCGATGATGTTGAAAATAATCTCAATTTCAACAACATAATAAATTCAATGAAATCGGTAGAAAATGGAGAAAATAACAACATTTAATGAATATCAAAAAAAAGCGGTGAGCATGAGAGTTTCACTGAATGAATTTCAAAAAAAGTTTCCCAATACCGATTATTTTATATTGAAATTATTATCTGTTGCATATGATGGTTTAGGTCTTGGTGAAGCAGGTGAAGTTCAGGGTATCCTAACTGTTCAAGAAAACTTACAAAAAATTAGAAAGCAGGCATGCACGTGGAACTGTGCATGGTAGTGAAGATAATAGATAATATAAAATATGAAACCAGTTAAAATTAAACTACTGCATTCAAATGCGCAAATACCAAAAAAAATAATTGAAACTGATGCATGTTATGATGTTATTGCCACTAGTCGTGAGGATTTTGGCGATGGTAGAATTAAGTATGGATTAGGTTTCGCATTAGAACTACCAGTATTCACACAATTAGATTTAAGAGCAAGAAGTTCAATACATAAAACTGGATTAATTCTTAGTAATTGTATTGGTACTGGTGATGAGGATTATCGTGGTGAATACATGGCAATTTTTTATCACGTAATACCAACACTACCACCATATAATGTTGGTGATAGAATATTACAAATACAATTAAGAAATAGAGAAGATATAAATTTTATTGAAGTTCAAGAACTTTCTGATACTCAGAGAGGTACTGGTGGTTTTGGGTCAACAAATAAAAATATATCAGTGTAATTGCATCATTAATTGATGATTATAGAAAATATATGAATGGTTTGAATTTATATAATACTAAATTTCGTGGCTATATTAGACGTATAACTACACTCAACGGTGATGAATATTTCTGTATAACAAAGGCATATCATCTTTGTAATATTACATTAGATGATGTATTTGTAACCGAAAGTGGATATAATAATCCTGAATTTAATGAAATTGTTAAAACGATGCTACCAACATTTCAATCGTTAAGTGAAGAAAAAATTGTTGAAATTAAGAAAAAATTAAAAATTAAATAACACCAATATCCATCATAATACTATTTTTATGTTAAAAATAAAATATGAAATACTATTTATACGTTAAAACAAGTCCATTGGGATTAAAATATTTAGGAAAAACAACAAAAAATCCAATTACTTATATAGGTAGCGGTAAATTATGGAATAGACACATAAAAAAATATAAATTTAATAATTAAAATAATATGGTTAAATCTTATCAAGAACAATACGCTGAAATTCTGAATCGTTTAGTAAAAAATCCTATCAAAAAAAGACCGTCACGTGTCGGAAATACGAACAGTAATTTTGTTGAAATAATCAGAGTTGATTTACGTAAAGAATTTCCATTAATGGAAATTAAAAACATTAAATTCAGTAATATATTACATGAATTATTGTGGTTTATCCACGGAGATACATCAATTAAATATTTGATTGATAATGAATGTTATATATGGAATGATGACGCATTTCGTTACTATCGTGAGAAATATTCTCGATTAAGTAATCCTGTTAATGATAAAAAAATATTTATTGATAAAGTAAAAAATAATGAATTTTTTTATTATTCCAATGGATATCTTAGTGAGAAATATAAATTTGGTGATTTAGATAATATATACGGTAAACAATGGAGACAATTCAACGGCAAAACCGACCAATTACAAAATTGTATTAATACATTATTAAAAAATCCTGATGATAGAAGAATGATAGTTACCGCACATAATCCTACCGATATTGAGGATAATATTGTTGGTTTACCTAGTTGTCACAACATGTTTCAATTTTACACAATTCCACTTTCACTAAAAGAAAGGGTTGATTATTATTTTGATGTATTAAAGGGAGAATTCTTTTTAACTAATGATGATAATGAATTGATTGCATATTTGGATAAATCAAATGTACCTAAATACTATCTTAATTTATGGTTTAATATTAGGTCAAATGATTTCTTTTTGGGACAACCATATAATATGGCATCATACGCATTATTAAATCATATAATTAGTAATGTTGTTAATATGATACCAAATGAAATTGTTTGTACTGCAATTGACTGCCATTTATATGAAGCGCACATTCCCGCTGCATTGGAATGGTTAGATAGATATGATAAAATAATTAATTGTGATAGTTGGTGTAAGTCAAAAATTAAAATAAATAAAGATTTAACATCAATAGATGATATTACAGCCGAAGATATTTTATTAATTGATTATAACCCCCAATCACATATATTAGCACCATTATTAACATAATAAATAGTGTTGAATGACAATACTATATATAATCATTATAGTATTATTAGTGATAATAATTCTTTTTCTTTCATTAGCATTATATTACTTTTCGAAAAAAAGTATTTATTTTTCTAATAAAGAAAAAGAGTTCATTATATTTGTTAGTGATATATTTAAAGAATATGGTGATGATTTGGGTATTCAATCAAAAGAACAACATAAAAAATTGGTTGAGGAATTAGAAAAAATTAAGAAAAAATTAGAATAACAAAGGGGAATTAATTCCCCTTTGTTTCGCTTAAAAACGGTACTACGTCTTCCTTAACAGGAACTGCAGTAATTCTTTTCCAATAGGGTTTAAAACCACCAATGGTTTTATTAGTTTCATCAGTAACATTATTGGCATTTTCTACTTCATAATATCTATTTTTCTGACCACTCATATTATATTCAATAATATCACCCCTGTCAATATCCACTTGTTTTTCTTCTAATTCTTTAAGATAAACACCAAAAGACAATACTCCTGTATCATCACGAACAATACCGCCCAGATTGTCACCGTAATTTTGTTGTTTACTTTCAGCAACATTAACCATAACAGAAATTCGAACAGGTGGAAAAAATTTTTTATCTCTAGTCTTTGTTTGACCGTATAATGAATGTGATTTTGTTTCGATTATATTTATTTTGTGTAAAATAATTTCTTGTGCATTATCGGTTTGCAAAAAATTTCTACCATACATTACATCCAAATCAAATGAATTTTCGGTCATAAACAATCCATAACGTTGCTGCTCAATATCAATTATTTGCTTTTTTTTCTTCATGTTAAATAGCAATTATTGGGAACGTTGGTGGTTGATAACCACGTTCTTTATTTACATTTTCTGCAATCTTTGCACGAATTTCGGTAAGATTTTCTTGACTTAATTTTTCCAATTGGTCAAGGATAATCTTTTCAGTATCTTCTTTTAATTTTATACCTTCTTCAAGTAAATGACGATAATCCATTGTTAATTGCTTTTCAGTAACACCAAGTTCACCGCTATAAAAACCACGAATACCACCAATAACCATTTTAACTTTAGCAATAAGTAAATTTCTTATTTGTTGACGTGCAACATCATTCATATTATCCCATTTTAACACCTTTGTTGGTGGGTCTGATGGTAATTTAACAATATCATCATTTTCTTCTAAACATTTATCTCTATTTGCATTCTTATTCGTATCATAATACCAATACCATACTTTACGACCAGCATAGTGAGGACCCCAAGCAGGTGCAATTTCATATCTATCATTTGGAACTGGATATAAATGTAATACTTTTTCACCAGTTGCCAATCCAGTAATACGGTATGTAAGTATTGATTGTAATATCCTTTGTTTCATACGTCTATCCTGTGCTGATAATAATGTTGAAAACGTTGGTTGTACATAAAGTGCAGGACGACCTAAATACGACATTCCCATCATACCAGCACTCCAAGCATTTAATGCAAATGGGTCTACAAGACCACCATCAATTTCAGGTGGTGTTTCCCAAAGCACTTCATTTACTTCACGACCAGCAGGTATTATATAATGCTGTGTATTTGCTTCTGTTATAATAAAATCTCTTTTTAATTCCCAACCAGTTGCAGCAGGTGCATTAGTACCCAATCCAACTTGCTTTGAATATGCATAAGTAAAAGATTCCATATATGAATTTGATTTAGTGGTAAATGCGTTAAGAAAATCACTATTTTCTTTACTCAAACCTTCCAAACCAATCCATTGTTGTTGTATTAACCAACTATTAACTAACGATGAATAATCTTCAATAACCATTTCGAAATAAGAATCCATCATTTCATCCTTAATTTCAAAAGGTCTTAATGGGTATCCTAACTCATGTTTAACTTTGAGGTATAATTTATTTCTATCAACTGTTGTAATTAGTGCCATAACGTTTTCTTATAAATACTATAAAGTTTTTTTAAAAAAGTCTTTAATTTGAAAAGAATGTCATATATTTGTGGTTTATAATAAATACTATAAATTATGTATAGGATTGAATATGAAGTAAAAGTGAATGAATTTGGTAGACCATATATTTCATTACCAGAAGATTATGAACAAAGACCTGAAGATAGATTTTTTGCAATTGAAATTACTCGATATATATTAATGGATTTATTGGTAAAAAGAAAACCAGATTTAGATGAAAACACTGTCGAAAAAATGAATATGGGTACTACACTATTGGGACAAATAGGTGATAGTGTTGCAGAATTACTATGGAATGACATGAGAAATCAAGGTGATGTCATGTTAATGTTTGATAATAAATATCACATTCAAGTAAACAGTATTGAAGAACGTGATAGTCTTGACATGAAATTCATTTACTACAATAATAAAATTTTTCAAAGACAAGAAGGGTTAAAAGTATTTGTACTTGAAAACGAAACAGTGTACGAATTAAAAAACGGTATTAATAACGAAAATTGGATTACTACAAATGTATCACAAACCAACTCCTGAACAAGATAGAATATTTTTGTTCACAAAAAAAAGACCTGAAAATATATTAATTAAGGCATATGCTGGTGCTGGTAAATGTTTAGGTCACAATACACCTATTTTAATGTATGATGGTACTATTAAACTAGTTCAAAACATTATTGTTGGTGATTTACTTATGGGTGATGACTCAACCCCTAGAAAAGTGTTGAGCACAAATACTGGAAATGGTAGTTTATATAAAATTATTCCAACAAAAGGTGATTCGTGGATATGTAACGATGTTCATGTAATGACAATTCACCACGAAAATAAAAATACTATTATTGACATACCTTTAAATGAAATTAACTATCCTAAATATAGTAATGGGAATTATCGATATGCTAGATTAGTGAGAACTGGTGTTGAATTTATAGAAACTAAGACAGAAATCGACCCATATTTGTTAGGTCTTTGGCTGGGTGATGGTAGTAAAGATGATGGTTCACCAATAATACATGTTCATAAATCAGAAAAACCGATATTGGACTATTTGGCTAGTATTAAATATGATAATATTTTACCAAAATTTAATGAATATCAAAAAAATTTATATTCAGTCAGTTTAACTACACCAAATTTTAATGGTCGAAATGTTAATAATGTATTAAGAAATGAATTTAGGAAATGTCTAAATTCGGATGATAGTTTTTCAATACCTAGCGAATATTTGGTTAATTCTAAAAAAAATAGGCTAAAATTGTTAGCAGGTATTATTGATACTGACGGACATTTACATAATGGTTATTATGAAGTAATTACTAAATATAAATCATTTGCAAACGATTTATTATTTCTAGCACGAAGTTTAGGCTTTGCTGCATATTGTAAAGAAAAAATTGGTACAATAAAATCGATAAATTTTAACGATAAATATTGGAGAATATCAATTAGTGGGTCGTTTGAAAATGTTCCTTGCTTACTAGAAAGAAAAAAATGTCTTCCTAGAAAACAAATAAAATCTGTATTGAGAACTAGTTTTAAGAAGGAATACATCGGTATTGATAATTATTATGGGTTCACGTTGGATGGTAATGGTAGATTTCTATTGGGCGATTTTACGATTACTCATAATACCACCACAATTGTTGAAGCGGTAAAATTATTACCACAAGATAAATCTATTATGTTTTTGGCGTTTAATAAGCATATTCAGGAAGAATTGAAAACTAAATTACCTGAATATGTTAGATGTTACACTACCTATGGATTAGGTACATCAGCAATTAAAAGAAAATATGGTGACAAAATTGAATTTGATGAATTTAAGGCAGATAAAATAATTCAAAAAAAAGCGAAAAATTGGGATTTGCATGATGAATTCAATGATGAAGAGGAAATTTTATTTTATCTTGAAAACATAAAAAAATTAGCTAATTTATGTAGATTAACACTTACATTAAAACCAGAATACATTCCATATATCTGTGAAAGATATGATATACCAATAAGCAAACCCAAAGATATTAAAAGAGTATTAAAGGTTTTGGATGAAATGACCACAGATAGAAAAACATTTGATTATACTGATATGATATTTCTACCAGCAATTGATAGTAGTATTTGGATGTTTCCTCAAGACTACGTGTTTGTTGATGAAGTTCAGGATTTAAATCGTTGTCAGATAAGAATTATTGAAAAAGTCTTAAAAAAGGACAAATCCTCTGGGAAGATTACAGGTAGATTAATTGCTGTTGGTGATTTTTTTCAAGGTATTTATGGTTTTAACGCTGCCGATGAAAAATCATTTGAGTGGTTTGAAAAATTTCCAAATACCAAAGTACTTCCACTATCAGTATCATTCAGGTGTTCAAAAGCAGTAATTAGAAAAGCACAGGAAATTGTACCAGATATTAAAGCATTGGATAGTGCACCAGAAGGTTGTGTTAGAGATGGTGATGTACTGAAGGAAGCACAAAGTGGTGATTTTGTGTTGTGTAGAACAACAATGCCTTTGGTAAAACTGTTTTTCGAATTTTTGATGCAACGGAAAAAGGCAATAATTAAAGGTTCTGATATTGGTGTTCATCTAATTGAACTAATTGGAAAAATTAATACTATTGAAAAACTTACTAGTTTTTGGGAAACTGAATTAATTTCGTTCAGGAAAGACTTAAAGGCTGATGGTATTTTAAATCCTAATGAGCACAGTGGATATTCAGCACTTGAAGATAAGGTAATGACATTACTATTTTTAGCAAAACTTTCTGAAAATATTGTGGATTTAAAATTTAAAATCAGAACAATATTCACCGATGAAATTCAAGGTATTGTTTTAAGTACAGTACACAAAGTTAAGGGTTTAGAAGCAGATAGAGTCTTTATAGTTAGACCTGATTTATTACCAATGCAAAATACTAAATCATGGCAATATATTCAGGAAAAAAATCTTGAATATGTAGCATATACTAGAGCAAAACTAGATTTAATTTTTGATAGAAATTGGAAAGACGAAGAAACATAAAATAGTAAAATTAAACTAAATAAAATTTATCAACATGAAATGGATTGTTAAAATTGACAGGAAAAAAGACCTGAGAATTGTTATAAAATTTGTACCACAAAGCGATGAATTAGTGTTTATTGGTCAATATCGTGCAGTTAGTAATAGTTTAGAATGGTTCGATTTTAGTGAAGAAAGGTGTTCGATTGACATTGATTTGGAAACAATTCAAAACATGTTACTGAGCACATATGAAAAAATGAAAATTAGAATTGAAGCATATAATAATATAGCGGAAGGTTTTTCAATAATAAAAACAATTGAAATTCAAGAAGTTGGTGAATAAAAAAGGGTCGAATTCGACCCTTTAATATTTCCATAAATATCCGTTAATACTTTTTTCGTTATTACACCATCTTGATATTGTTGACTGGTGAACACCCTCGAATTTTGATGCAATCATTGTTGAATCGTATGTGATTGTTTCATTAGTATTAATGTTTATTTTATTTACTTTTTTACATATAATTTCTTTTTGTTTGGTAGATAATCCATTTTCTTTTTTTGTTTTACTAATCTTTTGTTTGGTGATTTTATCACGAGTTTTACCTTGCCAATATTTTGGTGATGTATTACTTAAATATTTTTTTTCTTCGTAACATTTTTTTCTACCATATTTTTTGGCATCCACACTACCTGCTTTTGCAATACGTTTATTAATCCAATAATCTGTTTGCTTAATACCGATGTGTGATTTTGACATTTTTTCAATCGTTTCAATATTAGGTATTGCATTTTTACCACCACACTCAATATTATAACCGAATTCCTTTTGATTTGATTTATATTCCGAAATATATCTAATTTCTTTATTGTTTAATTCATCGATTGTTGATGCAGTATCAATAATTGAGAATTCGAAATTTTCCCAACCATATTTATTAAATGCGTTATTTAAATATTCATTTCCAAAACCCTTTTTATAATCATTAATTCTATCGTTTAGCGAACGAACTGTTTGCCCAATATATTTTTTATTATTTATTTTATTTCTAATTTGATATATAATACCAACAATTTGAATATCATTTCTTTTGGGATACGGTAATATCAGGTGTTTTATGTTATTATAATATAATTTATTTTCAATTCTACCACCTATAAAATAAAAATATCTCCTTTTTCTATATTGATTAATAAAAATTGCATTTGGATATCGTTTTAATATTTCATCTTTTTTCATCGAGCCAATTTTATTTCTAACCCATCTACTGTATCTTAATTTTCCATCAATTAATACTGAAAATCTTTTTGTTTCATTATTATGATAGTAATTTCCTGACATAACACCGACATAGTACCAATTAAGTGCTTGATAAATAGTACCAATTTCTCCAGCAGCAGGGTCTATTGTTGCAGTAATTATCCTATATTTAGTGTTAGATTTAATCCAATTACATGCTTTTGAAATAAAATATGTCGCAGTATTTTTTGGTGTCCACCATAAACAAACACCCCGACTAAGTAAAAGTATTTTATTTTCAAATCCATATTTATTCCAAACACCCGTATTTTCGGCATAATCATCACCAAAAACTAATACCCCACCCAATATTTCATCATTATTATATTTAAAATATATTCCAAAACAATATCTTACAATATATGGCATAGTATGTAACCATTCATATTCGATAATAATACTGCTTGCGATATTTTTTGGTATTAATTTAATTGTCGTATCGTTTAAATTAATTTGATTAATATCGATGATATTCTTTTCTAACATCATTTTTTCCTTACGTATTTTATATTGATATGCTTCCATAAATATATGTGTTTATGCATAAATACGTGTGAAAATAAAAAAAGGTTACAACAATTGTAACCTTTTTAAAATATTAATTATTGATTATTGTAAATCACCAATACTAAAAGTTTGTAGACCATCACAGAATATTCTACCGTAATAACGGTTAAGAACCATCTTCTTAGCGTAACGTGTCATAATACCACGGATAGGAGTAAAGTCAAATGGATTGTACATTACTGGAGTTAATTGCATTGGTACGTATGGAGCGTAGATGTAACCGGTCTCTAAAATACTAGTTCCTTTATGACCAATAAGTACGGTGTTAGCTGGTGAATATGGGTCACGATATACTACGTAACGACCACCAAGTGTACCAATTTTCTCAATACCCATGTTATATTTATCTTGCTCTGGTGAAGCATTTGATACGTGGAAGTATTCAAGGTCATCGAATACAGCAGATACTTCAGGAGATACTACTACCCATGATGCACCACCACGAAGAGTTGCTTTGTGGATTTGAGCAGAAATCTGGTTAATCTTTGTTACCAAAGTTTGATTCCAGTCTTTTTGTACACCATAATAAGTGTTAGTTCCTTTACGAAGTCCGTTGTAGTCCCAACGTGCTGTCCAAGCTGCGCCTCTACGAAGGTCACGAAGGATTTCACGGTCAATTTCAGCAGCCATTTGTTCTGAAAGAAGAGCAGTTAACTCAGCTTCAGCATCAATGTTGTGGAATGCGCTAACGTCTTGTGCTAATTCAGGAGTCCACATAGCACGCATCTTACGAGTTTCTACAGATACTGTTACTTGGTCAAGTACGAAAGTAACTTCAGCCATTCTTGAATCTTCTTCAAGGTCGCTATAGGTTCTATAAGTTACTGTGAAAGTTAATCCAGTAGTACCGCTAAGTGGGTGATAACCATTAGCACCGGGATATTGCATGTCAGCAATAAGTGTAATTTTACCTGATTTATCAACAATACCTTGTCCATATTTTTGTACCTTTACGTTAAAAGGAATTGCATCACCAGCAGTAATACTTTCGCTTGTGTATGGTGATGGAGCATCTAAATTAATGCTTGCGGTTACTCTTAAACCAGCAAGGAATGATTCTGTATCAATTGGAACACCAGCAGGACCGATTAATTTACCATCGTTTGTGGTTGAGAAACCACTAAGAACGATACTTGCGAATTTATCAGTACCAAGTTTAAATGTTGAATCGGTTAAACCAGTAATTGTGTTTTGAGTAATAGTTCCTTTTGAACGGTCAAACAATGAAGTACCTTCTTCGTTATATTTTGTTGCATAGAATGCATCATATAATGAACGGCTTTCCCATTGAGTCATTACGTTAGCATTCTTTTCTGCTGCATTACCATAAGCACCATCTGGTGAAGTATGTTTACCATAACTACCATCGGTTGGTACGTTTGGTGTTGCAGTGTTATCAACCACTCTAACGCTAGTTTTAGGATTGATATAGTACAATTTACCAATAGGTAAGTTAAGTGCTTGTACAGACACAATGTCGTTTGCTAACAATTTAGCAAATACCCTACGGATTACAGGAAAAGCAACAGTTTCAAATTGTCCACTTGAAGATGAATCACTTGATTCATTAATCATGTATGACAACTGGTTTTCGAATAACTGAGCACAGTTTTCTTTTACGTTACCTTCCAAACCTTCTAATAGACCAATTTTTTCCCATCTATTAGTTGTTATTTCTCTTTGTTCACGAAGTTGTTTTAATCCAATATTACCAACTTCCGCAGATTCCATTAAAAATCCCATTGTATTAATATTTTTTATTTTTCTTATTTAATTATTTTTTTACCTCTATTGCCTTCAACATACTCAATCAATTTTTTCATTCTATTGATATGTTCATTGTTTTCGTATGCGGTTTTTTCAACAACTTCGTCAAGTTTTTGCATTGAAGATGGTTGTATCGAGGCTGATACTTTATTTTCAATGCTTTCAGTTAAAGTCTTACGGCTATCTTTCATTTCTGAAAGAATTGCTTTATACTTATTCTGTGACTCAGCAATACTATTAACTTTTTTAAATTCGTTGATAATTTTAATCTTATCTTCTTGTGTAAGAGCAAGGCTTTCATTAACCAATAAGTTGTTGACATGTGCTAAATTGGTATTGAATGTTGCCATCTCTTTTAATTGATTGCGATATTTTTCAAGTGCAGTTTTGTACTGTTCTACTAATGTGGTTACAGATTGTTTATATTTCTTAGTTTCATTTAATTTTTTGGTTAATTTTTTATTTTCCTCAATTAAAGTGCTAAGTTTTTTCTCTGATTCTCTCATTGCAAAACGCATACGGTCTACATTACCCTGACTTTGATATTCCTTACCGGGTAGGGTAGCAGTGGTTGCTCTTTTATTTGGATGTGGCATTGCAATAGTTTCTTCAACTGTTTCTTCTGATTGACTACCAAGAACTGCTTCAACATCAGCATCAGTAATGTCTTCTTCGTCAATCATTGGATTGCCTTGATGTAATTGAGAAACTTGGCTTGATGTACCAAATCTTTCTTTTCCACCAGCAGCATGCATTTCTTCCAAACCCTTTTCATCGATTAATTTTTCAGTTGGACCTTGTGCATGTTGTTGTGCTATTTGACTATCACTACCATAAGTAGTATCGCCATCAGCACCACCGCTATGCATTTCTCCCAATCCCTGAAGAATTTCGTCGAGTTGTTTTTTCAAATCAACTAGTTGGTCAAATGCTACTCCTTTATTACCTTTTTCCATATATGAAGGTGAACTTGTTTTGATGCCTTTTAATTCTTCACCAAGTCCTTCCATTGAAGCGATTTCATTTTCAATTTCGTCCATAGTAATGAGTTCATCATCTTCTTCAGCACCTTCTAATGCACCACCTACACTTTGCATATCAAGTTCTGTTATGTCGAATTCTTCGGTTTGAAGTGATTTTTTTGGATTTTCAGTAAAAACACCATCTATACCAGCAGTTTCTTCAATTTTTTTTGATTTTTTTGCTTTTTCAGTAAATGGGTCTGGTTTTCCAACGGTATTTGTGATTTTTACATCTTCTTCTACCTTTTCAACATTTTTTCCTTTTTCGGTGAATGGTTTTCCATCACCTACAGTTTTTTCAACCTTCGTTTCTTCAACCCCTTTGGTCTCTTTTTCTTCTTTTTTCATAACAGATTCTTCTTTATTTGATTTAATTTCATCTTTTGCAGATTCTTTACTCTCGTCCAATTTTTTATAGGACTCTTTTTTTGATTTATTTCTATTTAATTCTTCCATAAAAAAACTATTAAATTTATCTGGAAACTCTTCTGCTAATTTCTTTTTTGCATTAGCATCTGCTGCTTCCTTAATAGCATTATAGTCAGTTAACGCATCTTTAAGTATTGATGATTTTTTATCGTTGTTCATATCTTTAAAATAACTTATGTAATACCATAATTTTAATATAAATACATACTCTTTATGAAAAAGTATAATTTTTTCCTAAATTTCTTGGATGTTTAAGATAATATGATTATATTATGCGCCACAATTTTATTGTAAAAACTTATCGATTGCAGTAATTATCTTACCTTCATCTTCTTTAATAAGCACACCGTTTTTATTTACATAATTTTCATCAAATCCAACACTTTTCTTTTCTGGAAATAAATATGCACCCGGGGTGCTTGGCGTTGCAACTAAGTCAAAACCAATCAATTCAAAATCTTTTTGAACAAGATTTTCACCATTTATTTCTTTAAGTGTACCAACACCACGACTTGAAATACCTAATTTAATTTTATTTTGTAGGTATAATACGATTTTATCACCAACAATTGAAACAATCCCGTATTTGATAAATCCGGGTGAAACAATCAATTTTAATTGACCGAACAATACGTTTTCTTGGTCACCATTACCCCACCACATTTTTGTAATCATGTGTGAGATATTTTGTAATGAAATTATTGATGAATCAGGATGATCTGCTTCTGATACTGCGCTATTTGTTTTAACTAATTCTTCGTATGCTAGAACTTGTGGTATTAATACATCTTTGGGGTATATTCTACCATTCTTATTTTTAACACCCCATTTTTGTAGAATACAATTAACTAAGACAGGTTCGTTAGGTTTTATTTCAAATGTTTCTGTGAGAATATCTTTATTAATATCACTGCTAATAAAACCTGCATCATGTTCTATTAATATACCGAAACCACTTTCACCCGCTTGTAATATTTTACTCATGTTAAATATCTTTTATATAAATAGTTTCAATTATTGTTTTGAAATTACAATGACATTTGGTTTTGGTGCTTCCTCAACCATAGGCTTGTCATTAACGTTAAGAATATTTTCAATAAACATTTCTGTTTCTAGTTGAATTAACACATTTTTGAGTGTTTCATTAATTTCTTTAAGTTTTTCTAATTTTGGGGACATATATTTAATTCATCCATTCTTTTATCGTTATTTTTTTCAATTTTGATTTGAATTTCATCCAATTTTTTTAAAATTTTTTCGGATTCAACCCTTCCTATTCTTTCACTTAAATCTAATAATGTCGAAACTCCATTTAATACGTGTAATGTCTCTTTCTCTGATTCAATCCACTGATGACTTCTATCTTCTTCTCTTTTTAGCATTTCAACACGAATTTTTTCGAGAGTATCTGAATGTTCTTTTCTTATATTATCTACTTTTGCCACATGCTGTTGCTGTAGTAGTTTCATTTCAGCAGTTTTTTTTCTATTTGTTTTAACTAATGAAAGGCAAATAATTGAAAATATTATAATTGAAATTATAAACAGATAAAAAAATGCATTATAGTACCAAATTGAAAGATTTATCGGTTGTGATGTTAACAGTAATAACATAAAATATTTTTATTATAAATAGTTTAAATGATTTGATTGTGTTTGTTTAATTTCATATTTTTTATTATTGTGTATTTATACAAAAATTTAATAGAATGTCAATAATAAAGAATGGTAATGTAATACTTGTTGAACCGAATGATATTAATATTAATACAACACAAATTAATGGTCATGAATTTGTAAACGGTATTCCACAATATCAAGACATGTATATTTTTGCTGAACTAATTGCACACGGCAAAGGTAGGACAGTAATAATGAGTGGTGGTCAAGGAAATACGGTTGATACTGAAAAATCAAAACCAATTAATTTGTTGGGTAATAATCAAGATAATACCAATAAAAATCCCAATTATTTAAATTTTACAACTAATTATTACGATGGTAGTACTGGTAGTCGTACTCAATATGAAGGATTTGGTATTTCCAATATAAAAATCACAGTTAATTCATCATATGTTCCACAAGTTAGTATTCAATTTGTTGATTTAAGAGGTATTGCTTTTTTTAATCAAAAAAATTCACCCTATAGGGTGTTATTTGAATTTCCACCACCATCATTCGAATTGACTGTTAAAGGATACTATGGTAAGGCATTGACATATATATTACATTTGGTTAAATATACGACAGAATTTAATGCAGAAAATGGTAATTTTATAATTGATGCTGATTTTGTTGCAATGACGTTTGCACCATTAAGTGATATATTGTTTAGATATATTGTTAATTTTAATTTAAGTCCTGTTATAGATAATCAAGAATCTTCTGACCCAAATACTACTAAAGAACCTGTAAACACCAATGATTTAATAACAAAATTGAAAAATTTATATTCGGGTATTTCGAATAAAATTAAATCTGAACAAGAAACAATTAATTACGATAATACTAATAAAGCAATTGAAAATGTTGCATTGGCAATTAGAACTCTTGGTCAATTTAATGAAAATGCTGAATTGACTAAAGAAAATACACCATATTTGGTCATTAAAGATGTAATATCAAAAAACTATATAGCAAATACACAACCAGAATTAACGACATCTGGTTCTGAAATACCTAGTTATGTCAAAACAACAATACCACCAACACAAACAAATATTGATGCGAAAATAACACCAATATCAGGTTTGAGTTCTTTTGATGAAGAAATAAAAAAAGAATCGTCATCAGGACTTCCACAAAATTTAAGCAAAAGATTATCAATTGTTTTTATTGCTGGAACTAATATCACACCACCAAATGAACAGGATTGGTTAGAATTTAATGCCGATGCCTATATTGGTGATGCTGGTAGAATTCAAAATTTAAAAACAATTTTAAACACATATCGTGCTACATTAATTAAAAACACAAACCCATCATTGGGTACTAAGTTGAGTGATATTTCAGAAGCAAGACCATTTTTTGGCGATGTTTGCTTATTTCCTGCAAGTAATACACCAACACAATATGTTGAACTCGATGTTACTGATTATTATTATAAATTGTATAGAAAAAGAGTTGATTTGGTTAAAAAGAAAAATGAACTAGCAGATGATATCACATTAAAGGTGAATAATATGGTCAATGAAAGACTAGGAATGACACCATCAATTTATAATATATTTAAAATAATATTAAATGATGTTGACAAATTTTTTGATACATTAAGAAGAACATCAGAAGATGCATACAATGAACATAATAAAAAAGACCAAATTTCGATAATTTCTGGGAATCCAAGTAATGATGTAAAGAATAAAAAAGAAATATTTTCATTTCCATTAATAATTGAAACAAATCCAGTTTATGGTGGAGTTAAAGAAGAAAGAGTTGCACCAACTAAACTACAAAGCATGGGTGCTAATTTTCCTGAATTGGATTTAATTCAAAAATTTATTGATACATTTAAATATCAATCTGACCGAGAACATCAAAATGATTTAAGAAATGAACAAAATGATGATGGTAGTAATAAATGGATACCAATATCACCATTTGATTCGACACTTGGTGGTGCATCACCACAAAGTCCATATTTTGGATTAAATGGTGATATCAAAACACAAACATATCAAACATTATTGAAAAGATTTTATATACTATCGCAAGGTACTATTAAGGATGATTTTTATAACACAACGAAAAGAACTGCTGCAAATGATGCATATGTTAAATTATTTGCTGAATCTGAAGCAGTTAACGTTGCATCTACATTGACTAATGAAGATAATAGTAATACAATCAAACAAGATGCAATGAGATATAAGGGTAAGGCAGATTTATTTTATGAAGAAAGACTTAAAAATTTACAAGCCGATAATTATGAAGGTAATAGCATTAATTTATATAATTTCAGTTCGGATGTAGTTGAATACTTTCCAATAACGCCACAAAATACTGAAGATAATAAGGTTTATATTAATAAAAACAATCCTAATTATATTGGTGTTTATTTATATCCACGTGATATTTCAACACAGGAAATATCAGAAACAAATGAATCATCAAAACCTATTAATAAGTTTGCAAAAAACGCTAAAAATGAGTGGTGGAAAATATTTAATTCAAATCCTAAAGAAAGTTTTGCATTTGATTTTACACAAGAAAATGTAATATTTATCAGAGATATTAACACGTCAACAAATGGCGTTTCAACATTAACTAGGTTCTTATGGAATGACCCAGACAATAGACGCACAAGAAAAAATTCAAAGTTTCCTGACTCACTAATAATTGCATATGAACAGGGAAATATTAGTTTTGGTAAAACAACTTCTATCACTAAAAACAAATTGGGTTTTGGTGAATCTATTGTTGCAGTATGGGTCAATGAGTTAGGTTATGGTAATAATGATAAAATTATTTATGAAAAGATAATAAATTATGGTGGAAATTCTTATGATAGTAACTTAAGTGCATTAATGGTATTATCTAGTTTTGGAAATGCATTAAGTCCATTTAATAAATATCCTAGTGATTTAAATCATAATATTTTTTCAACCCCTGCTGCTATTGAAGTACCAGAATATTTATCTCCGTATATTGGTGCATTAGTATCTGCAATTGAAGAGGGTTGGGTTGAAGATATTTTATATTTTTATACTGGAAATACGGCATTGGGTAGTGGTTTTCAAAATCAAGGTTATTATATATTAGCGGATTTACATGATGTTGAAAATTATTTATCTGATAATGATAAACAAACGTTTAAATTGGCTTATGACAATTTTATTAATTATGCGTTTCAAGATATCCAAGTTAGATTATTT
>ENA-UPTA01001367-UPTA01001367.1-activated-sludge-metagenome-genome-assembly--contig:-NODE-1367-length-27209-cov-5.405134_pt1 | contig 27209 bp, 23 predicted proteins | sample MGYA00238184_ERZ773361 | MGnify/ENA primary metagenome ERZ773361 (study PRJEB29100, sample SAMN05720205) | activated sludge metagenome | isolation source: anaerobic digester from wastewater... | reverse complement strand
CTGTCGGTTCGGAGCTTTCGGCGTGTTCCACTCTCGGTTGTTCGCCTGCCTGTTGCGGGGACATGCCGAAGTCGATCAGGTTCATCAGGACCTGGGCCTGGCCCTGCGGCTGGAAGCTTCCGCCCATCACGCCGAAGGAGAAGACCGGTCGGCCCGCCTTCGTGACGAACGCCGGGATAATCGTGTGGAAGGGGCGTTTGTGCGGCTGGAGCTTGTTCAGGTGGTTCGGGTCGAGGGCGAAGAGCTGGCCGCGATTCTGGAGGCAGAAGCCCGTGCCGTCCGGGACGTAGCCGGAACCCCAGCCGTAGTAAATGCTCTGGATCAACGAGATCATGTTGCCCTCGGCATCGGCGGCGGTGAGGTAGGTCGTGTCGGAGGAAGCCCGAAGCCGGCCAGACGCGACGTGGTCCGCCGCCCGCTTCGGGTCGATCAGCTTGACCCGCTCGGCCGCGTAGTCTTTCGAGATCAGCTCCCGCAGCGGCACCTTTGCGAAATCCATATCTGCGTAGTAGATCGCCCGGTCCTCGAATGCGAGCTTCTTGGCCTCGATGAACAGGTGCAGGTGCTCGGCGGAGTTGGGCTGCATTGAGCCGATGTCGAAGTGCTCGAGCAGATTGAGGACCTGCAGCGTGGCGATACCCTGGCCGTTGGGCGGGATCTCCCATACATCGTAGCCGCGATAGCTCGTGCTCACCGGCTCGACCCAGTCGGCCTTGTGGTCGCGGAAATCCCGCAGAGAGAATCGCCCACCGTGGGCCTGCGAGAACTTGACGATCCGCTCGGCGATCTCGCCCTGGTAGAATGCCTGCGGCCCCTCCCGCGCGAGCGTCTCAGAGACCGACGCGAGGTCCGGATTCTTGAAGATCGTTCCGTAGTGCATGGGCCGGCCATCGGGCAGATATGTACTGCGCAGGCCCGGCCTGTTGTCGGGGCCGGAAAGCCACCCTTGGGCGACAATCGGCGAAAGGGGGAAGCCTGTCCGGCCTTGCTCGATGGCCGGCTCAAGGAGTCGCGAGAACTCAAGCTTGCCGAACCGCTCGTGCAGTGCGGCCCAGCCGCTGACGCAGCCCGGCACGCTCCACGACAGAGGGCTATCAACCGGGATTTCCTTGAGGCCCATGTCGAGCGCCTGTTGCAGGCCCCAGTCGTAGGGCGAGCGGCCGCTGGCATTCAACCCGAAGAGCTTGCGATCCTTCTCGCTCCAGACGATGGTGAACAGGTCGCCGCCGGGCCCGCAACTCATCGGCTCGACGAGGCTGAGCATGACGTTGGCCGCGATGGCCGCATCGATGGCGCTGCCGCCGGCCTGGAGGATGTCGATACCCGCCATGCTCGCCGAGGGCACCGCCGTGCACACCATGCCATGCCGGGAGATGACCGTGGAGCGGTTCTGGTTTCTTCGCGACAGCAGCCCGCGATCCATCGGCGGATTCGGCGATTCGCCTGAGGCGCAACAGGCTGGAAGCCATGTGTCCGCGGCTGCCAATGCCGAAGCGCCGATGCCGCCAAGGAGCTGCAGAAACATGCGGCGTTCCATATCGTTACTCCTGTATCGGTTCGGGCGGCGTTTGCTCGGGTTCCGCAGGCTCTTCTTCCGGAGTCAGCGGAATCGGTGAAGCCGGCGGGGCAGGCGGTCCAACTTCCGGGGCCATGACACGCTGCTGCGGGTAGTCGATGGCGAACTTGGCTCGCACCTTCTCCAGCATGTCGGCCTTCTTCTGGATTCGCCAGACCAGCAGCGTCAGAGGCAGCCGGGATTTCTCCTTGAACGTGATGCTGATGCGTCCAAATCCGAAAAGTCGTTCGAGGAAGTCGCCCGTATCGACCTTGCTGTTGTAGTCTTCGCGGCCGATCTGCTCGCCCGCCTCGGTGGGACCGTCCTGGAGGTTCAACGAATTGGGCGTGATCGCCACATAAAAGAACAGGCCCTGGAGCCAGGAGATCCCGATGGTGAGCAGGCCAAAGATCGCGATGAGCAGATAGCCCGTCCCGCTGATCGAGAAGGCGAGGCTCCGGAAGAGCCCGAGGAAGCCGCCCACCCAGCCGAGCAGGTGCAGCCACAGCAACAGGAATCCCGTGCCGACGATCGCGATGATGATGACCTTGATGCTGACGTGGTACTCTTCGATGATGAAGTTGATAAAGAACACGGCGAACCAGACGCCGCCGACCGTTTTGGGATTGATGCCGGCGAAGATCTTCCAGCCGGATTCCTGCATGAACATCAGCAGCGACGCCAGCACGGCCACGACGATCGTGGGGACATAGAGAACCTTGGGCGTCCAGCCGAAGATGACGAGCCAGTCGTTGATGTCCGGATCTTCACGCAACTGCCGCTCCATGGCGATGCGGGTGCGGAGCGTCTTCCGCAGGATCAGCCAGGCTACGGCGCCGGCCGCAACGACGCCAAGGGCGACGTACAGGGCGATCATCCCATTCGATGTCCACGACCATTTCCCATCCACAACAATCGTGTTGGGATCCATAACCGGGTCTCCTAATCACGGGTCTGTTCGGCTCAACTCTTGTCGAGGGGATTGTACCGCCGGCGGGGACACTGTGCCAGTGTCTTGCGGGCTATGCGGACTCGATGTCCAGGATGCCGCGCGGGCTCCTATTGACAATCGAGTGGAGAATCACACAACAGCACCGACTCTGTCATTCCCGCGCACGCGGGAATCGAGCCTCTTTCGTGGCGTTCCTGGATCCCCGCGTGTGCGGGGGTGACAACCTTACCTGTATTTGACTATTGGAGAATCGATAATGCGCGTTGTCACAGAATGGCTTTGGTTGCGCCGGTGGTGAAGCCGCCGTCGACGAGCAGGATCTGGCCCGTGATATAGGCGGAGGCGTCGGAGGCTAAGAAGATCACCGCGCCGTCGAGGTCGTTCGGCTGGCCGGGACGACCCAGCGGGATGCGGTCCGTGATGTACTGGACCCATTTCTCGTTCTGGTAGAGCGCTCGGTTCTGAGCGGTCTTGAACCAGCCCGGGGCCAGGACGTTCACGGTGACGCCGTGCCGGCCCCATTCGGCGGCGAGACTGCGACTCATCTGGAGGATGCCGCCGCGACTGGCGCAGTACGGGCCGATGCCTTCCATGCCGAAGACACACGTGCACGAGCCGATGTTGATGATCCGGCCGTACTGGCTTCGGATCATTTCCTTGCCCACCGCCTGGGCGACGAAAAATGCGCCCTTGAGATTTGTGTTCAGGACGGTGTCCCACTCCCTCCAGGTGAACTCGACGGCGGGATGGCGGATGTTCAGGCCGGCGTTGTTGACGAGGATGTCGATCCGGCCGTACTCGTTGGTCGCGGCGCGGACCATGGCCTCGATGTCCGTCTCATTCAGCACGTCGAGCTTGACGGGCAGGGCCCGGCGGCCAAGTCTTTCGATTTCGTCTTTGAACTCCGTCAAACGGGCCGGATCGCGACTGGTGATGACCAGGTCCGCCCCGGCTTTGGCCAGCGCCCGGCCGAAGTACTGCCCAAGCCCCCGGCTCGTTCCCGTGACGACGGCGACTTTGCCCGACAAATCGAAGAGGTTCTCCATCCTCAGATCTCCATGTAATCCAGCGGACCTTGCTCGTAGTGTGCCCGTGAGGGCATATCCCTATGCTTGATGAAGATAACGCCTTACGGCGTCACTACAAGCAGTCACGGCTCCAATACAATCTTTGACAGGTTCTCCTGGGCCTCCAGGAGTCGCTTGAATGCGGCGGGGCCTTCCCGAAGCGGGAGCACCTCGCTCACGAGCGGTCCGACGTTGATCCGGCCCGAAGCGATCAGGTCGATGCACGTTCGGAACTCGCCCGAACTGGCGTACGAGCCCAGGAACGTGAGCTCCCGCGTGACCAATTCCTGCAGGTTGAACTCGACTTCCCTTTGGAGGTTGCCGACGGCCACGACGTGTCCACCCGTCCGCGCGACCGACGCGGCCTGCCGGAACGTTTCGCCGAAACCGACTGCTTCGAATACGACGTCCGCACCGCGGCCCTCGGTCCTTTCGAGGACTTCTCGTTTCAGATCGGCCTTCGCTGGGTTGATGCAGATGTCCGTCCCGACCTGCTTGGCCAGACCGAGGCGAAACTCGTTGGGGTCCGAGGCGATGGTCGTTCCGGCCCCGCGGAGCTTGGCGGCCTGCAAGATGAACAGACCGATGGTCCCGGCGCCGACGACCACGACCGTGTCACCTTTCGAGATCGGGGCACGATTGGCGGCGTGCACGCCAATGGACGCGGGCTCCAGCAGCGAGGCCTGAACGAACGACACGCCGTCCGGCAGCTTGGCGCAGATCCAGTGCGGCACGGCGAGCAACTCGGCAAAGGCCCCATCTCGCTTGAATTCCGGGACGGAGACGCCGAGCACCTGCCGCTTGACACAGCGGTTGAACCGTCCTTCCCGGCAGGCCGGACACTGATTGCAGTAGACCGTGGAGTCGAAGCAGATGCGGTCGCCCGGCGAGAAGTCGGAGACGTTGCGACCCACGCGTTCGACAACGCCGGCCGCTTCGTGGCCCATGATGAGCGGGGGCAGCCGGCGACCGGTCTTGCCCGTGTGGCCCGCGACGTCGGACCCGCAAATCCCGCACGCCTTGATCCGGACCAGGACCTCCTCATCACCCACGACCGGGTCCGGGACATCGGTGTAGCTGAATGTATACGGCTTGGTATAGAGCAACGCCTTCAATTCGGCACCTCATGTCAAAGGCAAGAGCACCGCGAAAAGAGTCACGACGATCAGGCCGATCACCGCCGTGCTGCTCACGGTGACGGTCCAGGTCTTCAGGGTTTCGACCTCGGTCAGGCCGCCCATCTTGGCGAAGATCCAGAAGCCCGAGTCGTTCATCCAGTTGCCGCACTGGGCGCCGAACCCGATGGCGCAGGCGATGTACACGGGGTGATAGCCCAATACGTCGGTTGAGGGAATGAGCGTGGCCATCATGGCCGAGGTCGTAATCATGGAGACGGTGCTGCTGCCCTGCGAGAACTTGATCAAAAACGCGACGAAGAAGCTCATAAACAGCAGTTTGAGCCCGCCAAGTTGTGTGCTGCCGCCCACGGACAGGCTCTGGATGGCCGGGCCGATCTGCGCCTCCTTGAGCATGGCGCCGAACGCACCGCCGGCGGACGTGATCAGGATGATGACGCCGGCGCTCATCAGCGACGTTTCGATCATCTTGGCGAGTCCTTCCCGCCCCGGCTTGCGCTGATGCCACAGGACATGCAGCGCGACGGCCGCGGAGAGCATCATCGCCAGATTCGCGTTGCCAAGTACGCATGTGATGCTTTCTATCTGTCTGATCGTCGAATCCGCGGCGGCGCCTCGGGCCAGCGACGAGACTACCGTGTGCATCGTGATCAAAACGACCGGCAGAATGATGGGCAGAATGGACATGAACAGACCGGGGAGTTTGTCGTCCGGCAGTGGATCGGGTTCGGTCCGTCCGCCGCCGAGCGGTCGCATGGGGATATCGATCCGCCCGGAGAGCCAGCGGACCAAGAGGTAGACCACGATGGCTGTCGGCCCCGCACACAGCAGCCCCGCGAGCATCATCATGCCCAGATCGATGCCGAGCGTGCCTGCGATCAAGAGGGGGCCCGGTGTCGGCGGTACCATGGAATGCGTGATCGAAGCGCCGGCGCCCATCGCCAGGATGAGCAGTAGATAGCTTCGCTTCGTCCGCCGGTGCATGGAACGGGCAAGCGGCAGGAGCAGGTAGAACACGGTGTCGAAGAAGACCGGCACCGACAGCACGAAGCCACTGGCCATCAGCGAGACCTCGCATCGCTTCTCGCCCAACAGCCGGACGAACATCCTTACGATGCGGTCCGCGGCGCCGGAGGCGATCAGGCAGTCCCCGATGATTGCCGCCAGGGCGATGACGACGCCGATCTTGCCCGCCGTCGTGCCGAACGCCTCGGCGACCCGCCCGACTCGGTCGGAAAAAGGTCCGGGCGACAGCAGACTGACGGCCATCGCGGCGGTGATCAGCGCCAGGAATGCGTTGACGCGAAGGACGACGATCATGCCCAGGACGACGGCAATTCCCATGGCCAGGATAATCAGGGGAATCGCCGGGTGGATCTGCTCGGGCGTCCCTGCCGCCAGCAAGACCAGTGAGTCTACTCCCATCGGGTTTCCATCCTATGGCTCAATCGTATGATCGTGCGTCAGGCTCGGAGATCGTCTACCTGCCGGTGGTCTTCAGCTTGTCGGCGAACGGCAGCGTGTCGGGGACGACTCGTACCTCCGTGCTGAATCGATACGGCAGCGTCGCGCCGGAATCGAAGAGCAGTTCGACGAAATACGCGGTCCAACCCTTATCGGGCGCCTTCACGCGAGCATCGTAGAGTCCGTTGTCTGTGCCGGTCACGGGGGAGCTGGTCCACACCTTGCCGATGGTTTCCAGGCGAAAGTCCCTGGCGTCCGGGTTCGTCGCGGTCCACAGGTTCACCTGAGTTGGCCGCGTCCTCGCCGTGACCACGACGCGTCCCTCGTTAGGGATCTGCCAGGAGAACTGGGGCAGATCGCGCCCGGCAAGGATGGCCGTGTACCACGCGAGCAGGGCGTTTTCCGCATTGCCGCCCCTGAGGCCGTGGTCGGTGTTCGGATTGTAGAGGAGGTGCTTCGAGCCGGGAAGGTCCTGGAAGTAAAACTGGGCGGAGTCGGGCAGGAAGAACTGGTCGCCCGAGGAGTTCAGGAGGAACTTGGGCATCGTGTAGCGGTCGCGGTACTCGTAGGGGTCTACGAAACTGATGAGTTTCTGTCCCTCCGGGGTGTCGAGCCGGCTAAAGATGTCCTGGGCCTGGTAGTCCTCAATGGCGGTCGAGTAGAACCCGTAGGCGGCGAAGTGGTGCCGCATCTGTTCGTCCATGTTCAGTACGTCAATTACGCACGGAGCGATAGCGCGGACGCGTTTGTCGACGGCCGCCGTTAGCCACGTGGTCCAGCCTCGCTTGGAGCCGCCGGAGACGACGAACTGGTTGATCGTGAGCTTGCCCTCGGGCACCTTGGCCAGAAGATCCTGCACGGTGTCCATCGCTCGAACGGCGCTCTTGACCATCGGCAGCAGCAGCGGCCAGCTGCCGTCGCCCGTCTTGACGTACTTGTCGAACGTGTAGGCGATGATCGCGTCCTCGGATCGCTCGTTGCCGGGGTCGTCGCTGAAGACCAGCGGTTCGTTCGGGACGGTCCTGAGATCGACCACGACGGTCCTGCTCTGCAGCGCGAACTGGGTGAGCATGCCATCGGGCCCGGATGGGGGCGTGGTTTTGTTACTGCCGCCGTTGATCCAGAGCAACGCCGTATTGGACGTGACGCCGTTCGGGACGATGATTGTCACCCAGTGCTGCCAGAGCGTCCGATTGACTTCCTTCTCCGTCCGCCAGGTCTGTGACTTCATGTCGAGGACGTAGACCTTGCCCAGCGGGTGGTCGATCGTATTGACCAAGCTGTACGTGTAGCTGGGATCCGGCTGGGCGATGTAGTCGTCGAGCGGTGTCGCGAAGGCAACCGCCGCCATCCCCAGTGCCGCAAGCACCGCGAGTATCGTTCTCACTCTCATCGTCATACCTGCCTTTCTCGAAGAAAACTCGAAATTCGAATTCCGAAATCCGAAACAAATCCAAAGGACCGGAACTCGAATGACGGAAACGCTGTCGCCTCTCAGAGGGCCTGTTTGGGATTTTGGGCTTTGGTCATTCGGGTTTGTTTCGGATTTCGATATTCGTGCTTCGGATTTCTGCCTTCGACAGTCCTATGCGCGTCGTGGAAAGACGGTCCGCAAATACTCCGCATCATAACGACAACTCTCTTCGACGCCGAGCGGCATCTTCACGCCTTCCATGACCAACCACCCTCGGTATTCGATCTCGTCCATCGCCTCGCGAACGCGGGCGAAGTCGATCGAGCCCTTGCCGTAGAGGTCGTCGTAGTCCTTCGCGTGGAACTGGCAGATCCGCGTGCCGAGCGTGCGAATCTCCTTGTAGATATCGTAGCCCATCTTGTGCGAGTTGGCGACATCGTAGTACACCCCGACGGCGGGCGAGCCGACGCGGTCCAGGATGGCGATGTGCTCCTCGGCGCTGAGCCAGGATTCGATGCCGAGCGTCACGCGGGCCTTTTCGGCCTTGGAGGCGATATTCTTGAGCTTGGCGACGACAGCATCGGCGCCGGCGGCGTCGCCCTTCAGGTCGCCCTTGCCGAAGAAGGCCAGCAGGATGATCCGCTGCCGCATCGCCTGGGCGACGTCGATGGCCTTGTCTACCCATTGCTCGGCTCGCGGGTCGCTCTTGTAGGGCACGTCGTTGAGCACGCCCATCGCCAGCGAGGCGATTCTCATTTGTTGCGACCGAACTTCCTCCGGGTAGCGCTTCTGCCACTCCGGATCGAGCAGAGGCGGGTCCTGCTCGGGGCTGCCGCCGAAGTCCACCTGGACGCCGTCGAGGCCGATCTTCTTGGCCAGCGCAAAGGCTGCCGGGTCGCACCGCTTGCCGATGGTCCAGTCGCACACTCCGATTCTGAATCCTCGCGGCCTGCGTTGTCCTCGCTGGCGGTCCTCCTCCTGCGCAAGCAGGGTTCGGCCGGGCAGGAACGTCAAGCCGGCAACTGCGCCGGCTGTTGTCGCAAGCATCCGCCTGCGGCTGATTCTTCTATCAATCATAAGTCGTCTCCCAGATAGCCGTCCAGGCGGCAACGTCAAGGACGCATGTCCTGTTCGTAGTGACGCCGTGAGGCGTCATCTCCTCCGGCTTACGAGGATATGTCCTCACGGGCACACGACGAGCCACCCGCCACGCAGACTCTTGAATCGCCTATACTATGTCTTCAGGCCTTTCAGATTGGCGTCCAGCTTCTCTTTGCTTCTCATCAGCTCGTCCCAGGTGACCATTCGCTTCTCGTAGGCAGCGGTCCGGCCCAGGATCGTGATCAGGTTGCTGCGCACACTCGGCTCGACGGTGGGATTCTCGGCGTTGCCCGCCAGGACGTTCTCATGGAAGGCCTTGATGTTGGCAACCGCGCCGTCCTGGTAGATGCTGGGGGACCTGCCGCCGCGATAGAAATGCGTGCCGCGAATGAGCACCTGGCCGCCGTACTCGGTCTCCAGGATGCCTTCGGTGCCGAACATCCGGTTGCGGATGCCTTCCTGCGTGCCGTAGCCGTCCGATTGGCGCGAGCTGAAGGTGATACCCACATCGTTCGGGTACTGGAACAGCGCGCTGAATGTGTCGTAGCAGGTGCCGACAGGCCGGTACTTGCGGCCGCCTGTGCCCACCGCCCACACCGGCGGCACGCCCATGATCCAGTTCATCACGTCGAGTGTGTGGATGTTCTGCTCCGTGATGATGTCGCCGGAGAGGACCTTGTCGAGCCCCCAGGCCCGAAGCCGATTCTCGGCCCCATCCGGGTCCGCCTTCCAGGCTTCGTACTTGCTCGTGAACGGATCGCCCGCGTGATAGGTGGCTTCGCCGAACGTGAAATCGCCGAGGGCCTTCTCCGCGTGGATTCGCCTCAGTGCCTCCATGTAGAACGGGTCCACTCGCGTTTGGAAATCGACCAAAAAGCACAGCTTCCTGGCCGTGGCTTTCAAGCCGCTGTCGCCGATGCTCTGGCAGCCCGGCACATCGACGGCGATGGGCTTGGCGAGGTACACGTGCTTGCCGGCCTCGACGCCGGCGGCCGCCTGATCGGGGTGGAAGTAGGGCGGGCTGATGATCGCCACGGCGTCCACCTTCTCCAGCAGCTTCAGGTAGCCCTTGAGGCCGGTGAAGCGGTTCGCCTGAGGCACGCCCACCTCGTTGCCGAGAGCGTCGGTGCGATCCTGGAAGTAGTCGGCGGCGGCGACGACGTTGTATCCGCCGTGCGCCTTGAAGAGCTTGGCGATCCAGGTCCCGCGGCCGCCGCAGCCGATCATGCCGAGATTGATCGTCGAGTTGGCGGCGGTGCCACGGACGAGTCTGGGCTCGATCACGGCGAACGATGCGACGGCCGCCCCCGTAGCGGCCATGAAGTGACGGCGGCTCAGAGATGCGGGACGCGTGGTGGATTCGGTGGGCTTGCGTGCCTGCGACATTCTGCGGTCCTCCTTTCAAGACAGCTTGTACGCATGGAAACCATGCCTTTGTAGGCATGTACCTTGGTTGCGCAATTATAGCACCGCCGGTGACCCGTGCAATCAGTTTCCGATGGCCGTCACATCCTCACTTGCCCCGTTCATTTTGCTTGCCCTCTGTGGTTTGATACGACACAATGACTCCCAACATCTATCGAATGAGAGGCTTGGTGTGGCGACAGAGAACGAGCGGACAATCGTGGAGGCGTCTGCCCATCTGGCAGTTGGGATCAGGGCCATCGCAATTGCGGGCGGTTGCGCGATAGCTATGCTTCTGCTGGGTTGGGAGAGAGGCTCCTGTTTTGTGTGGCTGGTGATGCTCCTCGTGCTGCTTCAAGGTTGGGTTTCCGTTCTGGGCGGGCTCTTTGTGCGATCCAACCGGCGGGGATCACGTCTCTGGAAGCACATCGGCGTTCTGTTGGTTATTCCCATGCTGTTCTATTTAGGCAGTTTCTTCCGCCTCGTGGATCTGCGGGCGCGTCTGGCTGTGGCGCTGACCGGCGGGCAGGACAAACTGCAAGCCTGGGCTGTCGGGCTGCTCAATGGTCCGCGGGATCATCTGGAGTATGACGGATGGAAACAGTGGGCTGTCCCACAGGGAGTCTGGTCAGAGCAGGTTCGGCGACTCAAGCCCCACGGAGTCTGTATTGAACCGGTGTTCGACGGCGGTGGGGAGGCGGTTGTCCTCAGTTACGGCGGCGGATTCCTCCACTGGTATATCGTCATGGGCTGGCTTGGCTCCCGGCCCGATCCGAACCTCAGCGATCCCAACACCGATAGCTGGTGGCTGCGCTGGGCCGACGGAATCTACAACTGGCAGCGATAGCAGGGGATTTGGGCCGGCCTTCGCCGTCGCCTTGATTGCCTCGCGTTTGCGGCTTGACGTGCCCGCAATCGCGTCATAGAATGCCCCCCTTGATTCGATTTGAAACCACACTGCCGTGTCTCTTGCACGATCAGCCAGCGGGGAAACCAGAAGGATTACGAAAGCATGATCAGAATCAACGAGAATTTCCTGAAGCTCCGGGCCGGGTATTTGTTCCCGGAGATCGGCCGGCGCGTTCGCGTGTTCAAGCAGGAACATCCACAGGCCAAGGTCATCAGCATGGGCATCGGCGATGTGACGCAGCCGCTGGCCCCGGCGGTGATCGAGGCGATGCACAAGGCCGTCGATGAGATGGGGCGTCGCGAGACGTTCCGGGGCTACGAAGACTCCGGCGTCGGCTACGAGTTCCTCCGCAAGGCCATCGCCGACGGCGATTTTGCGTCACGAGGCGTGAACATCGATCTCGACGAGATCTTTGTCAGCGACGGGACCAAGCCGGATACGGGCAATATGCAGGAGATCTTCGGCGTCGAGAACACAGTGGCGGTGGCGGACCCGGTCTACCCGGTCTATGTCGATACGAACGTGATGGCGGGGCGGACGGGCCCGGGCAACGAGCAAGGCCAGTATGCGGGGATCGTCTACATGCCCGCGACCGCCGAGAACGGTTTTGTGCCGGCGCCGCCCGACAAGCCGGTCGATATGGTTTACCTGTGCTTCCCGAACAACCCGACCGGCTCGGTGGCGACGAAGGACGAGTTGGCCAAGTGGGTGGAGTATGCCCGCGAGCACAAAGCCGTGATCTTCTTCGACGCCGCCTACGAGGCGTTCATCAGCGACCCGGCGATCCCGCATTCGATCTACGAGATCGAAGGGGCCAAGGAGGTCGCCATCGAGTTTCGCAGTTGCTCGAAGACCGCCGGCTTCACGGGGGTTCGCTGTGCCTATAGCATCGTGCCCAGGCAGCTCAAGGCGTACACGAAAGACGGCAAGGCGGTGGACGTCAATCCAATCTGGAAGCGCCGGCACTGCACGAAGTTCAACGGCGTGTCCTTCATCACGCAGGTTGGGGCGGCGGCGATTTACTCGCCCGAAGGCGCCGGCCAGATCCGACAGACGATCGACGGCTACATGGCCAATGCTGCTCTGATCCGCGAGCGGCTTACGGCCCTCGGCTATACGGTTCACGGCGGTGTCAATGCCCCGTACCTGTGGGTCCGGACGCCGAAGGGCGTCGGCTCGTGGCAGTTCTTCGACCGGCTCCTGAACGAGGCCCATGTGGTGTGCACGCCGGGCGCCGGATTCGGCCCGGCGGGGGAGGGCTACGTGCGGCTGACTGCTTTCGGCCTGCCCGAAAATGTCAGAGAGGCATTGGACAGGCTCGCCCGACTGTAGAGGTTTGAATGACTGAGCGGGTGACGGCCTATATCGGATTGGGCAGCAACCTGGGGGATCGGGAACACTCGATTCGCGAGGCCCTGCGGATGCTCGGCGGCAATGGGAGCATCGAGGTCGCCCGCGTCAGCGATATCCAGGAGACCGCTCCCTTGGGGCAGGTTGAGCAGCCGAAATACCTTAACGGCGTGGCTGAGATCCACACCGGTCTCTCGCCCGCCGAACTGCTCACACGACTCAAGGCGACGGAGGCCGCCCTCGGTCGTCTGCCGAACACCTCCTGGCAGTCACGGCCGATTGACCTGGATCTGCTGCTGTACGGAGACGAAGTCATCCACGTCTCCGGGCTGACGGTGCCTCATCCGGATATCCATCTGAGGTCTTTCGTCCTCGATGGCCTGTGCCAACTGAACCCCGGACTCGTTCACCCGGCGCTCAAGGAGCCCGTGAGCGAGCTGTCGCGTCGCTTGGGTGGCGGCAGCTTCCTTCTCGATCCACAGGTCCCCCAGGTGGTCAGTGTGGCGGGTGTCATCGGCGTGGGCAAAACGACGCTGGCCCGGAAGCTGGCCGAGGTGTTGCCGGGCGAGATCGTACCCGAGCCCTACGATACGAATCCCTTCCTGCCCCAGGTCTACGCCGGCAGGGCGGAACTGGCCCTGGATTCGCAACTCTATTTCCTGGTGAATCGAGCCGAGCAGTTGAGTCCGGACCGCCTGAGTCGCGGCAAGGTGTTCGTCAGCGACTACGTGTTCGACAAGGAACTGATCTACGCCAGGCGCCTTCTGGACGGCCATCAGTTGCGGCTCTATGAGAGCGTCTACCCGACCTTCGCCGGGAAAGTGGCCAGGCCGGTGCTCGTGATCTACCTGGAGGATTCGCCCGGCAACTGCCTGGCAGGGATTCACAGCCGCAACCGGCCCTACGAGCAGAGGATGAAAGTGGGATTCCTTGAGGCGCTGGACGGAGACTACAAGCGTCTGTTCGAGAGTTGGAAGCTCTGCCCGGTGATTCGGGTCCCGGCGTCGCGGCTGACGGGCGGCGCGGGCGAGGCCGTCGAGCATCTGGTCCGCCAGGTCCGGGCCTACATCGCGACGAGAACAGACTCGCCGCAAGCCGCACACGAGGCGGTATGAGAGGCAAGTATGCAGATTGCCAAGACGATAGCTGAAATCAGGGCATTCGTCGCCGAGGCCCGGGCGGGGGGCAAAACCGTGGGACTTGTGCCCACGATGGGGGCTCTCCACGTCGGGCACGCCTCGCTGATCGACGCGGCGGCCGGACGTTGCGACTATGTGGTGGTTAGCATCTTTGTCAACCCGACTCAGTTCTGCCCGGGCGAAGACTTTGAGCGGTATCCGCGACCGTTCGAGAAGGATGTCCGGCTCTGCGAGGAGCACGGCGCGCAGGCGGTCTTTGCCCCGAGTCCGGCGGAAATGTACCCGCGAGAGAACCTGAGCTGGGTGACCGTGGAGAAGCTGACGGCACCGTTGTGCGGCCTGTCTCGACCGGGCCATTTCCGGGGCGTGACGACCGTCTGCACCAAGCTATTCAATATCGTTGGCGCGGATGTCGCGTTCTTCGGCCAGAAGGATGCCCAGCAGGCCACGGTGATCCGCCGGATGGCGGCCGACTTGAACATGCCGCTGGAGATTGTTGTCTGCCCGACGGTTCGCGAACCGGATGGACTGGCCGTCAGTAGTAGAAACCGGTACCTCAGCCCGCAGGAGAGGAAACAGGCCCCTGTAATCTACCGGGCCCTTCGACGCTGCGCGGAGCTCGTGGATGCCGGCAGATGCGACACGGCCGGGATTATCGAGCAGATGGAGTCGGTGCTCCAGGAGGTGCCGGCCCTGGAGGTTGAATACGTCAGTCTCGTGGATGCCGAGAGCCTGGAGCCGGTCGATCGCGTCGATGGGCGGGTGCTGGCCGCGATCGCGGGACGGCTCGGCTCGACCCGGCTGATTGACAACATCGTGGTGGACAGGGCCGCCAAATAGGGTATAACTGGGCCTTTGCAGGGCAGTGATTATGACAACGCCGGGGTCGAAGGCGGACAACGGCACGCGCAACGTGGGATTATGTTGATAAAAGTTCTGAAGAGTAAACTGCATCGAGCTCGGGTCACGGATGCGAAGCTGCATTATCCGGGCAGCATCGCCATCGACGAGAACCTCATGAAGGCGTCCGGCCTCGTGCCGTATGAGGCGGTGACGGTAGCCGATCTGAACAACGGGAATCGCCTGGAGACCTATGCCGTGCCAGGGGAGCCGGGCGCCGGCAGGGTGGTGATCCTGGGGGCCGCGGCCCAACTGATCAAGCCGAAAGACATCATTATCGTATTCGCTTACGCCTTATGCACGCCGGAAGAGGCGAGTGAACTCGTTCCGAAGGTCATCGTTCTGGATGAGAACAACAGGATTGTGAAGCCACAGTGATTGGATGCACCCGGAGCTTTTCGAGATCCCCATCGTTCATCTGACGGTCAAGAGCTACGGCTTCATGATGGTCGTGGGGTTCCTGGCCGCCGTAGCGGTGATCCGCTACCTGAGCCGTCATTTCACGCGGGACCCTCAGCACATCACCAATGCCGCCCTATACTCGCTGATCGCCGGTGTGGTCGGGGCCAGGGTCTTCTTTGTGATCCACTACTACGATGAGTTGTTCCAGGGCAGCTTGGGGAGCCTGTTCGCCATTTGGAACGGCGGATTGGAGTTGATCGGGGGCGTCGTGCTGGCCATCGGCGTGATCTGGCTCTACATCTGGTATCACAAACTCCCTATGCGGCACTACCTCGACGTGTTGGCGATTGGCCTGACGGCGGCGCTGGTCTTCGGCCGGATCGGGTGCTTCCTGAACGGTTGCTGCTACGGCAAGCCTACGAACCTGCCCTGGGGGGTGCAGTTTCCGTACGGGTCTTTTGCCTATGAGAGCCAGGTCACACCGGATGCCGACCGGGGCCGCTTGGAGCCCTATGTCCATCTGCCGCAGGAGTATTTTGGCTACACCGATGAGCACGGCGACTACATCCCCAGGCTCAAGCCGTGGAAGTACCTGACCCCCGCCGAGAGGCAACCGGTTGCGTCAGGCAAGTACGCCTGTCTGCCTGTTCACCCGACGCAATTGTACTCTTCCGGAGGGGCGGTGCTGTTGACGCTGATCCTCTACGGGATCTGGCGGCGTTCGCAGAAGGCGGAAAAGGTGGGCCGGTACGGCTTTCTCACGAGGCCCGGCGTGACATTCAGCATCATGTTCATCCTCTACGGGATCATGCGGTTCTGCATGGAGATACTGCGCGACGACAATCCGTTCGAAGCCGCGGGGTTGACCATCGCCCAGATTCTGAGCATTGGCCTGGCCGTCCTCGGTGTTGCCCTCGTTGTTTTCTTCTCGTTCGCCAAGCCAGAGCGGCTGCCGGCGAATCCCTCGAAGTAGACCCCGTCGTCCACCGACAACACGCCACATTCTCCCTCTGGATTGCGTCTCCCCGATTTGGTAGACTGAACGGCAGAATGCATGATGTGTCGAACGCGGGGGGAAGGACGGGGCCGGCATTGAGGGCGTAGCGCCTGCCCGTGTGGTTGGATGGGGTGCATGTGAGGGCTGTACATGCGCAAGAGGCTCATTGGTGTGTTTGTGGTGGTGGTGGTCGTCGTTGCAGCGGTGGCCGTTCTTCTCGTGCAGGTGAATCGTGAATCCCTGCACGCAGCGGATATCTTGACCGCCTATCAGCAAGTCCCGATCTCCGGTGGTGTCCGCATGATATGCCCGCTGGACGGGACCCTGTTTCCGCCGGAGATGGCGCCGCCGGTGTTCGGTTGGGAGGACGCGAGTCTCGAGGCATCGGCGTGGCTCGTCCGGGTGGAGTCCGGCGACCAGGCGGTGGACTGCGTGACCCGAGAGCGCCAGTGGATGCCGACTCCGCAGCAATGGGAGCGAATCAAGGCAGGGTCGAAAGAGAGCGACGCAAAGGTCCTCGTGGCCGGTGTCCGGTCGGGCAAACCGGTCCGCGTTGTCTCGGCCGCCACCTTTGCCATCCGAACTTCGAGAGATGAGGTCGGGGCGCCGCTGTTCTATCGGGAGGTGAATCTGCCATTTGTCGACGCCGTCAAGGACCCTTCGCGAATCCGCTGGCGTTTTGGGTCCATCTCCTCGCTCCAGCAGCCCCGGGTGATTCTCGCCAACCTGCCCGTCTGTGGGAACTGCCATTCCTTCTCGCAGGACGGTCGTTTGCTCGCAATGGACGTGGACTACGCCAACAGCAAGGGCTCCTACGTTATCTCGCCGATCAAGCAACAAATGGTCTTGGCGACGAGCGACATCATCACGTGGAACGACTACAAGAAGGAGGACGGCGAGCAGACGTTCGGCCTGCTCTCGCAGATGTCTCCAGACGGCCGGTACGTGCTGAGCACGGTAAAGGACAAGTCCGTGTTCGTGCCGATGCCGGACCTTGCGTTCAGCCAGTTGTTCTTTCCGATCAAAGGTATCCTGTGCGTGTACGACTGCCAGACGAAGACCTTCAGCCCGCTCCCCGGCGCGGACGATCCGGTGTATGTCCAGAGCAATCCGAACTGGAGTCCGGACGGAAAGTACGTTCTCTTCGCCCGGAGTCGGGCCTACGATCTCCAGCATACGCAGGGACAGGGTAAGATCCTGCTGACCCGCGAGGAGTGCAAGGAATTCGTCGAGGACGGCAAACCGTTCCTGTTCGACCTCTATCGGGTGCCGTTCAACGAGGGCAGGGGGGGCACGGCCGAGCCGGTTGTTGGGGCCTCGAACAACGGCGTGAGCAATTACTTCGGTCGCTATTCGCCGGACGGCAAGTGGATCGTCTTTTGCCGAGCCCGGAGCTATATGCTGCTCCAGAAGGACAGCGAGCTGTATATCGTCCCGGCCGAGGGGGGCCAGGCCCGGCGACTTCTCTGCAATACGGGTCGCATGAACTCCTGGCATAGCTTCTCGCCCAACGGCAAATGGCTCGTGTTCTCGTCGAAAGCGTGGTCGGATTACACGCAGTTGTGCCTGACGCATATCGACCAGGACGGCCGAAGCAGTCCGCCCGTGCTCCTGTCGCACCTGACGTCCCCGGACCGGGCCGCCAATATTCCGGAGTTCGTCAACGCCCGGCCCGATGCCATCGCGAAGATTCAGGAAGAGTTTCTCAACGACTATTCGTTCGTCCGCGCGGGCAATGAGTTCTACCGGCAGGGAGACCCGGACAACGCCATCGCCGAGTATAACACCGCCCTGGGGCTCAACCCGGACAGCGTCGAGGCGCACCAGAAGCTTGGCTTCCTGCTGTACAACGTCAAGAACTCCCCGCAGGAGGGGATGGCACATCTCCTGAGGGCCATAGAGATCGATCCGTACAACCCACGGGCCCACTACGATCTCGGCATGGCGCTGTTGTTCCAGCAGAAGATCGATGAAGCGGCGAAGCATCTGGCCGTTGCGCTGCAGCAAATGCCGAACGGGCTGGACGATCAGTACACCCCCGTCAGGCTGCACTTCCACCTCGGGGAAGCCCTCCTTCTGGCAGGCCGATGCGAAGAAGCGCGAGCACACCTGGCCCGAGCCGTCGAGCTGGATCCCCGTCACGCCGAAGCCTACTACCGCCTGGCGCAGGCCCTGGCCAATCTGGACCAACCGGATCCGGCGATGGCCTGTTACTCCAAGGCCGTGCAACTCGATCCGAATGTGGACGTTTCACCGACCCTGCATCATCTCCTGGCAGCCGCATGCCTGCAGAAACGCCAGTTCCAGCAAGCCCTGGGCCATGAGGAGCGGGCGCTGGCCCTGGCGCAAGTCCAGGGCAATCCGCAGTTGGTGGCAACTCTCACGCAGGCGGTGGATTACTGCCGCCAGTTGGTTGAAGCTGCGAACAAGTGAACACGCGAACGACTCCGGGGACAGGCGTTCACACGGCGTGCGATCCGGGATCGTTTCCCTGCGTTCTCGGACTCTGCCCGGCTGCCTTGAACAGGCGCGAGAGGGGCTTGTGGCGGCGGACTGTCTTACGCCTGTGTACGTTGTGACATCCGCTGCAGAGGGCCAGGAATGCGCACCATGCCATCGCGTCGCGTCGATTGTCTGCGAACATTTTGCCAAATTGCCGATATTATGATAGAATGGCCTTGTTTGCGAATCTGGGTTTTGCTAAAACATAGGTATCTATGGGGCTGTACGACAGAGATTACACGCAGTCCGAGTTCCGCCAGCAGCGTTTCGGCCTTCCGCATATGCGCTTCAACATGCCGAGCGTGACACCGGCGGTCAAGTGGCTGTTGATAGCGAACTTCGGCGTGTTCGCCTTGAGTCTGGTTAAACCGTTAGGGGACTTCCTCGAGCAGTGGTTCGCCGTGAACCCGGCGTCGTGGCGCACGACATTGCAGCCGTGGCGGCTCATCGGCTACCAGTTCCTGCACAGCCGGACCGACCTTTTTCATATCCTCTTCAACATGTTCGGTTTGTTCATGCTCGGCCCTGCGTTGGAGCGGTCCTGGGGCAGTCGCCGATTCCTGATATTCTACTTGGCCTGTGGCGCCACCGGTGGGGTCGTCTACCCCTTGCTGGTCCATGTGGGCTTCCTTGCACCCGGGCCCATGATCGGGGCCTCTGGGGCGATCCTTGGCTTGGTATCCGCCTGTGCGATCCTGTTTCCGCACTTTGTCCTGGTGCTGTTTGTCTTCCCCGTTCCGATTCGCATCATGGCGGTGGTGCTTGCCGCCCGGTCCTTCCTGATCGTGGTTATGAATGGCTACAACGCGGGCGGAGAAGCGGCCCATTTCGCCGGCATGGCGGTAGGGGCGGCGTATGTGTTGCTGCAGCCGCGATTGGACCGTCTGACCCTCAAAGTGCGTGCGGGTTCCTGGGAGAAGAAACTTGACGACAGTCGCAAGCTCCAGATCGAGGTGGATCGCATCCTGGCGAAAGTCCATCGCGAGGGCCTGCACAGCCTCACCGGCGCGGAGAAACGGACGCTCAAACGGGCCACGCGGGAAGAGATCCGGAGGCACCAACTGTAGGGTTCGCGAGAAACGGAAAGCCCCGCAGGACTACAGGGCGCTTGCCTCCTTTGGCCATCAATCCCACTTGAATCGAACCTTGTTCTCGGTGAGGTCTCGAATCCGCTGCCTGACGTTGTCCTGCTTGATTTTGATGTCCTTGTACCGGGCGATGTCGTCCTTGCTCTCGGTGACCTGCTTCTGGAGGTCTTCGAGCCGCTTGAGAAGCTGCTCGTAGGCGATCTCCTTGCGGCGGACGATCAGATCGTATCGGCGGGCGACCACTTCCTGAAGCTCCACGCCGATGGACTGCTTCTTTGCCTCGGATTTCTCGCTGCGAAGACGTGCACACAGTTTATCCGATCGGTTCCTGAGTTCGAGGTCCTCCTTGAGGACGGCTCCCAGTTCCGGGCTGGAGTTCTCGGCCTCGAAGATGTAGCCGTACCGATTCATCGCACTCTCGAAGGCGTTGAGGTACAGTTGCGGGTCCCTCTCTCTGAGCTTCGCCAGGGTCTGTTCTTCCGCGGGATAGTTGACCTTGAGCCATTCCAGGAACCTGTTGTTTCGTTCCTGTCGGCGGGCCTCCCAACGTTCGCGCAACATTTGCTCGATTTCGGGCCGGCCCTGTTCGCGGATCTCGGTCGTGAATCGCTCGGGGTCCTTCTGCCGCAACTCGGTTAGCGCCTTGGCCTTGGCCGGGTCGCGTCCCTGGATGCCCTTCAGGATGCGCTCGATTTGCTCCTCGCTCAGGTTTCGCTGCCACGGGGGACGAATCTCCTGCGGCTCATCCTTCCAGATGTTGCTCCTTTCCTCCTTCGTCTCGGCCGCCGTCAGCGCCGCTGTCGCCAATCCACCGGCCATCGCGATCCCTACCACCAGCGTGGCCACTTGACCTAACCGCATCGCTGCTATCCTTTCCAAAACTCGGTCTCAATTGCGATTAGTTCCCTCTCAACCTCGTCGAGGACATCGTTGCCGCGCGGGGCAACGTCCTGGTCTGTCTCCAGGTCTCGCATCTGCTTCTCGATCTGGCGGATTTCCGAAGTGAAATAGACCAGATCGAGGTCATCAGAGGCAATATCATGGCTTTCCCAGACGGCCGTCGGGATGATCGAGGCGAAATTCACGCGGGGCTGGTCCGTGGAGCTGCCGCCGTGGCGTCCGACGAGCACCATCAGGAACACCGCCGCAGCGGCTGCAACGGCCCCGCGGAAGATGCGGTGGCGCCTGCGTCGGCGGGCTGCCGTAACGATCATAAGGTTCTTGACGGTTGACAGGACCCGTGCCCCCGGCGCGGGTGCCGGATGAGCCCCCAGAATCCTGTCCGCCTCCTCGATATCGGTCTGCGCGGCTCGGGCGGTGGAGTCATCCATGAACCGCCTGAGCAGTTCCGCCAGGTTTTCGCGAGCGTGATCTTCCATAGCATCCACCCTCTACCTCTCCATGAGGTCTCTCAATTTCTTCAGTCCTCGGTGCAGCTTGGACAGCGTCGTGCCGATCGGTTCGGCCCGCAACTCGGCGATCTCCCTGAAACTCAACTCTGAGTAGAATCGCAGCATGATCAACTCGCGGGTGTCGGCATCCAACCGGTTCACGTGGACCTGGAGTTTGTCGAGGCGTTCTTCTCCATCGTCCGAGATCCGTGACTCATTCAGGTCGGGCTCCCGCTCCAGTTCGAATCGACGGGCATCCAGAAGCCTGCGGCGGCGCTGCTTGCCTCGGAGATGGTCGTGAAAGATGTTCGATGCGATCTTGAAGAGCCAACTCTCAAACGCACCACCTTTGTACGACCCGATCTTCTCAACGAGCTTGATGAACAACTCGCTGAGAAGCTCGTCACTGAGGTCCCGGTCGCCCGTCAGCCGATAAAAATAACCGTAGCAGCGGCCGGCGTACATGTCAACCACCTGCGCAAAGCTGTCAGCGTCCCCCGATTTACAGCCATCGATGATCCGGGCTAATTCGACGCTTCTACCCATCAGCTGCGTTCACGACGAAAAGACGTTTGCCCACAAGGGCTTATTGCAGGGTTTGCGAAAATGATCGGCTGCACGCACCACGGTCTGTCGTGCCGCCTGCCCCCCACTCCGATTGTGCGGAACGTCCAGCAGCCTCGCGGCCCGGTTCCACGGCGTGTTCCGCAGCCGCCGCGCGGGACCGGTCGGTTCCCGGGCCAGTGCCGGCGATCCCTCGTCGGCCGGCCACCCGGCAGGTCAGACGGGCCAGGTATTGTCCCGGCCCTCCTCTTCCTCGTCCTCGTCGAGTTTCCAGCCCTCCGATTCCTCCATCTCGCTGATCTCTCGCTGGACATATTTGAAGATCTTGTCCTGCAGCGGTCCGAGCTTGCTGTACCACTTGAGCATGTTCTGGTAGCTGCCCAGGAGCATGTCGAGGCGAATGAGCTGCCACTTGGCGATACACTCGGGTTCCTTGACGTTGGAGAAGGGGTCGCACCGGAAGACCTTGCGCCCGTCCGGACCTTTCTCACAGAGCTCGCATTGATCGCACTGGATCATATTTTGTCCTTTACACGAACATTCCGCCTGTGCTAAACTGCATTATACGAGTCGGAATGGATCCGGAGCAATGATTTTACCGTAACGTTGGAGAAGTACATGGCCAAACCACGACGCAGAAGGAAGATTGGCAGCAAGAAAAGACGCACACGCTGGAAGATCAGGCATAAGATCAGCTAAGACCGTCGCTTCGCGGGGTACACCTCTGCGAAGCGGCTCACGTGTCGATCCGTGGTTCTCGGCGCCGGATACGCAAGACGTAGATGAAGCATTTCCGCGTAGTCTTCAAGCCCGATGGCAAGGAAATCTCGATTCACCAAGGCGCTACCCTCCTCGAGGCCGCTCGGCAAGCCGGTATCATTCTGACCACGCCCTGCGGGGGCAAGGGCACCTGTGGCAAGTGCGTCGTCCTATTGCAGTCTACGGACCAACAGGTCCTCGCATGTCAACACCTTGTGGAGAGCGATCTGACGGTCGTGGTTCCCTCAGAATCGCGATTCTACGAGCACAAGATACTGGACCACGGCCGGGCAGTAGGAGCGAGCGTTCGGCCCACCGTGTTCCGGCGTTATGAGGGAATCGCTGAAGCCGGCGGCATCTTTGGCATCGCCGTCGACATCGGTACTACGACAGTTGTAGCAAAGCTCCTCGACATGTCCGACGGACGGTGCCTGGCCACGGAGGCCGTCCTAAACCCACAGACTCGGTTTGGCGACGATGTCGTCAGTCGCATCAACTATGCACAGTCCGCTGAACGCCTCGCGGAGATTCACCGGGTCGTCATCGATTGCATCAACGATCTGGCCGGCAAGCTGTGCCTCCGGGCCCGGACCGCGCCGTCCGATGTCTATGAAATCTGCGTCGTCGGCAACACGACGATGAACCACATATTCCTCAAGTATCCCGTCGAGCAGCTCGGTCGTGCCCCGTATCTCGCGTATTCCGTGGACGCTCGCGACCTTGCCCCGGGCGACCTGGGTCTGCACGTGAACCCCTCGGGCAACGTCCACTGCGTCGAGAACATCGCGGGTTTTGTCGGGGCGGACACGATGGCGGCAGCCCTGGCGGCGGACCTGGACACCGTCGAGGACCGGACGCTCGTTGTGGATATCGGGACCAATGGCGAAATCGTCCTGGGGACCCGCGAGCGGCTGTATGCGGCCAGTTGTGCCGCCGGACCGGCCCTGGAGGGGGCCAGGATCAGGCACGGCAGCAGGGCGGCAGACGGGGCTATCGAGGCCGTCGTGATGGACGGGGATGTCGGTCTTGATGTTATCGGCGGCATTCCGCCACGTTCGATTTGCGGCAGCGGCCTGATTGATGCTGTGGCGGCGCTGGTGGATTTGGGAATCGTCGATGCGACCGGGCGTTTTGTGGATCCCGGAACTCTCCGCGACAGCCTGCCTGTTTCTATCACGTCGCGGCTGTGCGACTGTGACGGCCAGCCGGCGTTTCGCCTCTCATCCGGCGACGGAACCGGCTGCTCGGGTGTCGTCCTGACCCAGCGGGATATCCGCGAAGTGCAACTCGCGAAGGCCGCCATTCTCGCCGGGATACGAATTCTGATGAGCAGGCTCGGCATGGCTGCGGGCGACATTGACACGGTCCTGCTGGCCGGCGCATTCGGCAACTACATCCGGCCCCGCAGCGCCGTGCGGATCGGCCTGCTGCCGAACGTGCCCCTTGACCGCATCCAATCCATCGGCAACGCCGCCGCCACGGGGGCGCAGATGCTGCTGATCAGCGAAGAGTGCCGGGACCGGGCGGCCCGGTTGGCAAGGCGAATCGAGTACGTCGAGATCGCGCACGAGAGGGATTTCTCGGACTTCTTTGCGGATGCGATGCTGTTGAGCCCGTGAGGCCGGCTTCAGGCCGGCCTTGGCGTGCGCCCTACGTGGGGCTTGCGGATTGTAGCAGATAGACCAGGTAGGCTCCGTAGGTGGCGAGCAGGACACCAGCGGCCGTTCGGCGTATCGTTCGGCCGCCTGCGATGACTGCGGCCGTAAAGGCGATGCTGACCGCAATCATGATCCAGTAGTCAAGACCGCCTGCAAATCTTGCGTTTATTCGGAACGGGTGGACAAGGCCGGCAATACCCGTGACAAAGACCGTGTTGAAGATATTTGAGCCGACAAGGTTGCCGACCGAGATACCATGGTGGCCCTTGACCGCCGCGACAATGCATGTGACCATTTCAGGCAGCGAAGTACCCACGGCGATGATGGTCGAGCCAATCACGGCGTCGCTCAAGCCCACCCGACTTCCGATTGTGACTGCCCCGGATACGGCGGCTTTCGCACCCACGGCTAGGGCGGCCAGCCCAAGGGCAACGAAGAACACATCTCGCCCCACCGTTTTGGGTACTTCCGAGGGCTCGTTCAGATCATCGGAGGGCTCGCCATCTCCGGCGGTGCGTGCCATCCGGATCGTGTAGGCGACCAGAATCCCGAAGACCAACAGCAGGGCAACTGCGTCGAGGCGCGACACCATCAGATCGCGGAGCGAGGGCCACAGCAACAGCGCCACGCCGAGCATGGCCGGGATCTCCCGACGCAGCGTGGTTGCCCGGACTTCGAGGGGGCGAATCATGGCGACCAATCCCCCAATCAGTGCGAGGTTGGCCACATTGGACCCGTAGACGTTCCCGATGGCGATATCGCCCTTGTCGCTGATTGCGGCGGCGATTGCGGCGGCCACCTCCGGAGCGGAAGTCCCCATCGCTACGACCGTCAATCCCGCCACGAGTTGGCTGACGCCCATCTTCTCCGCCAGCCCTACAGCGCCACCCACGAGAAAGTCGGCTCCTCTCCACAACAGAAGCAAGCCGACCATCAGGAATGCCGATGCCCAGAGCATGAAATCGTGCCGCCCATGTACTTGTCTTGGTTAGATTCGACACGCTCCGCAGAGTCCCCGGATCTCCGGATTTCTGCCCGCAAGCTGTCGTTCCGCTGTAACGGCGGCCGGACAGGCCTCAGACCCGCCCGACGATGATGCAGGCGTTGTGCCCACCAAAGCCGAACGAGTTGCTCATGGCCGTGTCCAGCTTGGCCTCGCGGGCCTTCAGGGGGACGTAATCCATCTTAAGATCGCAGCGCTCATCCTGGTTTTCCAGGTTGATCGTCGGCGGGATCAGCGAGCTGTTGATGGCCTTGACGGAGGCGATCAGCTCAACGGCCGCTGTGGCGCCCAGCATGTGCCCCAGGCAGCTCTTGGTCGAGCTGACCGGGATCTTGTATGCCTGCTCCCCGAAAACGCTCTTGATGGCGATGCTTTCCGCGATATCGTTCAACTCGGTGCTGGTCCCGTGCGCGTTGATATAGGAAATTCCCTCCGGATTGAGTTTCGCATCGGCCAGGGCCAGCTTCATGGCCATCGCGGCGCCCGCCCCGTCCGGCAGTGGGGCCGTGATGTGATAGCCGTCGTCGGTCGCGGCATAGCCCAGAAGCTCGGCGTAGATCCTGGCTCCTCGCTTCTTGGCGTGTTCGTACTCCTCCAGGACCAGAATTCCCGCACCCTCGGCCAGGATGAAACCGTCCCGGTCGCGATCGAAAGGCCTGGAGGCGGCCTGCGGATTGTCGTTGCGGGTGCTCAGGGACCGTGCCGCGCAGAACGAGCCCAGGCCGATCGGGGTGCACGCAGCCTCCGACCCGCCTGTGACCACGATGTCGCTCCGGCCGCTGGCGATGTTCCAGAAGGCCTCTCCAATGGTGTGGTTCCCGGAGGCGCACGCACTGGAGACGCAGAAACTGGGCCCCCGGAGCCCGAACTGAATCGCGATGTTGCCGCTGGCGGCGTTGGACATGAGTCTCGGGACGCAGAAGGGCGACACCTTGTTCGGCCCTTTCTCCAGAAGCCGGACGTGCTGATCCTCGATTTCCTTGATCCCCCCGATTCCCGTGCCGACGATGGCGCCTGCACGGTAGGGGTCCTCCTTCGCGAAGTCCAGACCGCTGTCTTTGACCGCCTGAATGGCGCCCGCGACGGCAAACTCGCTGAAGCGGTCCAGCCGCTTGGCTTCCCGCCTGTCGATATATCGGGTCACATCGAAGTTCTTGATCTCGCCGCCAATGTGGACCGGATAGGCGCTGGTATCAAAGGATTCAATCGTGGAAACCCCGCTGCGACCCTCGCACAGCGCAGTGAATAACTCCTCGACGGACTCGGACAGGGCGGTGACGCACCCCAAGCCCGTTATAACCACTCGGCGTCTGTCCATTGACTCTATGCGCTTTCTTTCTTCTTGGTTTTGGCGATGTTCACGATGTAGTCGACAGCGGCGCCGACGGTTTGAATCTTCTCGGCCTCCTCATCCGGAATGCTCATATCGAATTCGTCCTCGAATTCCATGACGAGTTCAACCGTGTCCAGTGAGTCAGCATTCAGATCGTTGATGAAGGAGGTCTCACGCGTAATCTCGGCTTTGTCAACGCCCATCTGTTCGCTGATGATCTCGATTACCTTGCCTTCTATCTGCTGAACGTCCACGTCTTCGATACTCACTTGGGTATCCTCCTTAACTGAATCAGAACACTCACTGGGCTTTCGTCGTTGTTCCCTGGATATACTTGCACCACGAGCACCCTCCAGATTTCGGCCGGTATATTACCGACTGGCCGGGCGCGTGTACAAACATTTTTTCACCTTTTTTCACATGGCCATCCCGCCGTCGACGCACAGGACCTGACCGGTAATATAGCCGGCCTCATCGCTGGCCAGGAAGGCCACGGCGCGGGCCACGTCCTCGACGGTCCCGAATCGTCTGACCGGGATCACCTCCATCGCGGCCTTCTTCACGAGGTCCGACAAGACCGCTGTCATGTCCGTCTGGATGAAACCCGGGGCGATGCAGTTGGCCGTCACGTTCTTCTTGCCGATCTCGCGGGCGATGGATTTGGTCATGCCGATCAAGCCGGCCTTGCTCGCTGCGTAGTTGGCCGAGCCGGCCTGCCCCATGACCCCCGCCACGGAGCTGATATTCACGATTCGGCCGAACTTGTTGCGGATCATCGACCGAGCGGCCACCCGAGTCGCGGTGAAGGCAGCCCGCAGGTTTACGCTCATCACCCTGTCGTAGTCCTCGTCTTCCATCTGGATCATCAGCTTGTCGCGGGTGATTCCGGCGTTGTTGACCAGGATGCCGATGCCGCCGAACTCCGACGCCAACGATTCCAGGACCTCCGCGAGTTTGTCGCTCTGGGTGATGTCGACGCAGCGTGTCAGGACCTCGAACCCGGCCTCCTTGGCAACCTGGGCAAGCTCTTTGAGCTGGTCTTCCTTGATATCCAGCCCGGCGACGATCCGGCCCTGCCTGAGCAGTTCCAGGGCAATGGCCCGGCCGATTCCGCGGGCGG
>ENA-UPTA01001363-UPTA01001363.1-activated-sludge-metagenome-genome-assembly--contig:-NODE-1363-length-27227-cov-10.930922_pt1 | contig 27227 bp, 20 predicted proteins | sample MGYA00238184_ERZ773361 | MGnify/ENA primary metagenome ERZ773361 (study PRJEB29100, sample SAMN05720205) | activated sludge metagenome | isolation source: anaerobic digester from wastewater... | reverse complement strand
GCGAGCTGCTCTACGACGAGGCGCCGCAGGCCTACAAGGACATCGCGCAGGTGGTGGCCGATCTCGAAGCGCACGGGCTTGCACGCACCATCGCCATCTATCGCCCGGTCCTGACCTACAAGGGGCGGAGGGCGAGCGATGACTGAGCGCGTCTGGGTGCAGATCACGTCGGGGCGCGGTCCCGGCGAATGCCAGCTTGCGGTTGCACATCTCGCGCGCGTGCTGCTCGACGAGGCGCAGGCCGAACGGCTCGACGCCGAGCTGATCGACAGCGCGGAGGGCGACGTCAGTGGCGGACTTCTCTCGGCGCTGCTCTCAATCGAGGGCGGCGGCGCCGGACGTGGGCGGGGCGGACGGGGGTGGCGGGGGGGGCGCGGCCTTCTTCGGCTCCTCGGCGCGGAGGGGAAGGGGGAGGGCGAGGAGGGAGCCGACGCCGACGGCGAAGAGGAGCTTCCGAATGCGGGACGCGGGCGACTTCATGGAGGCCTCCTTGTCGATCTGGCAGGATCGTACCTGCGGCGCTACCCGAGGAGTCCGGTCGCTCTCTCGAAGGGGCCGGCACCGGCAGCCTTCTGCTTCGCCCGGATCAGGAGCGAGGCGAAGCGGAACGCCGCGGTGCCGAGCCGTGACTTCAGGCTCGGGCGGAAGACGGCGCCGGCGAGGACGGTCGTGACGGCGCCCGTGACCAGCGGCCAGGGCGAGTCGGTGTAGAACGTCTCGAGGACGTGCGGCGTGTAGAAGCCGTGAACGAAGCTGCTGAAGCGGCCGATCGCACGCTGGTACCGCCTCTCCATCGCGCGGAAGTCCGCCGCATCGACCCGCCCGCGGCGCGAGAGCGCCCGGCCGATCGCCTCCGCGGCCATCTCCCCGGAGGACATCGCGAGGAGGACGCCGCTCGAGAAGACCGGATCGAGGAAGCAGGCCGCGTCTCCGACGAGGCAGAAGCCGTCCCCCGAGGTGCGCGGCGTCCGGTAGGAGTAGTCGGGGATCGCGCGCACCTCGCCGAGGCGCGAGTGCCCTTCGAGGAGGTCACGGACCTCGGGCGTCGCGGCGATCCGCGCCTCGAAGAGCTCCTCGACCGTCCCCGGCCGATTCGCGAAGCGGGACGACGGCATCACGACGCCGACGGAGACGGTCCCGTCGGAGAACGGGATGAGCCACCACCAGCCGTCGGCCGTCGTGACGACGACGATGTCGCCGCCTTCCGGCCCGTCGACCCTCCGGAAGCCGGAGAAGTGGGCGAACGCGGCCGAGCGGTCGAGCTTCGGGTCCTTCCGGCGCCCGCCGAGCCGGCGCGAGAGGAGGGCGTCCCGCCCGGTGGCGTCGACCACCGCCTTCGCCCTCACCTCGCGGGGCGCGTCGTCCCCGACCCGGACGCGGACGCCGACCGCCCGTTCGCCCTCGAAGAGGACCTCCTCGACTCGCGCCTGCTCGCTCACCGCGACGCCCGAGGCGCGGGCGTGATCGAGGAGGAGCGTGTCGAGCTCCGCCCGCTTCACCTGGAAGGCCGAGGCCGGTGCGCCGTCGAAGGCGTCGGCGAACCTCACGAGGCGGGCATGGTCCGTCCCCTGGTGGTAGAAGCGGGCGCCGTACTTCACCTGCGGCCCGGTCGCCTCCAGCTTCTCGAGCACGCCGAGCCTTCGGAAGAGCGGGACGTTCCACGGCAGGAGCGACTCGCCGATGTGAAAGCGCGGGAAGCGCTCCCGCTCGAAGAGCGCGACGGAGAAGCCGGCGCGTGCGAGGAGCGTCGCCGTCGTCGAGCCGCCCGGCCCCCCGCCGCAGACGACGACGTCGAAGCGAGAGGAGGCGGGCGCCTCAGCCATGCGCGGCGGCCTCGGCGCCCCCGTCCGGTGCAGCCACGGCGCGCGGCGGGAGCGAAGGGCGCGGTCCTTCGAGCGGCGTCGGCCGCGCGACGTACGTCCAGGCGTTCGCGAGCTCGGCCTTCGCCCACCGGAGGAGGCCGTGCCACAGCATGACGTGCGCGCCGGTGCGGAGCGTGAAGCCGACGAAGCGCGGCCGTCGCCCGGCGTTGTGGTTGCCGTAGATCCCGAGCGCCTTCTTCCGCTTCGCGATCGCGACGAGGCGGCGCGCGTAGAAGCGCATCGGCCAGAGGCCGAGCTCCGCGCCGTCGCCGTAGAACGGGGGCATTCCGAGCCGGGCCGCCGACTCGTTGTAGACGGGGTGGACCGCGACGAGGTAGTAGAGGGCCGTGTCCATCAGGAAGGCGATCGTCATCGTGTCGTAATCGCCCATGATGTAGTACTTGTCGCGGTAGATCGACTCGTAGAAGTAGCGAAAGAAGCGGTCGTAGCGCCGGTTGTGGTCCTCGTACCTCCGCTCCATCTCTGCGGCCGGCGTCCCCTCGAGCGCCTTTACGATCAGGTCGACCCTCGTGTGGACGGAGAACGACATCTGGTCGAGCCCCGGCGAGTAGAACGGATCGAGGAAGCCGCCGGCGTCGCCGACACAGGTCCACCCCGGCCCGATGAACTGGTCGACGAAGTAGGGGAGGTGGCCGTAGTAGCGGCAGTCCCCGTCGACGGGCTCGGCATGCTCGACGAGCTCCCGCGTGAGCGGGTTCGAGTCGAGGAATCGCTTCAGCTTCTCGAGCGGTTTCGCACCCTCGGGCTGAACGAGTCGCTTGTCCCACACGAGGCCCACGCTCGTCTCTCCGCCGCGGAGCGGGATGAGCCAGATCCAGTAGCCCCAGCCGGTGAAGTGGTTCGTCGCGAGGCGTCGGGCCGCGACGACGCCGCGCGCGAAGGGGTCGGCCGGGTCCGTCCCGACGACCGCGGTGCCGTCGAGGTCCTTCACGCCCCGGTAGCGGACCCAGATGGCCGAGGTCGGATGGCTCTCGACGGGCGTGACGCCGCCGCGCCGCCGTGCGAGGAGCGCCTGGCGCCCGGTGGCATCGACGATCCATCTCGACCGGACGACGGCCTTCGTCCCGTCGGGCTTCTCGACGGTGACGGAGCTCCCGTCCCCGCCTCCGAGAGAGAGGTCGACGACCTTCGCCGGCCTCCAGACCTCGGCCCCCTCCTCCTCCGCAGTCCGGAGGAGGTGGCCGTCGAGGACGGCGCGGTCGAGCTGGAAGCTCGGCGTGCGCGCGAGCTGCGTCGGCCCGACCTCCGAGGCGTCACGCACCCGCGTGGCCCTCTCGTTGTGGAACCAGTATCGGAAGCCCTGCTTCGGCAGCTGCTCCCGGCTCAGGTGGTCGTAGAGCTTCAGGACGCGGATCAGGAAGTACGAGGAGATCTCGACCGTCGACTCGCCCACCTTCCAGTCGAACTCCTCGCTTCTCTCCACGACGAGGACTCGGAGGGCCGGATTGCGGCGACGAAGGAGGATCGCGGTGGAGGCCCCCGCGATCGCGCCGCCGATGACGACGACGTCGAAGTCCGAGGCCGCGGACGCGCCGCGGGCCGCCTCATCTGGGACCATGCCAGTCCTGTTCATTCGCGGATCATAGAGAGAGGACGGACGAGATCGGGGAGGAAACGACGCGAGAAGGGCTTCTCCTCTCTGGACGCCGACCCCCATCCTCCTTATCCTCGCCTGTTGGGCCGCCCCCGAGAGGGCGCGCCCGACCCCCCTCCCGGCGACCGCGGTCCCGCGGCGCCGGCGAGCCGGGGACGAGGAGCCTCATGTCGGACTACAGGATCCAGGAACACCCGATCCTCGCGATCCCGGGCGAGGCGGTCGTGCCCTTCACGTGGAAGGGCGAGGCACTGAAGGCGAGGCCGGGCGAGACGATCGCCTCGGCCCTCTTCGCGAACGGGGTGCGCATCTTCGGGCACCATCACAAGGACGGCTCGCCGCAGGGGATCTTCTGCGCGAACGGCCAGTGCGCCCAGTGCTCGGTCGTGGCGAACGGCCTGAGCGTCAAGTCGTGCATGGTGCGCGTCGCCGAGGGGATGGCCGTCGAGCCGCTCGACGGCAAGGCCGCCCTCCTCGAGGCGGACGGCGACCTCCGCTTCCACGACGTCGAGACGGTGGAGACGGAGTGCCTGATCCTCGGCGGCGGCCCGGCCGGCCTCGCCGCGGCGATCGAGCTCGGGAAGGCGGGCGTGAACGTCGTCCTCGTCGACGACAAGGCCGCCCTCGGCGGCAAGCTCGTCCTCCAGACGCACAAGTTCTTCGGCTCGATCGAGGCGTGCCACGCCGGGACGCGCGGCCTCGACATCGGCAAGAAGCTGGAGGCGGAGGTCCGCTCCTACCCGAGCGTGAGGATCTGGACCGAGACGACGGCCCTCGCCGTCTTCTCCGACCGGAAGGTCGGCGTCCTGCGCGACAACCACTACGTCCTCGTCCGGCCACAGATGCTCCTCGTGGCGACGGGCGCCCGCGAGAAGTCGCTCGTCTTCAAGGGGAACACGCTCCCCGGCGTCTACGGCGCGGGGGCGTTCCAGACGCTCGTGAACCGCGACCTCGTGAGGCCCTCCGAGCGGCTCTTCGTCGTCGGCGGCGGGAACGTCGGCCTGATCGGCGCCTACCACGCGCTCCAGGCGGGGATCCAGGTCGTCGGCCTCTGCGAGGCGCTCGAGGAGTGCGGCGGCTACAAGGTCCACAGGGACAAGCTCGCGCGGATGGGGGTCCCGATCCACACGCGCCACACGATCGTCTCGGCGAACGGGACGGAGGAGGTCGAGAGCGTCACGATCGCGAAGCTCGACCCGTCCTGGAAGGTGATCCCGGGGACCGAGAAGACCTTCAGGTGCGACACGCTCCTCGTCGCCGTCGGCCTCGACCCGGTGGACGAGTTCCTGAAGAAGGCGAGGGAGTTCGGCCTGCCGGTCGTGGCGGCGGGCGACGCGGAGGAGATCGCCGAGGCGAGCGCGGCGATCTTCACGGGGAAGATCCGCGGGACCGAGATCGCGCGGACGCTCGGCCGCGACGTCGGCGAGGTGCCGCCGGAGTGGCTGCGGACGGCCGAGGTCCTGAAGGCTCGCCCCGGCGCCGTCATCACGGAGGAGATCCCCGCCGACGAGACGGGCGTCTTCCCGATCTTCCACTGCTCCCAGGAGATCCCGTGCAACCCCTGCACCTCGATCTGCCCGAAGGGGGCGATCAAGATCGAGGGGGACGACATCCTGGGCCTCCCGACGTTCGACGAGAGCGCGTGCATCGCCTGCGAGCAGTGCGTCGCGATCTGCCCCGGCCTCGCGGTGACGCTCGTCGACTACCGGAAGAAGGACGCCGAGGGGCTCCTCGTTTCGATCCCGTACGAGTTCCCCAAGGCCAGGATCAAGGAAGGCGACATGGTCACCGTCCTCGACACGCTCGGCGCCGTCCTCGGGCACGTGCCGGTCGTGAAGGTCCGCGCGCCGAAGTTCGCGGACCACGCGCTCCTCGTGAAGGTGAAGGCACCGGCCGAGATCGCGAAGCGAATCGCCGGGATCCAGGTCCAGGAGCCGTGGGTTTCCGAGGCGATGGAAGAGAACGTCGAGCGGATCGGCGACGACGACGTCGTCTGCCGCTGCGAGCGGGTCACAGCCGGACAGATCCGCCAGCTCATCCGCGAGGGGGTGCGGGACCTCAACCACCTGAAGGCGCTGACGCGCGCCGGGATGGGCGCCTGCGGCGGGAAGACCTGCCCCACGCTCATCGCGCGGATCTTCCGCGAGGAGGGGGTGCCGCTCGCCCAGGTGACGCCGCTGACGCAGCGGCCCGTCTTCATGGAGGTGCCGCTCGGCGCCTTCGCGGGGGTCGTGACGGGCGAGGGCCCGACGAAGGACGCGGTGCCGACGGCCGTCGGCGCGCTCGTGGGAGGCGTCTGATGGCCTCGTCCGTTTACGACGTCGTCGTCGTCGGCGCCGGGAGCGTCGGCATGCCCACCGCGATGGAGCTCGCCGGCAAGGGGCTGAAGGTCCTCTGCCTCGACCAGTTCGCCTCTGCCGGGCAGGGGAGCAACAAGGCCGCCATCGGGGGGCTCCGCGCCACGCACTCCTCCCCCGCGAAGATCCGGCTCTGTCTCGACTCGCTGAAGACGTTCTCCACCTGGAAGGAGACGCACGGCTTCGACATCGAGTGGCGGCAGGGCGGCTACATGTTCGTCGCCTACCGCCCCGAGGAGGAGAAGACGCTGAAGGAGCTCCTCGTCGTCCAGAAGAAGGCGGGCCTCAACATCGACTGGTACGCGAAGGACGACCTCCTGAAGCTCGCGCCCGGCCTCGACGCGAACGGCCTCCTCGGCGGCACCTTCTCGCCCGAGGACGGCTCGGCCTCGCCGATGCTCTCCTCCGCGGCCTTCCACCGCCGCGCGGTCGAGCTGGGTGTCGAGTGCCGGTTCAACGAGCGGGTGACCGCGATCATGCGGAGGAAGGGCGCCGTCGTCGGCGTCCGTACCGACAAGGGGGGCTACGCCACCTCCTGCGTCGTGAACGCCGCCGGGGCCTGGGCGCGGAGCCTCGCGCACCTCGGCGGGCAGGACGTTCCGGTGAACCCCGATTGCCACGAGGCGGGGATCACCGAGCCGGCCCGGCGGTTCCTCGAGCCGATGGTCGTCGACATCCGGCGGACGCCGGGCGCGGCGAACTACTACTTCTACCAGGCGCACTCGGGGCAGGTCATCTTCTGCGTCACGCCCGACCCGCCGCTGATCGGGACCGACCGGCGCGAGACGTCGGAGTTCCTGCCGCTCATCGCGCGGCGGATGGTCGGCCTGATGCCGAAGCTCGCGAACCTGAAGGTCCGCCGCACGTGGCGCGGCCTCTACCCGATGACGCCCGACGGCTCGCCCGTCGTTGGGAGGAGCGCCGCGCTCCGCGGCTACGTCGACGCCGTCGGGATGTGCGGGCAGGGCTACATGCTCGGCCCGGGCGTCGGCGCCCTCGTCGCGCGGATGGTGACGGAGACGACGACGGAGGACGACGCCGCGATCCTCCACGAGCTGCGGCCGGAGAGGGAGTTCGCGGGGACGGAGAAGCTGAAGTAGGGAACCCTCCCCCGAACTCCTCCTCTCCCCTGCCGCGCCCCCGTCGTCTGGGAGCTCTGGGTCGACAGCTGGGCGTGACACGGAGCCGGGCCGGAGGGCCTCGGCTGGCTCCCGGTGGGCGTGACGAACTCCCTGCTCGGAGCGTGTGACGCAGGCGCCGCCTTCGGCCTCAGTCGAAGTAGCCGCTCACGTCGAGGATGAAGTGGACCGTCCCCGGCGCGTCGTTCCTCACCGCCAGGCTGCCGGCCCCGTCCTTCGAGAGAAGGCAGATGGAGTTGTTCGCGCGGGTCTTCTGGGCGCTGAACGAGATCGAGGTCGAGGTGGGGGTCCACTCTTCCGCCGTGTCGCCGGGGAAGACCCGAAGCGTTCCCGCGGCCGCGGGCTGAGTCACGGTGACGTTGACGGAGATCGAGCGCGCGGTCGCCGGGATGCCGCAGACACCGGCGACGGGAAAGACCCGTCGCGAAGGGCCGGGCTCGAGAGCCGGCCCTCCCAGGGCCCCGGCGGCGTTGCGCGTGTCGACGAGGCGGCAGGGCGCCAGCGTGTGGAGCGTCGTCCCGACGCCGAGCTTGGCGGCGAAGGCATCGTGACCGCCCTCGCTCAGGAGCGTTCCGCCGCCGAGGTCGATGCTGCCCTGGAAGCGGCCCGCGGGAATCGCGAAGCCCGAAGCGTCGACGGCGACCGCCCGGCACTCCTGCTCGGCGGCGTCGCCGGCCTGCGCGTTCGTGAGCCAGCTCCCGCCTGCGGTGTAGCGGGCCAAGAAGAGATCCGTACCGCCCGCGCTCGTGAGCGTTCCCCCGCCGAGGTCCGCGCTCGCCTGGAACCCACCGGCGACGACGACGTCTCCTGCCCCGTGCACGGCGACGCCGTTGGCGGAATCGGTGCCGGTGCCGCCGAGGGCGCGGGACCAGAGATGGCTCCCGGAGGAATCGAGCTTCGCGACGAACCCGTCGGTCGATCCCGCGCTCGCGAGTGCCCCGCCCCCGAAGTTCACCGACCCGCTGAACGAACCTGCGAGGATCGGGCCTCCGGACGCGTCGACGGCCAGGGCGAGTCCCGTCTGGCCCGAGGCGTCGCCGAACCGCTTGCTCCACACGTAGTTTCCCTCCGCTGAGAGCTTTACGAGGAAGGCGTCCGTCGAGCCGGCGCTCGTCAGGCCCCCTCCGCCGAAATCCACGGTCCCGGAGAAGGCGCCCGTCGCGAAGACGTTCCCGTCGCCGTCGACGGCGACGGCGACGCCCGTCTGCGCGCTCGCGTCACCGAAGAGCTTGCTCCAGGAGTGGAACCCGTTCGCATCGAGCCTCGCGATGAAGACGTCCGTCGAGCCGGCGCTCGTCAGGTTCCCTCCCCCGAAATCGATCGACCCGGAGAACGTCCCCACCAGGAGGACGTTCCCCGACGGGTCGACCGCGACGCCCGCGCCCGCCTGGTTGCTCGAGTTCCCGAAACACTTGCTCCAGACGTGGTTCCCGTTCGAGTCGAACATCGCGACGAAGACGTCCTGCCCGCCCGCGCTCGTGAGCGTCGCGCCTCCGATGTCGATCGTGCCGCTGAAGTACCCGGTCACCAGGACGTTTCCGATCGCGTCGACGGCGATGCCGGTCGCGCTCTGGGCGCTGGCGTCCCCGAACCGGCGGCTCCAGAGATGATTCCCGTTCGGGTCGAGCTTCGCGACGAAGGCGTCGTCGCCCCCCGCGCTCGTCAGCGAGCCGCCGCCGAAATCGATGGAGCCCGCGAACAGTCCGGCGACGATCGCGTTCCCGCCGCCGTCGACGGCCACGGCCGTGACCGCCTGGTCGGAGCCGCTGCCGAAGCGGCGGCTGTAGACGTGCCCGGACGCCGCCGCGGCGTCGGCGAGGACCAGATGCGCGGCCAGCAGCGAGAAGGCGAGGAACCCTCGACGAAGCGTCATCTCTGCACCGTCTTCCCGGACGGGTCCGCCAGGTCGCTCGCCCGCCGGCCGGACTGCCTCTCGTGCCGGCCCGACCCTTCGGGAGAGGAAGACCCGCATACCGACCTGGCGTTCTCCGGTTCCGGTGCACGAGGATATACCGCGACGCAGCAATCGCGCGTCGGCGCTCGAGCTTCGCGGGCCTCGGCCGGTGGTGGGTCGAGACGGTCGGAAGGAACCGCGAATCCGGAGGGGTCTACTTCGGTTTCGTGACGGCCGAAGGGGTGATGGAGCGCGCCCCGTCGAGGCGCCAGACGCCCCCGCCTTCGAAGCCGACGAGCAGCGTTCCGTTCGGCTCGAGTGCGAGGGCGACGACGTCGGGGTGCGGGGGCTCGCCGCCGATCCGTGTCCAGCTCTTGCCGCCGTCCTTCGAGCGGAGGACTCCCTCCTTCCACGCCCCGGCGTAGAACGTGCCGGAGGCCGGGTCGAGGAGGATCCGCCTCACGTTCCACTTCTCGGTGCCGGGCCCTGCCACCGCCCAGCTCTTCCCGCCGTCGGCCGAGCGGTAGATCCCCTTGTTCGTCGCGGCGAGGAGCTCGCCGGCCCCGGCCCCAGCGACGATCGCCTGGATGCGGGAGGTGGGCGGGATGCCGGTCGCGGTCGTGAACGTCGCGCCGCCGTCGGCGGAGAGGTAGAGGTGCCGGTCGTCGCTGTAGAAGGCGCGGTCGGCGTTCGTCGCGTCGACGTGGAACGCGAAGTGGCCGAGGAGCGTGCTCGCGTCGCGGGGCGCCTTCAGGTCGCGCCAGGTGAGGCCGCCGTCGTCGCTCCGCGCGACCTGGCAGAAGTCGCGGCCGCTGTGAGCGTAGACGCGCTTCGGGTCGGAAGGGGCGTAGCGGAGGTGCTGCACCTCCGGCTCGCACCCGCCCTTGAGGACGTGCGTCCAGCTCCGGCCGCCGTCCGTCGACCGGAAGGCGCCCTTGCGGGTCCCGGCGAGGAACGTCCCGGGAGCGGAGGGATCGGCGGCGAGCGAGTGGACCGCGCGGTTCGTGAGCCCCTCGTTCGAGAGCGCCCACGTCGCGCCGCCGTCCTCGGAAAGGTGGACGCCTCCCTGAGTCGTTCCGACGAAGAGGCGCTTCGGCGAGGCGGGATCGAGGAGGATCGCCTTCACCTCGAGCGCCAGGAACCCGGCGCCGGTCGTCCAGGTCGCTCCGCCGTCCGTCGTCTTCACGACGCCGTCGCGGCCGCTCCCGGCCCAGACCGCGCCGCCCTTCTCGTCGAGGGCGAGCGAGCGGAAGTTCACCCAGTTGAAGCCGCGGGAGAACGTCTTCCACGTGGCGCCGCCGTCGGTCGAGCGGAGGACGCGGTTCGGGATGCTCGCGTAGCAGAGGCCGGGCGTCGCCGTCGAGGCGACGATCGCGTAGACGATGTTCCCGATCCACTTCGCGTCGGTCGTCGACTCTTCCCAGCTCTTCCCGCCGTCGGTCGAGCGGAGCACCCCGTCGCCGTTCGTTCCCGCGAGGACGAGACCGCCCGCGCCTGTCGCGACGGAGTGCGCGGCCTTCCTCGGAAGGGCGACCGTCCAGGACGCCCCGCCGTCCGTGGAGAGGTAGACGCCGTCCTCGGAGGCCGCGAAGACGGCCTTCCCGTCCCGCGCGACGGCGACGCCCCGGACGCGCGAGTTCGGGTTGATCCCGACGTTCGCCGGCTTCCACGTCGCGCCGGAATCGGTCGACTTGAAGACGCCCGTCGGGAAGCCGTCGTTGTCGGCGCTCGCGTAGACGGTCGCCGGTGCGGCCGGGTCGAACGCGAAGCCGGTCATCGCGGGCTGCTGCACCTTCTGGTCGAGGACCTTCTTCCAGGTCGCCCCGCCGTCGGTCGAGCGCCAGAGGGCGGTGAAACCGGCCGCGAGGACCGTCCGGGAGTCCGTGGGGCTGACCGCGACGGCGTTCACGGTCTCCTGCGCGGGAATGCCCGAGAGGCGGCCCCAGCTCGCCCCGCCGTCGGTCGACTTCCAGACGCCGCCGCCGAACGCCCCCGCGTAGAGGACCTTCGCGTCCTTCGGGTCGAGCGCGAGGCCGTACGCCGCGCCGCCGGGCGGGCCGACGGGGCTCCACTCGGAGGCCTGTGCCGCGAAGCTCGCGAACAGCAGGAGAGCGACGAGGATCGCTCCGCGGAGGTTCTGCGCGGCTCTCGGGGCGGCGGGTCGGCTCATGCGGCCTCCTTGCGGCAGTGCCGCGGGGGAGGTCTCTCCCCGCGGGCTTACGGTTACCGGACGAAGAACGCGGAGAGTAAGCGGCCGGGGGCGCGAAGGGGAAGGGTCCCGTGCGAGGGGGGGGCGGGGCGCGGCTCAGGCGTCGAGCGTGAACCGAGGGCCCCGGGCGAGGGGGATCGCCCGGAGCTGCTCCGCGGTCCATCGGAACTGCCTCAGGAAGCGGGCGTACTCCGGCAGCGACATCGGCCCGGGGCGATGTCTCTCGAGCGAATCGGCGACGGCGGGAGACGCCGACGGAAGCGCGTCGAGATCGAGGGGCTCAGGACGCGCCCTTGATCCGCTCATGAAGCTCACCGAGACCGGCCCGCTCGAACGTCGCGAGGACGGAATCCTCGTCCAGATCGGGAAGGGAGAGGAGGAGCCGAAGGTCCTCGGCGTCGCGAAACACGCGGGTCGGCTGCTCCTTCATCGCCTTCACCTTCATGGCGACGAGGTGCTCCGGGGCGGGGACGAGGAGAGGAATTGCGTCCGGGCCGGTCCTCTCGACGGCGGCGGCGAACAACCGGCGGCTCGTCTCGCCTTCCACCCAGATCAGGTCGAGCCGGCCGATCTCGCGGTCGAAGTGCAGGAGGTTCGTGAAGCCGTCGGTGTCCTGGAGGACCTCGAATCCCGCTGCTCCGAGGCGCGCGAGGAGGGCGGAGCGGAAGGCGTCGTCGACGAGGAGGTCCGTGTCGGCCGTCGTGCGTGTGGAGCCCCAGGCCACGAGGGCCAGGCCACCCGCGAGCATCCACCGCGTCCCGGTCGCCTCGAGGTGGGGCCTCAGGAGCGCAATAACGCGTGCCGCGTCCATTCGGGCGAACTCTACGCCGACGGGGCGTCGACGGGCTACCGGCGCCGGACTCAGGGGAAAGCGCGGAATCCGCTCTCGCGGGGCCTATCCGGCCAGGATCTTCTCTCCCGTCAGCTCCCGCTCCCCGCGCTGGTAGGCGAGGATGCGCCCGACGAGCTCCTTCAGGAGCTTCGGGAACGTGAGGAGGAGCTCGTCCTGCGGGGAGAGGACGACCTGCTGCGTGAAGCCCGTGGCGAGGAGGAGCCGGTCGGGGAGGCGGCGGACCTCGTAGTCCATCTCGAGCTTCGCCGTCTCGGGCGGGCGGAGCGTGCAGGAGACCTCGAGGCGGTCGTCGAGGCGTGCGGGGCGGCGGACCTTCACGTCGAAGCGGGTGATCGGCACCCGCCACCCGCACGCGAGCGCCTCCGCCGGCGTGAGGCCCGCCGCGGCGCAGAGGGCGTTGCGCGCCACCTCACAGTAGAGGACGTAGTTGCCGTGCCAGACGACGCGATAGGAGTCGACCTCCGGGAACCGGACGTCGAGCTCGACGCGGAAGGGGCACGCGGCCGCCGTCACGGCGCGGTGAAGAGGGCGGCGATCTGGTTGCCGCCGGCGCCGAGCGCGTTGACGAGGACGGCGCCGAGCGACGGGTCGTCGCGAAGGGCGCGCGCGGCGAGGGCGAGCTGGAGGGCGCCGGAGCAGGGGTTCTCGCCCGCCTGGAGCTTGACCCGCTCGACGCGCGGCAGCGGCGAGGTTCCGAAGACGTCTGCGAGGGCCGCCTCCTCGGCCGCGTCGATCCAGGGGACGCCGTTCGCGGAGGCGTGGACGAGCCCGACCGCCGCCGGCTCGACGCCGGCGTCGGCGAGCGCGGCGCGGAGCGTCGCGGCGACGTCGTCGGGCCGGGCGCGGCGCGTCTGCGGGGAGACGGGGGCGCCGCTCGAGGCGGCGCCGGCGAGCCGGGCCCAGGGGCGCGCGCCGCGCGCGCGGGCCGACTCCGCGGTCTCGAGGAAGACGACGGAGCATCCTTCGGTCATCGCGTAGCCCGGGCGCGTGGCGGTCTTCAGGACTCCGAGCCGCTCGTACGCGAGGTGGTACGTGAGGTTCCACTCGTCGACCGCGCCCGCGACGATCGCCTTCGCGCGTCCGTCCTCGAGGAGGAAGCGGGCGTAGAAGAGGGCGTTCAGGCCGGCCGGGTCCTTCTGGGTGATCGTGACGTTCGGTCCCTTGACCCTCAGCTCGATCGCGGCGACGGACGCGGGGGCGTTCGAGACGGTGTACGGGAAGAGGAACGGCGAGGCCGTCTCGGGCGACTCGACGGCCATCTGCCGCTCGAAGTCGACGAGGGGCCCGGCGCCAGCGGAGCCGGTGCCGAGGAGGATGCCGGTCTCCTCCTCGTTGCCGGCCATGACCCAGCCGGCCTCGGCGACGCAGCGGGTGACGGCGACGACGGCGTACTGGCTCGCGCGGTCGAGGCGGCGGGCCTTCGCCCGCGGCATCTCGGGCTCCGTCGTGAAGGAGCCGATGCGGGCGGCGTACGCGGGCCCCTTCCTCTCGCCCGCCTCGGAGACGGAAACCTCCGCGACGGCGCTCTCGCCGGCGGCGAGGCGCGCCGCGGTCGTCTCCAGATCGCGCCCGAGCGCGGTGACGGCGGCGGCGCCGGTGACGAGGATCTCTCTCACGGCGCGCTCCTCAGGCCCGTCCGAACGCGACGACGGTGGAGTTGCCGCCGAACGCGAAGGAGTTCGAGAGGGCGACGCGGACGGGTGCTCCCGCGCCGTGTTCGGGACGACGTCGAGGTCGCAGTCGGGGTCCGGCTCGACGTAGTGGATCGTGGGGGGGACGATCCCCGTCTCGATCGTCCGGACCGTCGCGACGGCCTCGATCGCTCCTGCGGAGCAGAGGCAGTGTCCGAGCATCGACTTGTTCGAGGAGACGCAGATCTTCCGTGCTCTCTCGCCGAGGGCGAGCTTGATCGAGAGCGTCTCGGCCGGGTCGTTCTGGACCGTCGCGGTGCCGTGGGCGTTCACGTAGTCGACGTCGGAGGGGTCGAGGCGCGCGGAGCGAAGACAGGCGCGGATGGTCCGCGCCCCCGCCTCGCCCGAGGGCTCGGGCTGCGTCATGTGGTGGGCGTCGCTCGTGATCCCGTAGCCGAGGAAGCGGGCGCGAATCGCCGCGCCGCGGCGTCGGGCACGGCCTTCCTCCTCGAAGACGAGGATCCCCGACGCCTCCCCGATCGTGAGCCCCTTCCGGTTCCGGTCGAAGGGCCGGCACGGTTCGGGGTCGCAGGCGCGGAGGGCGTTGAAGCCGCCGTGCGTGAGGCGGGCGAAGGAATCGGCCCCGCCGGTGACGACGACGTCGGCGATCCCCGCGCGGATCAGGTCCGCCGCGTAGCCGAGCGAGGTCGACGAGGAGGAGCAGGCGGTCGTGATCGTCGCGCGCGGGCCGCGGAAACCCCAGAGCTCGGCGATCCGGTCGGTCGTCTGGTCGGGGGGGTGGTTCAGGACCCGGGTCGGGCGGGCCCCGTGCGGCCCCTTCGCGAGGAGGTCGCGGAAGTACGCCTCGCTGTCGAGGAGGCCCGAGACGCCCCCGCCGAGGACGACGCCGATCCGCGACAGGTCCTCCCGGTCGAGGTCGAGGCCGGCGTCGGCGAGCGCCTCGCGCGCGGCCGTCAGGCCGATGAGGTCGGTCCGGGAGAGGCGACGCCGGAGGCGCGGCGAGACGCCCGGTTCGGGCAGTTCGCCCACCTCGGCGGCGAGCTTCGTCCGGAAGCCGCTCGCGTCGAAGAGGGTGATCGGGCCGATCCCGCTCCGGCCGGCCACGAGGCCGGCCCAGGTGGAGGTGAGGTCGTTCCCGAGCGAGCTGACGGCCCCGAGGCCGGTGACGACGACGGTCCTGTCGGACATGCCGGGAATCGTACACGGGGTCGCCGCGGCGCAGCAGGAGGGCGTCGGGGACCCGATAATCAGGCGCATGACCGAGCGCGTCGACTGGAACCGGTACTTCATGAACATCGCGGCGGAGGTCGCCACGCGGTCCACCTGCCCGCGCAAGCACGTCGGCGCGGTCATCGTCCGGGACCGGCGGATCCTCTCCACGGGCTACAACGGCTCTCTCCGGGGCCTCCCGCACTGCGACGAGGCCGGCTGCCTGATGGAGGACGGGCACTGCATCGCCACGGTCCACGCCGAGGCGAACGCGATCCTCCAGGCGGCGATGAACGGCGTCCGCATCGAGGGGGGCGAGATCTACACGACCGCCTCTCCCTGCTGGAACTGCTTCAAGCTGATCGGGAACGCCGGCCTGGTCGGGATCTGCTTCTCGGAGTTCTACCGCGAGCCGCGAATCCTCGAATACGCCGAACGGATGGGGATCCGACTCGTCGACCTCGGCCCCGGGCGGCGCTGAGCTTCAGCGTCCCGCGGCGACGCGCTCGACCCAGTCCTCTACGACGAGCCGTGCGCCCGAGGAGACCTGGCGGAAGCGGCATCCGAAGCCGGGCGGGTCGTCGTCGTGGCGGACGACGAGCGCCTCGCCCGTGACGACCTTCCCCTCCGGGTCGTCCGGCAGCGCGAACGACACCTCGAGCCGCGCCCCGATCGGGTGGATCCGGGACGCCGCCACGTAGAAGCCGGTCCGCGAGAGGTTCGTCAGGCGCGCTTCGAACGTCTCGCCGTCGCGCCAGAACGTGATCGGCGAGTCGACGACGACGCGCGTCTCGGCCCGCTCGACGATCGGCAGGAAGCGCTTCACCTCGGCGAGGAACGTCGGCTCGTCGATCGGCTTGCGGAGGAAATGGTCTGCGCCCGCGCGGCGTCCCTCGTCCTCCATCTTCATCGAGGAGAGCATGACGACGAGGATGCGGGCGGTGACAGGGTCGGACTTCAGGATGCGACACGCCTGGATGCCGTTCATCTCGGGCATCTCGATGTCGAGGACGATCAGGTCGGGCTTCTCCGTCCGGGCGACCCGGATCGCCTCCAGGCCGGTCGAGGCGGTCAGGATCCGGCAGTCGGCGCGCGAGAGGAACGTGGCCTCGAGGTCGAGGAAGCTCCTCATGTCGTCGACGAGCAGAATCGTGTGCATCGAACCGGTACGCCCTCGCTTCCCCGAGTTTACGCTCCGCCTCACCAGGTGAGGCGCACGCCCGCGGCCAGGGTCCTTCCGGGGAGCGGCACGCCCGGCACCTCCTCGTAGCGGACGGCCCCGAGGTTCTCCCCCTCGAGGTAGACCTCGACGACGTCGCCGTCCACGACGTCGTAGCCGAGGCGGGCGTCGAGGAGGAGGACTCCCTCGTCGAAGGAGGGCCGGTCGAAGTACGAGAGGCGCGCGAGCGCCTCGACGCGGAACGGGACGCGGACCTCCGCGAGGAGGTCCCAGCGCGTCCGCAGCGGGTCGAGGACGTAGCGCCCCTCGGTCGCGCCCGCCTCGGCCCGGAGCTTCTCGAGGTCGGCCGAGTAGACGGCGGCCCGGAACGCGAGCCGGGCGAGCGGCGTCGGGGCGAGGCGCGCCGCGTCGAGGACGACGGTCGCCTCGAGGCCCCGCGTGTCGACGGTGCGGAGGTTCGTGGCCCGGTACGGCTCGTCCGGGCCGGAACGGACGAAGTCGACGAGGTCCGTGCCGTGACGGAGGAAAACGGCCGCGTCGAACGAGAGGGCGCCGTGGTCCCAGGAGAGGCCCGCCTCGTACGACGCCGATTTCTCGGGTTTCAGCGCGGGGTTGCCGATCGTCTGCGGGTCGACGTAGTGGAGCTCGGTGAACGTCGGGACCCGGAACGCGGTGCCCGCCGAGGCGCGGACCTTCACGCCGGCCCCGAGCCCGACCCACGCCGCGAGCTGCGGCGAGAGGCGCGTCCCGAAGCCCTCGTGCCGGTCGGCGCGGAGGCCTGCACGCACCCCGCCGGCGGCCGGGGACGCCGCGGCGAACGGCCGGGCCAGCTCGACGAACGCGGCGCTCCGGGAGCGTGCGCGTCGTCCGAGGTTCGTGGAGTCGATCGTGTCGCGCCCCGCCTCTCCCCCGATCGCGAGGGAGCCGCCGAGGAGCGGGCGTCGCGCGACGAGGCGGACGGCGGAGCGGTCGGTGTCGTGGAGGTTCCGGTAGAAGGAGGGGTCGGTCCGCTCGAGGACGAAGTCGTCCCGGTGGTCGCGCACGGAGGCCGAAGGGGCGAGCGTCCAGCCGCCGCCGAGGGAGAGGTCGGCCGAGAGGCGCAGGCTCCGGCTCCTCGTCTCCTCGTACTGGTTCGGATAGCGCGTGCCGTAGAACCCCCAGGCGCCGAAGGCCCGGCTCGCGCCGCCTCCCGAGAGGGTGACCGGGCCGGCCGCGGTCTCGAGCCGCAGCGAGGCGCGGACCGTCTTCTCGGCGTGCTCCCGGTCGTCGCGGAAGCCGCTCGACTCGGAGCGGGAGGCGTCGACCGAGACCGTGAGGGAGTCGGAGAGCCTCGTGGCGACCCGGACGCTCCCGGCGTCGAGCGAGTGGGAGCCGTGGACGTATCGGCCTTCGATCTGGGCGCGCGCGCGGCCGAGGTCCGCGCCGCGCGTGACGATGTGGATCACGCCGCCGACCGCCTCGGAGCCCCAGAGCGCCGAGGCGGAGCCGTAGAGGACCTCGATCCGCTCGATGGCGTCGGCCGGGACGTCGAGGTCCAGCGAGTGGTGGTTCGTCTGGGGGTCGTTGACCGGCTCCCCGTCCACGAGGATCAGCGTGCCGTTGAAGTCGGCCCCGCGGAGGGAGACGTCGGCCTGGACCCCGGGTCCGCGGCGCCTCACGTCGACGGAGGGGAGATACCGGAGGAGGTCGGCCAGCGAGCGCGCCGGGAGCCGCTCGATCTCCTCCCGGCTGAGGACGGCGACCGTCGCCGCCTCCGTCCCCGCCCCCGCGTGCGAGGCGACGACGGCCACCTCCGCCTTCACGGGGGAGGGCGCGTCCTCCTCCTCGAACGGCCGCACTGCGAGCGACGGAGCAGAGGCGAAGAGGACGAGGATGAGCGCGACCGTGCGGAGCATGCGGCGCGGAGGATAGCGGACGCGGCCCATCGCGCTACTCTTCCGTCATGAACGCCGCTCGCGCCGTCGTCCTCGCGCTCGCCGGGGCCCTCCTCTCGCTCCCCGCGTCCGCCCAGAAGCCGAAGCCGCGGGCCGTCCTCGTGGAGGCCGACGGCGACGAGGAGGCGCTCTCCGCGTTCGTGGCCCGCCTCGAGTCGGACCTCTCCGATCGAGGGAAGGCGACGCTGTCGGACGCCCGCCTCGCCGGGATCTCCCTCGGCGCGGTCGTCGCGGAGCCGGACGGCGAGGCCGCCCGCGTCCTGCGTGCGGAGTGGGCCGGAGCGGGCTGGATCGGCATCTCGCTCGCCCCGTGCCGCGTGGACGTCAGCCGGATGACCTACCGCGAGAGGAGCCCGGAGGGATACGCCTACGACCGGGTCGTGGAGAACGTTCGGGTGGACTGCCCGGCGACGCTCCGGATCGTCGACTCCGCCACCGGGAAGGAAAAGAAGCCCCTGGAGGTCACCGGCACCGCGAACTACCGGAGGAGCGGTCCCGACGACGAGGAGAGCCCGCAGCTCGAGGCGACCCGCGACGCCGCCGAGAAGGCGGCGAAGAAGCTCCCGGCTGCGCTCGGCCGCTGAGGGCGCCGCCGGAAGCTGGCCCCGCCGGGGCGAAGAGATACTTCGCGCGGGTTTCATGCCCTGGGCCTATCCTCGGCTGTTCGGGCGCCCGGCACGCGGCGTCCGCGGCGGTTCGACATGAGGCACCCTCGACACCCGTCTCTTCTCGCGCTCGCGTTCCTCCTCGCTCCGGCCACCGGCTTCTCTCTCGACCTCGTCAGCCTGCCGCCGGGAACCGGGGCGGCGGGGATCGCCGTCGCTCCCGACGGGACCGTCTGGTTCTCGGCGCAGTTCTCCGGGGCGCTCGGCCGCGTGAGCCCGTCCGGCGAGGTCTCGCTCTTCCCGTTCCCCTCGCGCGACACCCAGCCGCTCGCGGTTGCCGTCCAGCCGGACGGCACGGCGTGGAGCGCCGACCTCGCCGGCGAGCGACTCGGCCGCGTCGCTCCGGATGGCACCTTCACGGAGATCTCCACCGGAAGAGCGGGAGGGGAGCCGACGGGGCTCGCCGTGTCCGCGGACGGGATCGCGTGGTTCACGCGGCCGGCCGAGGGGCGCGTCGGGCAGCGCGGCTCGGACGGGACGGTGCGCGAGTTCGCCCTTCCGGAGGCGAGCGAGCCGACCGGGATCGCCGTCGCGCGAGACGGCGCTGCTTGGGCCGTCGAAAGGAGAGGCAACCGCCTCGTGCGCATCTCCCCCGACGGGGAGATCACGGCCTGGCCGCTCGCGACGCCGAATGCTCAGCCCGATGCGATCTCCATCGCGCCGGACGGGTCCGTCTGGGCGGCCCTGCCGAACGTGAGCCGCATCGCCCGGGTCTCGTCGAAGGGGACCCTCGAGGAGTTCGCCGTCGACGGCGCTCCGGCCGGAATCGCCGTGGCGCCGGATGGAACGGTCTGGTTCGCGGCCCCGACGGCGAAGAAGCTCGGGCGGTTCCTTCCGGGGACGGGCAAAGTCGTCTGGACGCCGCTCCCGGACGGGCCGGTCGCCGTCTCGGCGGCCGGGGACGGAACGGTCTGGGTCGTCCTCGGCATCGGCGACAAGCTTGGGCGGATCGGGCCGAAGGAGTAGGCGCGCCGCCGGGTCTCCTCTTTTTCTGGTCGTAGCCCTTGACGAACGCTTTCTGCGGTCCCAGATTACCTACCGGTCGGTAGCTCGATCCGGTGGACGGATAGGGGCTGCCGGGGAGGTTCGATCCGTGCCGCAAGAACCTGGTGAAAGCTCTGTCCGCAAAAGACTTATGGACGCCGCGATCCTCCTCTTCACGAATCGCGGCTATGCCGCGACCTCAGTCCGGGAGATTGTGGAGATGGCGGGTGTGACCAAGCCGTCGCTCTACTACCACTTCGAGAGCAAGGAGGGGATCTACCTCGCGATCCTCGAGGAGCTCCTGAAGATCGCCGACGAGGGGATCGCCGCCAGCCGGGTGAAGGAGGGCACCGCGAGGGAGCGCCTCCAGGCGTTCCTCCTCGGGATCTTCCGGGTCTTCGAGACGAAGAAGGCCGAGGTCCGGATGATGAACGCGGTCTTCTGGGGGCCGGCCCAGGGCGCGCCGCCGTTCGACTTCGAGATCTTCCACGAGAAGCTCAAGGCGGTCATCGCCGAGATCGTCGCGGAGGGATTCGCTGCGGGCGACCTCCGCGCGGCCGACCCGCAGGACGTCACCCTCGCCCTCATGGGCGTCCTCTCCTTCAACATGGACCTCACCCTCGCGCACCCGGAGCTCGGGCTCGGGCAGGACGGCCTCCGCCGGACGCTCGACCTCGTCTTCGAGGGCCTCGCCGCCCCCCGCAACGCACAGCAGGAGCCCGTTCGATGAACCGCACGACCCTCGCCGCCCCGTCCGCAGCCCTTCTCCTCGTCCTCGCCGCCGGCGCCGCCGGCTGCGGCAAGCCGGCCGCCGGAAACGGCTCGGCGAACGGAGCGCGTCCGCCCGCCGCCGTGGAGACGGCGAAAGCCGGCACGGCCCCGATCGAGGAGGCCGTCGAGGTCGTCGGAAGCCTGACCGCCCGGAGCGAGGCCGACGTGAAGACCGAGTACACCGGGACCGTCGCCGAGGTCTACGTCACCCAGTGGGTGCGCGTGAAGGCGGGGACGCCGCTCGCCCGGCTCGACACCCGGGAGGCCGACGCCGGCCGGCAGGCGGCGAAGGCGGGCGCGCTCCAGGCCGAGGCCGGCGCGAAGCGCGCCGCCCGGGAGCTCGACCGGACGGTGAAGCTGAAGGAGGCGGGGCTCGCCACGCAGCAGCAGCTCGACGAGGCGCGCTCCGCGGAAGAGGCGGCGCGAGCCGCGGCCGACGCGGCGAAGGCCCAGCTCGCCCTCGCCGAGACGCGCCTCGGGAAGGCCGTCGTGAGGGCGCCGATCGACGGCGTCGTCGCGCTCCGGAACGTGAACGTCGGCGACTACGTCGAGAACATGGGGAACCCGCCGCCGATGTTCCGGGTCGTCGACAACCGCGTGCTCGAGCTGACGGCGAACGTCCCGTCGGCGCGGATGGCGGCCCTGAAGGTGGGCCAGCCGTTCGCGTTCACGAGCGACGCGCTCCCGGGGCGGACCTTCTCCGGGAAGGTCTCCTTCATCAACCCCGCGGCCGACGAGGCGAGCCGGACGGTGAAGGTGAAGGCCGAGGTGCCGAACGCCGACGGCGCGCTGAAGGCCGGGCTCTTCGTGAAGGGACGGATCGTCACCGGCCGAAGAGAGGGCGTCCTCGTCGTGCCGCGGGCCGCCCTCGTCTCCTGGGACACGGTCGCCCGGCGGGGCGCGCTCTACGTCGTCGAGGGCCAGGTCGCGAAGACGGTCGAGGTGGAGACGGGCGCGACGGCCGGAGACCTCGTCGAGGTCGTGAAGGGGATCTCCGCGGGACGGGAGGTCGTCACGCGCGGAGGCTTCAACCTGAGGGACGGGGACCGCGTCCGGGTCGTCCGGGGAGCCTGAGCCGTGTTCCTCTCGGACCTCTCCATCAAGAGGCCCGTCTTCGCGACGGTCCTCATGCTCGCCCTCGTCACGCTCGGCGTCTTCTCGTACCGACGCCTCGCGATCGACATGATGCCGGACGTCGAGATCCCGTTCCTCTCGATCGTCACGCAGTACCCCGGGGCCTCGCCGGAGACCGTCGAACGGGAGGTCTCGAAGCGGATCGAGCAGGCCGTCAACCCGATCTCGGGCGTGAAGCACGTCTTCTCGACCTCGCGCGAGGGGCTCTCGGTCGTCTACGTCGAGTTCAACCTCGAGGTGAAGATCAACGACGTCGCGCAGGACGCGCGCTCGAAGATCTCGGCGATCCGCAACGACCTCCCGGCCGGGATCGAGGAGCCGGTCATCCAGAAGCTCGACATCGGCGGGATGGCGGTCCTCTCGGTCGCCGTCCGGTCCGAAAGGATGACGCCGCGCGAGCTGACGACGCTCGTCGACCGGAAGGTCAAGCGGCGCCTCGAGAACCTCCCCGGCGTCGGGAAGGTCGACCTCGTCGGCGAGAGCCTCCGGGAGGTCGCGGTCGACCTCGACCCCGCGCGCCTCGACGCCCTCGGGCTCGGAGTGGACGAGGTCGTCGCCGGCCTCGCGGGCGAGAACGTGAACACCCCGCTCGGCCGGCTGAGCCGCGGCGACCAGGAGATGCCGGTCCGCGTCTCCGGCAAGCCGAAGGAGGTCGACGGGTTCCGGTCGATGGTCGTCGCCACGCGCGGCGGCGTACCGATCGCGCTCGGCGAGGTCGCCGAGGTGAGGGACACCGTCGAGGAGCAGCGGAAGCTCGCGCTCGTCAGCGGCGTCCCGGCCGTCGCGCTCGACGTCTACAAGCAGAGCAAGGCGAACACGGTCGGCGTCGTCGAGGCGGTGACGAAGGAGCTCGAGGAGCTCCGCGCCGAGCTCCCGCCGTCGGTCGACATCCAGGTCGTCCGCGACGGCTCGATCATGATCAAGGAGTCGGTCCACGACGTCACGAACACGCTGATCATCGGCGCGATCCTGACGATCCTCATCGTCTTCCTCTTCCTCAACTCCTGGCGCTCGACCGTCATCACCGGGCTGACGCTCCCGATCTCCGTCATCTCCTCGTTCATCGTCATGTACTTCCTCGGGATGACGCTGAACATCATGACGCTCATGGCGCTGTCGCTCGCGATCGGGCTCCTGATCGACGACGCGATCGTCGTGCGCGAGAACATCGTCCGGCACCTCGAGCAGGGGCAGGACCACATGACGGCGGCGCGGGTCGGGACGGCCGAGATCGGCCTCGCCGTCCTCGCGACGACGCTCTCCATCGTCGCCGTCTTCGTCCCGGTCGCCTTCATGAAGGGGATCATGGGGCGCTTCTTCTTCCAGTTCGGGATCACCGTCGCGTTCGCGGTCCTCGTCTCCCTCTTCGTCTCCTTCACGCTCGACCCGATGCTCTCCTCGCGCTGGGTCGACCCGGACGTCGAGCGGATCGGGAACCGCCACGCCGTGGCGCGCGCCCTGGACCGTTTCAACGACTGGTTCGACCGGACGGCCGACGGCTACAAGGTGCTCATCGCCTGGGCGCTCGACCACCGGAAGGCGGTCCTCGCGCTCGCGACGGCCGCCTTCGTCCTCGGCGTCGGGCTCTTCGGGGCGCTCAAGAGCGAGTTCCTCGGCGTCTACGACCAGGCCGAGTTCCAGATCAAGTTCCGGACCGCGCCTGGCGCCTCGTTCGACGAGACGAAGGGGCGGATGGACGCCGTCCTCGCCGAGCTCGGGAAGATGCCCGAGGTGAAGCACACCTACGCCTCGATCGGCGCGGGGGACATGGGGACCGTGCGCGACGCGCGGGTCTACGTGAAGCTCGTCGAGAAGTCGGAGCGGGGCAAGCACGCGACCGTCCTCGCCGCCGAGGCGCGGCAGAGGATCTCCGGGATCGCCGGGATCATCCCGTCCGTCGAGATGCAGAGCGACGACTTCGCGGAAAAGCCGGTCATGGTCTCGATCCGCGGCGAGGAGATCCCGCTCCTGAAGAAGTACGCCGCCGAGCTCAAGAAGGGGGCCCTCGCGATCCGCGGGATCGAGGACGTCGAGGTGACGCTCGAGCTCGACCTCCCGGAGTACCGGCTCGTCGTCGACCGCGAGCGCGCGGCCGCCTCCGGCCTCTCCACCCCGGCGATCGCCCGGACGGTCGGCGCCCTCGTGGGCGGGCAGGCCGTGACGACGTACGAGGACGAGGAGGGGGAGGCGGTCGACGTCCGCGTCCGGCTCCCGCTCGAGATGCGCCGCGACGTGACGCAGGTCGGAGACCTCCGGATCGCCGTCCCCGGCGGGCGGGGCGGGGTCCCCGCGCTCGTGCCGCTCTCGGAGCTCGTGAAGGCCGAGCGGGCGACGTCGCCCTCCGAGATCTCGCGGCGCGACCTCTCGCGCGAGGTCCTCCTGACCGCGAACCTCGACGACCTTCCGCTCGGGGCGGCCGTCGAGCAGATCCGCGAGGCGGCGGCGAGGATCGAAATGGCCCCCGGCTACGAGATCTACTTCCCCGGCGAGACCGAGCGGATGGAGGAGAGCTTCGGCTACATGGCCGAGGCGCTCCTCCTCGCGGTCGTCTTCGTCTACCTCATCCTCGCGGCGCAGTTCGAGTCGTTCATCGACCCGCTCTCGATCATGCTGTCGCTCCCGCCCTCGATCGTCGGCATGGCCGGGATGCTCTTCCTGACCGGCGACACGCTCAGCATCATGTCGCTCATCGGCCTCATCCTCCTGATGGGGCTCGTCACGAAGAACGCGATCCTCCTCGTCGACTACACGAAGGTCCTCCGGAAGGGCGGCATGGAACGCCGCGAGGCGCTCATCACGGCGGGGCGGACGCGGCTCCGGCCGATCCTGATGACGACGCTCGCGATGATCTTCGGCATGCTGCCGCTCGCCCTCGGGCTCGGCCAGGGGGCCGAGATGCGGGCGCCGCTCGGCCGGGCCGTCATCGGCGGCCTCATCACCTCGACCGTCCTGACGCTCCTCGTCGTCCCGGTCGTCTACGCGCTCTTCGACGACCTCGCCCTCTTCATCCACCGGCGCTGGTCGAAGGCGAACGCCCTCGAGCAGGAGGCGCACGGGCACACGGGGAAGGCGGCGGCGAAGGCCACGGCCGCGACGCTCTTGCTCGCCCTGCTCGTCCCGGCCCCTCTCGCATCGGCTGCGGAGCCCGCCTCGAGCGGCCGCCGCGTCCTGACGCTCTCCGACGCCCTCTCGATCGCCGCGGAGAAAAACCGCGACGTCGCGAAGGCGCGCGCCTACCAGAGCTGGGTCCGGGGCAAGTACGTCGAGGAGCGCGCGGGAGCGCTCCCGACAGTCGCGGCGACGGGCTCCTTCGGCCGCTCGTGGGACGGGACCTATGCCGCGCTGACGGACGGGCTCTTCCCCTCGGGGCAGACCGTGAAGACGGCGGGCGTCTCCCTCACGCAGACGCTCTTCGCGTGGGGGAAGGTCGGGGCGGCGGTCCGGGCCGCGAAGGACGGCATCGCCTCGGCCGAGGACCAGCTCGAGCACTACCGGCAGGCCGCGGCCCGGGACGTGACCGAGGCGTTCCACGACGTCCTCCTGGCGAAGAGGATCGAGGCGATAGCGAAGGAGACCCTCGAGCAGCGCGAGCGCCAGCTCGGGGAGGCGGAGCGGCGCCACACGCTCGGGACCGTCACCGACTACGACGTCCTCGCCGCACGGGTGGCCCGCGACAACCAGCGCCCGGAGGTGCTCCGGACGGCGAGCGCCGTCCTCGTGGCGCTCGACCGGCTGAGGCTCGTCCTCGCCGAGGAGTCGGGAGAGATCGACGTGGATGGGGCGCTCGAAGCGGAGGCCGTGGAGCTCCCCTCCTTCGAGGAGGCGGTGGCGACGGCGCTCGAGAAGCGCCCGGACCTCTCCGGTCTCGTCCGGAACGCGGCGATCTACCGCCAGCTCGTCCGGATTCGAAACGCCGACGACAAGCCGCGGCTCGACCTCCGCGCGAACGCCGGATGGCAGTGGTTCGACGCGGGGGTCGTCTCGGCCTCGGGCAAGGTCTGGGGGGCGGGCCTCTACCTCTCCTTCCCGTTCTTCGACGGCCTGGCGACGCGGGGGCGCGTGGCGCAGGCGCGGAGCGACCTGACGCGGGCCGAGCTCGACCTCGCTCAGGCGCGCGACGGAATCCACGTCGAGGTCCGGACGGCGCTCGACCGGGCGCGGGTCGCGGCGGAGATCGTGAACGCCCTCTCGGGGAACGTCGCGCAGGCGCGGCGGCTCCTCGAGATGTCGGAGACGGGGCGCGAGCTCGGCGTAAAGACGCGCCTCGAGGTGGATGACGCCCTCCTGAACGCCCGCGCGGCCGAGGCGAACCTCGCCCGCGCGAAGAGGGACTACCTCGTCGCGCTCGCCGACCTCCGGTACGCGCAGGGAACGCTCTGACGGGGCGGGGCGCGTCGGGGAGAATGGCGCGATGACGACGGGACGGTTCGCGCATCTGCTCGTCGAATCGCCGAAGGCGCCGCCGACCGAGGCCGAGCTCGACGCAATCGCGGAGGCGATCGGGACGCCGCTTCCGGAGGAGCTCCGGGAGTGGCTCGCCGCGTTCAACGGCGGCAAGCTCGACTACGTCTTCGACCTCGCGACGGAGGCCGGGCCGTTCCCCGTATGCTTCTACACCCTCTATTCGACCCGCCGGCCGTCTCCCGCGCGGGCCGCCGCCGGCCTCGTCCTCCACGAGCTCGAGATGGAGCGGCGCCTGAAGGAGCTCCGGCCGGGCCTGCTGCCGATCGCGGGGGACGGCGGCACGTCGGTCCTCTACGTCGACCTCGCGCCGCCGGGGACGGGGCAGGTCGTGGCGTACGTCGAAGGGCTGCCGGGATGGGACGGGACGCCGGACGGCTGCTTCGTTCCGGTCGCCCCGAGTCTTACCGCGTACGCCGCGGGCCTCTACCTGAACACCGTGGAGGAGCCGAAGCGCGGAGGGTAGGGAGCGCGGGAGGCCGGCGCCGTCCCGCCCGTCCCCCCGGGGAGCGAAGGCGGATACGATTCGGACATGAAGACGATCGGAGCGGTAGTCCTGGTCCTCTCTCTGGGCGGAGGCGCGTCCCTCGCGGAGGCCGGGGAGGCTCGACCCGGCGCCACCCGGGTCGCCGCGTCGGCGGAGGTCGCCTCCCGGGCGCGGACGCTCCTCGAGACCCAGGCGGCGGCCTGGAACAGGGGCGACCTCGAGGCCTTCTGCTCGGTCTACGCCGAGGACGCCCTCTTCCTGACGGCGTTCGGCCTGACGAAGGGACGCGCGGAGGTCCTGGCGCGCTACCGGACGCGCTATCCCGACGCCGCCGCGCGAGGGACGCTCTCGTTCGCGGTCCTCTCGGTCGACCGGCTCGCGGGGACCCCTTCGGAGGAGGCGATCGCGGTCGTCGCCCGATGGACGATCTCGCATCCCGACCGCCCGGCGGCGACGGGGCTCACGCTCCTCAACCTCGTGCGGAGCGGCGCGGGCTGGAAGATCGTCCACGACGCCTCGATGTGATCGGACCGCTCGCTCACCGGGCCCGGGCTCCGATCGGGGCGAGCGGGGCCTTCGGCAGGAGACAGGGATGAGAAGAACGCCTGTGCACGTCGTCGCCGCGACCGTCCTCGCGACCTTCGTCGCCGCCGCCGAGGGGCCGGCGCCTCGCCCGGCCCTCCGCGCGGCGGTCGCCGCCTCTCTCGCGGACGTGGGCTGGCTCTCCGGCAAATGGGTCGTCGAGAACGGCGAAACGTACTCCGAAGAGTGGTGGTCGGCGCCCTCGGGCGACTCGATGGTCGGAGCCTGGCGCCTCTCGC
>ENA-UPTA01001361-UPTA01001361.1-activated-sludge-metagenome-genome-assembly--contig:-NODE-1361-length-27247-cov-5.771440_pt1 | contig 27247 bp, 24 predicted proteins | sample MGYA00238184_ERZ773361 | MGnify/ENA primary metagenome ERZ773361 (study PRJEB29100, sample SAMN05720205) | activated sludge metagenome | isolation source: anaerobic digester from wastewater... | reverse complement strand
CGTCTTTTACCGCACACACCGTATACCCGCATTCCGTGAGCATCTTTTCTGTGATATTCCGCACATGTAAATCATCCTCGATGAGAAGGACCCTGCCGGTACCGGAAACCGGATCTTCATTACCGACTGTACCCTGCACTTCAGCACCGCCCTCCAGGACCGGCAGAAATATGGTAAAGCATGATCCGATTCCGGGATCTGATATAACATCAATAAAACCTTCGTGCTGCATTACAATATTATATACAACAGAAAGTCCAAGTCCTGTACCGGTACCTTTCTTTTTTGTTGTGAAAAAGGGATCAAATATTTTTTCTAAATTATCTGCCGCTATTCCGACACCACTGTCCTCAACACGGACCGCCCAGTAGGGTATTGCCCGTGCCCGGGGATACTGCTCCCTCATAAAATTGTCCATGGTAACCGGTTCAATCGAAATACGCACATCCCCTCCCTGCTCCCGGTCCTCTTTCATGAGGGTCAGGGCGTGATAGGCGTTTATGCAGAGGTTCAGGAGCACCTGCTCAATCTGGGTCGAGTTGCCATGGACATAACAGTGCTGATGTGCCAGATCCGCTTTCACGGAAACAGTTTTATTGAAAGTCTTGGAACAGATTTTCTGCACCCGTTTTATGCTGAGCACAATGTTCACATTTTCATACGCCACTGCATCCCGTGAATTCGCGAGTGAGAGTATCTGTTTCACCAGATCCGCCGCCGATTCACCGGCCTCTTCAATGTTGGAAATATTATCAAGGACCATGGGAAAATCACAGCGGTTTTTGTAAATCCGGTGCCTGAGAAGCGATGCGGTACCAAGAATGGCCGCGAGCAGATTGTTGAAGTCGTGTGCGATACCGCCGGCGAGGGTTCCGATCATCTCCATCTTCTGCGCCTGGCGCAGCTGTGACTCCTTCTGGACCTTTTCGGTAACAGGGTCGATTCGGATTACCATATCGTTCTCACGGTATGTAATGATGGGGAAGAAATGTATATCAAAGAACTCTCCCGGCATATCCTGAAACTGCGCATAAAAAAGAGATTTCGGCATCCTGGTTTTCATCACATCACTGCACTCAGCTTCGTAGGCGACGAACTGCGGGATACAGCGGAAGAGGTTTTCCCCCGCCGCTTCATCCTGATCAAGCCCGAAATATGTTGCCGCAAGGGAGTTCCAGAGTATAATATCCCCGTCTCCTGATACCGCGATGAGTGCGGAAGGCATGGACTGAAGGATACAGTCAAGAAACGATGTGCTTTCCAGGAGGCGTTCCGTCATGGTATTGAACTTATGGGAAAGAAGCCCGATCTCGTCCCTGGACTGGATATCAATTCGGTGCGAGAGATCTCCGTTTCCGATTATCTCCGTACCCCGCACAATCTTCATAATCGGTCCCGTAAGGGACCTGCTGAACACCGCGCCAAGAAGACATGCGATGAGAACAGCGGCCGCAATAACCAGGTATGCCAGGTGTTCCATACGTGTGAGCGGCGCGAGGAGCGCATCCCTGGAATAGACCATCCTGCATAATGTATGGGCATGACTCCCCTCACTGGTGTCCGTTGCAATGAACTCGTAGCAGGTGCCCTGTATATTTTCTATTCTCCGTTCACCGGAGCCATTCCGCCCGAGGAGGGCCTTCAACTCATCTGATGAAATTTTTTTCCGCTTATGGATATTTATTTTCTCATACCTGCTTCCAACTGATGATGCCAGCACCAGACCGTGGTAAGTTCTGTTCGCAGAAAGAAGCACCACCTCGCCAAAGAGAAAATCTTCTTTCTTCATTGAGATGAACGTATTCAGCATTTCAGTTCCGTCAATCCGTGTGAGAGAAATATCTCCCCCGTTCAGCATGAATAATTTGAGTCCTACCCTTGCAAGAAGTCTGCTTTCCTTCCGCCCTGTTTCCAGTATGACATTAATTCGTTCCTGCTTCTGGCTTTTTAGAATATACAGCGCAAGAGGTATAGATGATAATACAATAAGCAGGACGAACATCGATGTAAGTTTATAAATGAGTTTCATATATATTCTACTGCAGCCTTTCCAGCGCCCGCTGGTGTTTCGCAGCACGCTGTAAATAAAGAATCGCATTTCTTCTTTCCGGAGAGACGAGAAGCACCTTTTTCATTTCATCAATACAGCTGCGGTAATTCCCGGCCTGATACGCATGTATACCGTTCTTTTCCATCACCGGTACGAGATATGCGAGTTTTCTCCGCAGTTCAGAGAGCTTCCCTTCCGCATCCTTCATGTCGCGGGCGGCCACTATATATTTTTCCAGGGCGGGAAACAGATGACCATTTGTTTCTTCAGCGACAGCATTGTTGTACGTATTTCTGATTCCTTCGGTTTTTGCAATATACTGCGCGGTATCCTTATAGTCATTCCTGATATCCATCACCTTTCTGAAATACCCTTCTGCACGCAATGGATTCCGCGCATTGAATTCTTCCACACCTTTACGATACAGGCGTTCCGCCTCTTTCCCCTGCAACACTTCTCCGGTCTTCTCATCATCGGGAGCGCCGGACCTGAATCTGTATGCGATACCACCGGTAAACTGTACTGTTCTGAATGTTTTATCAGAGAGATCATGCTCACCGTATTCTGCTCCGATACGGAATAAAATCTTTTCAGAACAGGGAATCAATGCTCCTGCCTTTATAAAGTATCCCGGTTTCCATGTATCTTCTGAACCCCCTGACAAATCACCCTTAAACCGGACATAATGAACCGAAAGAGATGCCCCCCCATAGGGCATTAAAAATGAAAAGAGCGGATAATACAGCAGGATACCGGCACCGGTATGTACATCATATAATACAGATTCATCGGACCCCTGAATTGTATAGTATGAAGCTGCGAGATTACCTTCAATCATGTACAGGGAAGAGATATATGGTATAAAAAATGTCCCGGCTGAAATCCCGGCATTCAGCTTCTGTTCATAATACCCACCGGGAAAAGAGGGACCGCCATAGACTCCCCACACCGTGCTGCGGGAAAGATTTTCTGTTGCGAACACAATAGCCGGAAAGCAATTGGTAATCATCAACGCTGCAATTATACAAGCAGATAAAATATTAAAATATTTTTTCATGTTGATCACAGTCTTTTATGGAGTAAATTTCCAGAGTGAATTATAATACGTTTCAACTCCCCCCTCCGCGGTGTAGCCGCCATAATAAAATATCTCTGAGCCGTAAACAAAGGACACATACCCGGCACGGCACGCTGATGCCCCGGCCATTTTTGTCCATATTCCGTCACTCGTCACACGCCACATATCACTGAAAAATTGCGCACTATCGCGTCCGCCGAAAACAAACATCATATCACTAATTACTTCAAGGGTCACCTCACTGCGGGGTTCAGGAGGCGCAGTTGTTATGATGTATTCCCATGAATCAGATGCAATACTATATTTCCACAATTTATTTGAGTAGGAATCCGAGGCCATATCATAGCCGCCGAAGACATACAGCCCATCTCCGACAACCGCAAAACCATGGTTTATCACAGCGGGCCCTCCCGTCAGCTGATACCACTTTGGTTTGGGAGAGTTCGAGATGTCCAGTTTATATAAAAACGGGATGCCACTGGTATCATCAACACCGATATAAAAGAGTTCCTCATGTCCGTTATCAGGATTGGTATAATGAAGGACGGAATAATGCGATGACACAGGGGGCCATGGGCCGTTGGTCTGTGAAACAGTATATGAAGCGCTCCAGTTGCCGAGGTCGATATCAAAGGTCTTCAGTTCCTGAAGGGGGCCTGCAGCATCCTTTCCCCCCGCAATATACAGATATCCCGCCACAATCTCCATCGCAGAATAAGCCCGTGATATATTTTCCGGTAATACTGTAACAACACCGGAATCGACATTATATGAAAGGAAATCATTAAGATATCCTGATTCATTGATGCCGCCATAAATATATGCGAGACCGCTATTCGCGGCGGCGGCAGCTCCTTTTCTTGGTGTACCGACAGCTGCAACTGCCGACCATGAACCGCCGGTAATATGAGTTTCATTCTGCTGCTCCTCTGCGAGCTTCCGTTCTTCTTCAATACGGGAATCAATAGTATCAGAACAGGAGGTACACAAGGTTACAATAACAAGAAATGTTAATAGTACTTTTTTTCCCATGTATCAGATCAACGGGATAACAAAACGTAATCACAACTACACGTTGTTATATAACACCTATTTTGTAAAATCCATTATACTCAACATAAAAATGATAATGATAACTCCATTTACTACCATGCAAAAGAATGCAATTGTTTTTTTAAATAATTTTGGAGTGGGACATGAAAGTCTGAGGACACTCAAAAGGTTGTTTCTCAAGGTTATGGGAACCGAACCGAAACAATACCGTGAATCATTCAGGCAATGGCAGCAGGCACCGCAGATATTAATACAGCAGATCACCTGTCTTAAAGGAAAGTACTTCGCTTTTCCCCGATTTATACTGCAGCGTAATTCCGGTTTTAGAAAAACTGTACTCACAAAGATCAATATCAACTTCGTGATGCCAGATTTTCCTGCCTTCCTGAATTTCTACCTTAATAAAATAATACCGTTCCCTTTCATCGATGAAAATAAGATACAGGAACCCCTCATACAATACCTGGAGATGGGAACGTCCGGGGATATACCACTGCGTGGTTCCATCCTCCTTCGCCAGTGCGAGAAACATTCCGTCCTTATCTGAATGCTCACAGGCGACATAGTACTTTTCATCGTCCTCGATAATGTTATCAACAAACTCAACGTCCGGGATTTTCTTAACCCATAATTTCTGATCATCGCCGGAAGACGATTTGCACATCAGCACCGATTTGCTGAAATCAAAAAAAAGCGTTACACCCTTTAATGTAAAAAACTGCGTTGTTGTCCTGTCCATTACCCGCCAGATTACAAATGGTTTTCTGTATACGAAACAAATGCTTCATAAATAATGCGCGCCGCATCTTTCGTCGGATAGCTTTGATTATTCAATATGAGATGATAATTATAGGGACTGGCAATATCAAATTTCACACGATCCATGAAAAACTTTTCACGTTCCGCATTTTTCTCCACCACCAGCTTTTCCGCATCCTTCTTTTTGATAGAATTGATCGCCGCCATTCGCTCAGCTTTCCATTCAACAGGGGCCACAATGCGAACATTAAATCCCTTCGGCATGTCCCTGGTGACAACATTCCCTCCGCGGCCCACAATAATGACTCGCCCGTTTGCGGCAAGAGTCCGGATCGCCTCGGAAAGGCGGCGGTACACGGAAAGCTGAGAAGGATATGAAGCAAAGGTTGTTTCAAAGAAACTGGTCACCTGCTTCCGCGAAGAAGATGTCAGTGTATCGGCAAGCTCTTTCGACATTCCCATGTCTTCTGAAATTTTTTCCAGCACACTGCGGTCATAAGCAGCCCATTCCGGCTTTAAAGACCGGCCTTCATTCAGAAAACCTGTGAGGGCATCCGCGATTTCGTATCCTCCGCATCCGTATTCCCGCGATATTGTAATAAAGTGATAGAGATTCTGTTTCTTCTCCGGGGGAAGATCTTTCTTCGCCTCGATTTCCACTTTCTGCTGCTTCCAGTATTGTATCTGTGAAGAAAGGATATTTGCCCTGTTCAAACCATAATTATCTGACATATCACCCCTCTCAGTACTATAATGTAACGTCGCCGATATACATCCCGAATTGCGGAAGATATACCATCGCTACTTTTTCTTCCGGGATTTAGGTTTTTGCACAGGCGCAGATAGCGTTCCGATTTTCTGCCCCATACGAACAGTATCACCGCACCTGAATGAGCCGAATCGAACCATATCCTTCTGGAAGAGAAGAATTATTGTTGAACCCAGATTAAACCGACCGAGTTCATCACCACGCCTCATCGTCATCTGCGAATCATCATCAAAGAAGTGCTCCTTCCGGCAGCGGATAAGCCTGTTGGAACGATAATCCTCATCATACACAACACCTATCCGCCCGACATTCATAGCCCCGACTTTACAAACGCCCGCAAGGCCGTATTCGGTGTTAATATAGCTGATCATTCGTTCATTTTTTGTAAAAAGCCCTGTAAGTCCCTTTACCATAAACTCCTGCACGGTGAAAAGTTTCCCCGGCAGAGAGAAAAACCCCACTACATTCCCGTCAACAGGAGAATGAATCCGGTGATAATCACCCGGCGAGAGATACAATGTCATAAAGGACCCGTCAACAAACTCGAGATGAGTCGCCGAGGGAATAAGGTCTTCCAGGGAAAATGATATTCCCTTTGCCTGAATCATCGCGGTCTTTTCGATTGTTCCGAACTGGTCAATTCTCCCATCAACCGGGGACACCACTGAACCCCTGCCGGAATCAATTACGTGAACGCCATTTTTCACCTTCCGTGTGAAAAAGCTGTTAAAGGTGCGGAACCCCCCTGCAGGATAGAGTATCTCTTCAGTCCTGACACCGAATTTACGTGAATACAGCCGTATAACGGGATTCAGCAGAAACTGCGGCATGGGTATACGGGTAATATACCCGAAAATCCGTGATAACAGGCTCTTTGGAATAATCTTAAAAATAAAAATCAGTAACTCATTTGCCATCGCGCACTTCCTGATTATATATAACAATAAATAACAGATAAATCCACTCAGATACAGTGTGTACACACTGATTACAATAATGTCAACAATGAAAAATCAATAATTACCAGCAGGCACCACTGTTGATTACAGGAGTCCTTCAGAATCGTACCTCAATTCCGAAATAGGGCAGGAAGGGAAGATCCTGAACATCTGAAGGATTATCATCGGAATAGGGCTGCCGCTGATTAAAACTGCGGTCATACACATTGGGATTGTTATAGGCGTTCAGGAGTTCGATATAAAAATTCCACTTCGCACCGAACATGTCCGCGAAAAAATCAAACCGGATATCAAGCTTATGATACGCCGGAAGTCTGCCGCTGTTATAGTCATTTGAATAAACGGGAAAGTATTCACCCTCGGATTGATCGTAACGCGAAGCGATTATTTCAGTATAGGGCAGTCCCGTCGCATACCGCCATTTTATTCCCGCCTGAAACCAGGAAACAGCCCTGTAGCTGACAATAACATTTACAATATGGGTCCTGTCATAATTAAAAAGATACTCCCCCTGCCCGTCATGGTCATTTCGTTTTGAAACGGAATACCCGTAACTGATCCATCCGAAAAAATCCCTGCTAAGATTCCGTTTCAGGAACACCTCTCCGCCATACACATTCCCGGTACCGGCATCATCAAAGGTCTGTACTCCTCCGGCAACAACAAGGTCCCATAACTTTTTATAATACCCTTCTATCGTCAGGGTCATCGCAGCGGGAAAATCATGACTGTATCCCAGTACATAATGAACCGCTTTTTTTGTCGTGAGGTCAGGATTGCCGAAGGTATCATTCGTAAAATACATATCGTGAACCTGCTGATACAGCCCGGTGGCAAAGGAAATCCTGTTTATCCTGTCAATGGCCACTTCAATGGAAGAACGCGGACTGAGATAGCTGAAGCTGTTGATATCCCGGTGAATATCAAACCGTACTCCCAGGGCCCATTTCACAGCCAGCACCGAAAGGGTGCCCTGGGCATATCCTGAAGCATGATGATATCCCAGACCACTCATCGTCAGTTCCTCAAAGGTATAGTCCTCCGGAAATGACGGATTCTGGGGAGCATACTGTTTCACCACAGGGGCAACGGCGGTGAGGTCGATAAGAGCATACATGTACTCTATGCCGAAATCGATATCAAACATATCAGACAACTGGACAGATACATCTTCCCGGACCATGCCCCCCTTCAATGACAGGTCGACATCGAGGTATTCGCCAAAGTACATTCGCTGTGTTTCCGCGTAGGTACCCGCTTTCAGTTTCGATACAAATCCGCGCCCATTGCGATACGTCCAGGTACATCCCATCCCATGAAAGAACATATTGTAGTTGAATTTCCTGTTCGCGAAGTCAGCGTCCTCATCCCCGCTGTCGTTCACCACAAGGGCGGCCCTGTCTCCCGACCCATACGTCAGCAGCGTGATCACATTGTTTCGCGAGAAGCGGTAACCTATTTTCCCCTGATAGTCCCAGAAAAACGGAAGCGCAGTAACGTCGACATCCCTGTTTTCCTCAATAACGCTTTCGGCGTAGAGATCGAAATAACTGCGCCGTCCGGAAAATATAAAAAAACCGTTATCGCCGAAAGGGCCTTCAACAACTGCGTCCGCGGTGAGCAGGTTCACGTTCAGCTTCACGGAAGGAACTGCGGATACCGTGTCACGGGAATGAATATCGAGGATGGACCCCGTGGCTTCACCGAAATGGACAGGGAACCCGCCGCTGTAGAAATCGATGCTGTCAATGACATCTGTGTTGATGACTGACACGAACCCGCCGAAATGATACGCCCGTGATATCCAGAATTTGTCCACCAGTATCCTGTTGTCATAGGGTCCGTTGCCCCGCACAAAAAGCTCGCCGGAAATATCATTTGCCGCGGCAACACCGGGGAGCGCCTGAATCGACCGCATCATATCACCCCCGGAACCGGGAATCCGCTTCATCTCCTCCCGTCCGACTGTGCGGCGGCTGGTAGTGGGTTTGTTTTTTTTCGCGGTTACCAGAATTTCGTTCTCACTGAACAGACGGGGGGTAAGAAATATTTTCAGGAGCGTATCGGGGTCCGCTGACTGGACCACAATGACCAGTTTATTATATCCGGGGGTATCGACAACAACCGTGTACCTGCCCCCGGTATTCATATCCAGGGTGACATGCCCGTTACGGTCGCTCACCGCGATCTGGCGGGTTTCACGCACTCCGATTGACGCACCGCTTACAGCAGTTTTGGCAGCATGGTCAATGACGACTCCCCGCACCGCGGCATGTAAAGCGCCGGAGAACATCAGCAGTGTTCCTGCCACCATGAGGAAAAGGGCCCGTCGGATATTTTTCCCCGGCGGTCTGTAACAGGGTTCTGCTATTCCGGCTTCAATCAGTGCAGTTTCTGCATGTGACGTGTGAAAAGCAAGGGTAGTTTTCAAAACAATCCACCGCTGACACTTCGGGGAAACCGCTAAAAATCAAGATATTCCCGGTCCTTTCTGTTGATAAATTTGATATAGGTGTATTTACCGCTTTTTTTTGACTCCTCAAGCATGCGGTACCCTTCCCGGTGACAACGCGAACAGCTGTTGATGGGAATCTGAATTCCGACAGATATCGGATTGACCGAGGACACCGTTTCAACCTTCAGAACCCCGTTGCACTCGTCACACACCATCACCGACTCAAGCTGCTTTTCCCGAATACCGTCAGTATCATAAAAAACATCCTTCTTGCGGACATAATAGCTGTTCACCATTCCCCTGCTTCCGGCGACAGCACGGGGATCAAAGTAGGCTTCCAGCACACGGGGGGCCAGTTTTTTAATGTACTGGGTAATCTCCCGGTCCTGTTCCATCAGCTCTTCATTGTAGTCCGGTTCAAGCACATGGGAATAATCGACTCCCGCCATTGCCAGCACGATGCCGAGGTTCACATAGGGAAGCGCTCCCTGAATCGAGTATCCTCCTTCAAGAACCGCGATATCGGGATTCAGCTTCGTGTTGAGCATCGCATATCCCTGAGCGGAAAAGTTCATATTGGTGATGGGATCGGTGTAGTGATTGTCCTGCCCGGCGGAATTTATGATCAGGTCCGGCTTGAAATCATCAAGGATGGGAAGTACAATTTTATCGATGACATAGGCGAACCCCTCGTTTGACGTAAGGGGCGGCAGGGGGATGTTGATATTTTTCCCCATGGCATTTGGACCGCCTAATTCTTCGATAAAACCGGTCCCCGGATACAGCGTCCTGCCGTCCTGGTGCAGGGAGATATAAAGAGTCTCAGGATCATGCCAGTACACATCCTGGGTGCCGTCACCATGATGACAGTCGGTATCCACAATTGCGATCCGCTTCGGCCCGTAATGCTCACGGATATATTCCGTCATCACCGCTTCGATGTTGATATTGCAGAAACCCCTGTTTCCGTGGACAATCTTCATCGCGTGATGTCCCGGAGGCCGCACCAGGGCAAATGCCTTGTCGGCCTCATTCTCCATGACAAGCCTTGCTGCCCGTATCGCGCCTCCCGCTGAAATCAGGTGCGATTCAGTTACGACAGAATCGACGTCAGGAAAACAAAAATGGGTGCGCCGTACATCATCGGCGGTTGCGATATCGGGCTTGTACTCCCGGATACCCTTTATATCGAATATTCCCTCTTCCCATAACTGGTCCTGGGTATAGAGGAGCCGCTCTTCCCGCTCCGGATGTGTCGGACTGATGGCCCAATCGAATGCAGGAAAAAATATTATGCCGAGCCTGTTTTTTGCCTGTATCATAATGTCATCTCCTTCATGCCCCGGACCCGGAATTCCTTGCTTCAGGTTTTTCACCGAAGGTAAAGAGAACCCCCGGCTTCACCTGACACTTGACCCTTATGTTCTTTCCCACGGTGGTGAATCCATCCACCATATTGAACGATGAAGCCTCAACGATCTCAGGGACAACCCCTTTGTCCGCATTCATTTTTTTCAGATAATCAAGAAGATAGCGCTGCGCCTCAGACTCGGCATCAGCCAGCGTAAACCACTCATCGACCGGTTTCATGACGTCAAGGCTCGGGATTATCAGCTGCCCCTTTTCGGTATCGGCGAGGAGTTCAATATCTCTGGTTGTCCGTGCAAGGGCCGCTCCCACGGCATTGGCAACGGCAAATTCCGCAGGGATCACCACGGGAAGATTAAAAGCTTTTCCGAGAACCTCTGCAAAGGCCTCTGCGGGCCCTCCCATAATATAGAGCTTCTTAGGCTCCACATGCTTATCTTCAAGAAGTTCATGGATTGTATATACCGGCCGCTTATTGATCTCTTCAAGAACCTCATTGACTTCCGCAGTAATAGTATTTACCGCCCGCTGTATCGCCTGGCGGGCAAGTTCGCCGGGGTCCATACCATTTTCTTCAGCAAGTTTCCTTATTCCGGCAACTGATGCCGCCTGATCTCCGACGCCGGCATTTTCAGAATAATTAAACGCATCGATGAGGGTGGCATCATCCCCACCCTGCGCCATGGCCGGCCCCTTCCTTTCCGGCCCTGCCTGGACACCTGATTCCGTAACGCTGAGAAGTGAATCTCCGCCAATACCGATTGAATGGGTCTTCAGCGCGCGCACCAGTGTGGGACGGTGATTAATGGATATCCCTTCACGCTCAATCAGGGGGGCACCTTCGGCAAAAACGGCGATGTCAGTTGTGGTGCCGCCAATATCAAGAATAATAGAATCTTCAGTGATATGGCACAACGCGATTATCCCCATAACGCTTGCTGCGGGTCCGGAAAGAATTGTCTCCACGGGAATCATCCGGGAAAGATCAAGGGGCATTGTGCCGCCGTCTGCTTTTAGGATATTTATTGCGGCGGAAACACCATGTTCCGCAATGCTTTTCTCAACAGCATCGGCAAATTGATTATACAGTCGCCACACCGCCGAGTTATAATAGGCGGTGGTTATTCTTCGCGGGAAATTCAACTCTCCGGAAAGCCTGTGCCCCTGGGTAATATAATCTCCTGATTCCTGCACCAGTTCAGCAAGCCTGCCTTCGTGAGAAGGATTCCTTGTGGAGAACTTCGAAATAACGGAAAATACCTTTAGTCCCTTTTTTGAAAACTCCTTCAGCGCCCCTTTCATGTCCTTCGCATCAAGTTCCTGCACCACGGTACCCCGATGGTCAATGGATCCTCGTATTATCCTGAAGTTATCTCCAATCTCGTAACCTGAAGGATTCACGCCGGGACCGGATGAAACCAGTACCCCGACTTTTTCGGTTTTATCTTCCACAATCGCATTGGTGGACAGCGTGGTACTGATATTGATCCATTCAACAACACCGGGATTCACCTGTCCCAGAATCCGGTCCAGGGATTCCCTGATAGTTCCAACAAGATTATTCCTGTCAGTAACGATCTTGCTGGTTGCGACAATACCGTTCTCGTCAGCTAATACCGCGTCAGTGTGAGTACCGCCCACATCAATACCACAGAACATTCCTGTATCCTTATGTGTTTAGATTAATCATGCGTGGCGCAGAAGCATATCATACCGTACAGGGAATAAATCTGCACATGCTGCGACATACCAGATTACCCGATAGTATAAAAAAAAGAGAGGGCCCTGTCAAGAAAGATATCGCCCCCCGGCTGAATATACACCATATATACCGGGGACCACAACAATGCCCTCAGGCGGGAGGATAATAGCATGAAAGCGCAATGAGGAACTGCGCCGGCCCGTATGTGAGCCACGTAAATACGGTACTGTGCGTAATCGGCCGGATAAACTGGTTCACCGCCAGAGTGGTATCCGAAATACAGAACAGCACCGCCCCTGAAGACAGTATCACTGCTTTTGCAGTAATACCGTTATTAAAATGGGAAACGGCAAAGAAAATCATTGAGGAAATCGCGACCATGTAGATGAGGACCGGAATCTTTTTTTCCCCTGTTTTTCTGCAGATCTTAATATAAAAATACACCAGCAGTGTCCCCAGAACAGCGGCAACCGCTGCATTCCATGTCTGAAAGGAATATCCCCGGGACATTGCCGCGATATACAAGATGTGGGCACCCAGAAAAAACAGAAGGCCGTGCTTAATATAATTCACCTCTTCCAGCATCATCAGGGTATCACCGATCAGACCCAGGATAAGTCCAATAATTATCAGAAACGCGTATAAAGAATTACCGGTCACAAAAAATGAAAGGAACCCGAAGACGATTATGGTCATGGTCACAAGAGGGGTGAATACATATTTCAGGGAGAGGATTCTTTTGAAGGCGACATATTCCCGGACAAGAAAGATCATGGAAAAGGACCCTACTCCGAACAACAGCAGATCAAAAAAAGCGGCATTGGCCATGCAGTATTCTCCTCATACAACAGATTCCGGTGTGCCGATTGAATATTTCACCCCCGTTTCTGCGGGGGTGGAATGGAACACTGCAGCTATTATAGCATTGTTTCAGGAAGGAATCGTTATTTTTTATCTTTTTTCCCGTTCTTGTCTTTATCGAAGTAATCCGAAAGTTCGCGGAGCAAATCAGGCTTGAAGTCGGGACTCATCGCGGCGATATTTTCCTGCTGGATTTCATTATAAATCTCTTTTCTGTGGACAGTAATTTTTTTGGGCGCTTTAATCCCCAGCTTCACCTGGTCGCCTTTTATATCAATAACGACAACCTCGATATCGTCACCGATCATTATGCTTTCATTTATTCTTCTCGCTAATACCAGCATAGCACTCTTACCCTTTCTTCGCCGCGTTTTCCATTTCTTCCAGAATGATATGCTTCACCCTGTATTTGTCGCTTAATGAAACCGCCTGCTTCCCGATTCTTTTCAGGGGGTTGATAATTATCGGCCCCTGAAGGTTTGCCGTCATCTCCTTCGGATTGGTTGGGATTGTAACAATGGCAAACACAAGGAGGCTCTCCTCGCTCTCTGCTTCCACCGCTTCAACATCCGCAGGAGAGATGACCAGTTCGTATTCATGCAGAAAATCAATCGGCCTGATGATAACAAAGGCAAGCTCAGGTTCAGAATAAGCCTGAAGCCATTTAAAGGGTGAATTATCATGTGAATCGAGAATAATGAATCTTTTCACATAATCAAATCCCAGAATCCCTTCAGGGAAATCAACTATCTGCTTCTCGTCGATTTCAATTTCACCAAATGGCCTTGTTTTAACTCTTACTCCCAAAACCGTTCTCCTGTTTCAGTGCTGTTCAGCCGTAAATTTTACCGTAAAAAGTCCATCAGTGTGGGACGTATAGTTTTCGCCCCCACGGAAAGCGCATACTGATGCACACTCTCAAGCCACCTGAAATTCATTATTGTCTCAGGATAATCAATACCTTCGTTTTCAGCTAACATCGCGGTGACATTGGTCCTTTCATATTCCGCCCGCCTCGCAAGCTCCTCAACACGGTTCTGCTTGGCTCCGACAGAAGAGAGGTGCCTGAGGACATTGTCAAGGGCAGTATCAATAAGTCCAAGGTCCCTTCCCCCCACAACCTCCTGGTCGCCCCGGACAAGATCATCTCTGAGCTGAATAACCATCTCGAAAATGGACATGCCGTCAACAGTCACCGTGGGGTCCACATTGTTCGGCGGATTGGGATACTCTGAATTGATAAGGCCGAGGTCCCGAAGAACAGTTGCGCTTCCCACATCTTCAAGCCATATCTGGTGGGGATTGGTTGTTTCCAGCACGATGTTGTCACGTATCCCCTTTGAAGCACGAAGGCTCAGTCCGGCATTGTTTATTTTTTCAATAATTACGTCAACTGTATCTCCCGCAGAAATATTTATTTCCACACCATCAATTCGCATCACCTGGTTCGTTTCAGAACTGTATTCCGATGTGTCCCTGTTGGACGTGAGCACCTGATTCGTCGCCCAGAACACCTTGTTTCCGGGAACATTCACCTGCATATATTCACCGGTCGCAACCTCCCGCAGTACGCTGCCGATGTTTCCCCGGTACTCAACACCAGTCATCGCATCGCCCTGGTTCCCCGCAGTAAGGGTCTGATATATCGCCACAAAGGGGTCAGGGTTTTCCTCTGATCCGGTCTGGTATCCGCCGAAAATCGGGTGACCGGTGCCGCTGCGCGTGTTTGCGATTGTCACCAGCTCTTCAAGGAGCTCGTTGATCTCCGCTGCCGCCGCCTCCTTCCGTTCGAAAGCGGAATATATTCCGTGGGCCCCCTGTACTGCGAGGACCCTGAGGCGCTGAAATATTCTCAGAGCAGACTGCAGCGCGGTATCCACTTCATTCAGCCGTGACTGCCCTTCCTCAATATTGGCTCGATACTGATTCACCTCAGTCAGGCGGGACCGGTAGAGCATCTGGTTTGTCGTTGCAATGGGGTTGTCCCTTGGAAGCTGGACACTCCGCCCCGTCGCAAGTGAGTTCTGAATCCGGTCCATATCATTCTGATGCCTGTTAAGGTTATGGATCATTGTATTGTTAAGCATCTGGTTGGTTACTCGTTGCATGGCTTATGCCCCCATTCGAATCACTGTTTCCAGCATTTTATCAAACATTGATACTACTCTTGCCGCGGCGTTGTACCCGTGCTGAAACATCACCATATTCGACATCTCCTCATCAAGGTTAATGCCGGACACAGACTCACGAAGGTTCTTCAGGTTCGTCAAAAGCGTTTCCTGGTTGGCGACACGGTCCTTTGCCTGCTGTCCCTGGGTGCCTATCCTGGCAATCAGGGAATTGTAGAACTCGTTAAATGTTGAGTTGGTGTCAACCATCGCGTTCTGCTGACGTGTACGGGCAATGCGCAGAGCGTTGGTGCCGTCACCGACGCCGTTACTGGTATTGACGTCCCCGGTACCTCCGATGTCCCTTCCGCGGGCAGCGGCGATTCTGTCGACATCACGCTCAATGGCCTCACTCACCGCCATGTATGACGCGGGATTGTACTGCGGCGCGATGGTTATATGCTCCCTGTCCGGAAGAAATTTCACGATATCATTGACCCTGCGGTAATCGAAGGCTCCCGCGGCGCCGCTCTGTCTGAGGACCCCCGTGAGACCCACAAGGAACTGGCCGGAGTCTTCCATGTGCCGTATCATGAAATTTTTATTGTCATTGTCACGGGCAACCGTGGCCTTGAGCGAAAGCTGATTATTGTGGTTGAGGTATGCAACCACCCCGGCACGGGCGTCATTGATTTTCCGGATAACGGACTGAACAGTATCATTCGGGCCGTAATCGATCTCCACCGTTGCTTCACGTTCATCATTGGTGATAAAAGATATCGTGCCCCTGATGCCGATTGCCGCCGACGCGTCAATGCTGTTATTACCGGCAACTTTATATATCGCAGTCACATCAGCGACACCGTCATTGTTGAGGTCGTGGTTCCCGTCAACATTGTCCCCGATGCGTATCATCCTGAAAAAATCGTTGTTGGTCTCTCCCCGCCTTCCGAAACCATCGCGGTGAACTTCATTGGTGAGGTCCGCAAGGTTAATCGCGAATGAATTCATATCGTTGATGTTCTGACGGAGGATATTATCCCGCGCATCAATGAGCCCCGTCAGGGAACCTCCCTGGAGCGTCAGTCCTGTGCCGGTATCTTCCCACACGACCCGGAAAAACCCGTGATTGTCAGGGTCCGCCACGGCCTTCAGAGGCCTGAAGACTTCTCCCTGCACAAGGTTCTCCCCTGCAATATATACCATCACTTCATCACGGTCGCTCCTGCCCACGGATACATTCACAATCTGCGACAGTTTCTCTATAAGAGCGTCCCGTCTGTCCCGGAGGTCGTTGGGGTTGTCGCCAAGCGCTTCAGACTTTACAATGCGCTCATTGAGATCGCGGATGCTCCTGGCATACATATTCACTTCATTCACACGGGCGTTAACCTGGCTGTTGGCATTCATCTGCAGGTCATAGAGCTGGCGGTACACGCTGCGTACCTCATTGGAAAGATTTGAAGCCTTTTCACGGACAACTTCACGTGTTGCGCGCTGTTCCGGATACCGGGACAGCTCCTCCCATGACTGCCAGAGCTGGTCAAGCCGCGACCGCAGGGAATTATCCGAGGGCTCATTATATACCTGCTCGATCTGGCGCACGAAATTGTTCCGCGTCTCCCAGAAACCCATTACATTCGTTTCCACAACCATCCGGTCGTCAATAAACTCGTCACGGATTCTTTCCACGGTCGATACTGAAGCCCCCTGGCCCACATTCCCGGGGGTATTGCTCCGATTCAGCGCGGGAAGATACAGAGGGTCTGCGGAGGAAATAATAACACGCTGCCGGGAATAGTCCCTGTTTTCCGCGTTCGATATATTGTGACCGGTGACATGAAGCGCCTGCTGATGTGAAAGCAGCCCCCTCCTGCCGATCTCCAAACCCATGAAGGTAGAACTCATCTGCGAACCCCCTATGCCATCGTGTTAAATATCATCGGGTTATCAATGCTCTTCTCTTCCACTGCCCTGCTGGTATATCCGGTCTTCAGGGAAACCTTCCCCTTCAGGTCCGAAAGGAGCATATTGAAAAACCTCAGGTTATCATTCATCATTTTCATATTTGTTTCTGAAAGGCTCTGTATCTTCAGGATAAGTCCCTTCAGGTTCTCTGCGTCATCCAGAAGCATCTCCCGGTAGTCACTGTCAAACCGGGACGCGATCATGGAAATGGTAAGGTCTGCAGTATTTTGTGTGATGCAGTATTCCCTGTTGAGTTCTTCAAGGAATTCCGCGCGGCTGGTTTCAACAATGGAAAGTGACTTCAGGAGAGACTCCTGCTTTACCGACTGTGTCTCGAGCATACGACCGTCCTTCTCAATGATAGCGTCGCTTTTTGCCTCTTCACAGTTGTAAATCCCCGTGTAAAGCGCTGTTTCTTCTTTTAGTATATTATGCAGCTGTTTCAGAATCTCCATCGAAAACCCTCCCTGGTATAATTCACGCATCCTGCTTCGCCTTGATTGATTAATCGGTAGAAATGCCGGTTTCAATAAGGATTTTTTGTCGCATCAGGGGGCGGGAGGATATGTCTTACGATACTGCTGGATTTTTTGCGGGAGATTTAAAGCGACCTGTCAATTAATTCAGGGTGTTTTTTCAGCCATCCGGAGATTGCATCCAGGATGGTATGCAGATCGCTGATATGCACAGTGCATATTTCGTAGAGTTCCTGATCCGATATTTCAACATAGAAGTGCACCATTCTATTTCTGTATCCTGCAAGTTTTTTTAACAGTTCTGCATGTACTTCATTCAGTATTCCTATTCGCTTCATGGAAAATGCAATGGTCTTGTATTCTGTCACAGCTTCACCAAAGCCTTTTGCAAGAATATGCCTGCCCAGGTCCATAATGCCTTCAAGCGACCGTCGAAGATACGATTCTGCGGCAGCCATATTTCTTATATCACTGGTAAATTCATCAAAACTCTCCAGTGGAATTGACCGGATGTTTTCTATCATAGAAACAACCCATGCCATCTTTTCCGCTACAATCTTTTCCTTTATCCCGGATGGTGACATTATATATCTCCATAAAGTATTGCGTTTCTTCTTTCTCTTTCGAAATATTCGAGGTCCCCGGCCTGTCTCAGGATACACATTTCGTTGCGGGCCTGTTCAATTGCGTCAATACAGTATAGAAGTTCGCCTTTGATTATATCAAGAGCAAGAAATACGGGAGCTTCATTAATTACTGTAAGATCAACTGTGCTTCCGTTGAAAATCTCCTCAAACCCAGATGTAATACTCACCTTCTGATCAATACTCAGGATAAGATCGTAAGGGATAGTGACACCAATATCTATATCACTCGCCGCTGTCCGGTCAATTTCCGACGAACCGCGAACAGCGCTGTATATCTCTTTGCTCCTGCTTCCAAAGACATAGACTTCCCGTATCCCGAAAGCCAAAGCCAGTTTTTCAATTTTGTCCATGTATGTATTCATGGTTTATCTCAGGTTATATAATATTGAGTATTCTCGCTGTTTTGTTTCCTGTTTGCAAGGTTTTTTTATCAGCTTTATGGATTTGATGGATAATTGGATATTTTTTTGTGCTCACCTGGCAAGGTATTTACTGATTATTCATACCAATACACACACTGTTATTATTAATCACGCTTCCGAACCATCGAACATACCACAGCAGTCCCGCGCATGGATTAAGCCAGCCGTATTTCTTTTCGAGGAAAAAGAGGAACAGGATGAGCAGGAGCATGAGGCTGACTACCGCCTTCAGCCTGTAGGAATTGTGCGGGTTCCATGAACAGTTTTCATTCATTTTTTGCAATTCATTAATAACTTTTATTTGAAACTATTTTGACCGTTCTATACATTACAGTATAAGGTGTTTTTCATTTCACACAAAATTTTTCCGGTTTCGGGCCGCTGCAATTTTTAACGGAGCACATCTGATGATTGTCGAAAGATAAAGGTCTCATATTTATCATTTTTTTCCAGCTTTGGGGATTTAATAATTTTTTATTAAACCAATCGGGAGGGGCGATGAAAAATTCCAGCAAGTATCAGCGAATGCTCATGTGTATGACCTGCGGGGCTCCGGTTCCGGCTGCTGCCGAGGCGGGAACCTTTACCTGTACATACTGTGGGGCCGCATTGCGAGCCCGGGCAAAGCGCACCGGACCAATCCGCTTTCCCGCCGACGACATGGGGATTGCTCCGGAGAAAGCGGAGCAGGCGCGGCTTGTATCCCTGCGCAAGCAGGCCGAGCATGACGACGGTTCCAGTCCCTATGCCTACAACAATGTGCCGAAAGGCCTGGAGTATATCCACGAGATGAGTTCCGGCGACGAGGCCTTCCTGCCCGCCGCTCTTTCGGCGTTCCGGATGGCGGTGGACCGCTGCGAATCATCAAATTGCGCCTTCAATGACCAGCAGGCCGTGTTCTGGCTGGCAAGCCAGATGCGGAGCGCCTGCATACAGCAGGGGAAGCCTGAGCGGGCCCAGGCGGCCCTGGCCAACGCCTATGACCTGCTGGAGGATCCCGGCTTTTTACAAATGACCGCCTGTGTGCTGGCCATGACGTACCTTCGTGGCGGTGATCTCGCATCGGCTGAGGAGCAACTCGGAGCATGCGAACCACGGCCGGCGCTCCTGGAGGTGGACACGGAATACCGATGGTCCCGCGGGACGCTTTATCTGGCCCAGGGGAAGTGGGAGGAGGCGCTTGATATTGTTGGTGACGAACATGGGGATATCCCCTATGAGGGCTCTGCGGTCTTTACCTTCAATTCCGTAAGGGTCGCCGCGCTGGAGAGGCTGGGGCGTGCTGACGATGCAGAAGAGGAGATGAGAAACCTGCTGGAGATCGCTGAATCCGAATATGATGCCGATCATCAGTTGCTGGCAAAAATGTATCGCGGTATGAAGCACTGGGAACCGGCAGCCGAGGTTTTAAAAAGGGTTATTGAATAAATGTACTGATAATCTGCCGGTAATTCCCCCATTGCCGGTATCGTGATGCAGGTGAAAATAATTTAACTCCATGGCTGGAGAACTTTCCTTTGAGTGTGAGAGATATATCCGACCAGTGACGAGAGCGATTTCTTCTTCCGAATCGTTGTATAAAGTTTAAACGGTCCCTTTTAAGGGGCTTTTTTGTATGAATGAAGGGGACGGACAGAGGAATTCTCCTCTCTGAAGAGGCGCTTGTTACGGGAAATTCGCTCTATGAGGGGAGCAGTTTCCAATATATTGAGAATCCCCGTGGGCAAACAACTTTTAAAAAAGGCAACCTAATTTGTGTTGAAAGAAATCCATGGGAGGGACAGAATATGCGCAAGTCAGTCCCATGAACCAGTGCTGATAGCACGGCAAGAATTACACTGACGGGCGTACCGGTTGTCGAGTCGAGAAGGACCCTGTGGCTTCATGAAGTCATTTCCGATAGAATAGCATGCATATACGGCCATTTTTTATAACTATAATAATCCTCGTTGCGGGCGTGACCGGCATGCCATGGGGGTGTGCATTCCATGGAACGGATAACCCGCAAGTGGTCAGGGGAACTATCGATCTCACGGCGTGGGATTTTGACAGGGACGGCGCTGTCGGCCTTGATGGTGAGTGGGAATTTTACCGGGAGCGGTTCCTCTCGCCCGGGGATTTTAAAAAACCGGGCGCCGGCGATCGGCTGCGCTTTATGCGTGTTCCCGGAGGATGGAATCCCGGATGGAGAATCTATTCCGGGTCCATGGCCAGCGGGTATGCGACATACCGGCTTCGCGTCAACACCGGTAACCGGAGCACCGGTGATCTCGGTCTCCGGATCGGCTTCGTGAGGTCCGCGTACCGGCTGTACGTCAACGGTGAGCTGGTCCACCAGGCCGGGGAGCCGGGAACGTCCGCCGCCGCCACGGACCCACTGTATTCGGACGACGTAATTCCCCTGCCCCACACGAAGGGCGGTTATGAAATGATCGTCCATGTAGCCAATTATCATTTTCCGGCGGGCGGGATCATAGGGAGGGTTCTTATAGGGAGCCGCTCCCGGCTCGATAATTCCCTGCGGATGGACAATCTCCTGACAATTGTCCGCGCGAGCATTCTCCTCCTGCTCGGCCTGTATCAGCTCCTCATTTTCTCACTGCAGCGCACGGAGCGTCAGTATCTCTTCCTGGGGCTCATCTGCTTGTGTTTCATACCCGAAATCAGCGGCAGCAACAGGAACTTCTGGAGCTCAGTGATTCCTTTTCTCACCTGGTCCCGCGCGTACTGTTGGTCCCACCTGGCGTATTGTTGTGGCTGCGTGTTTTTTATCGCGTATCTCCGTCGTCTTTTCCCGATGGATGTTCCGCGGTACCCGGCGTGGGCGGCAGTCATTCTCAACGGTGCGCTTGCCGTCGTCATGGTAATGATTCCGGTGGACTACATCAAGTATATGCTTCTCCCTTTTCATCTTATGGCGGCGGCGATGCTTGTTTTTTCCGGTTTTGTGCTCGTCCGCACGGTCGTCATGCGGCGCGGGAACGTACTGTTTATCCAGTTGGGAGTGACGGTATTGCTGCTTTCCGCGATGTTCGACATAATGCTCCCCCTCCTTTATAAGATGATCATCCCCATGGGGGTCCCAGCGGTCAGCCTTCTTCCCGGGGGCACACTGATAATGTGCGCGCTCCAGGTAATCGGCATGACGCGCGAATTTATCCGCACCACGCGGCGCGCGGCCCATCTGGCGGCGGACAACGAAACACTGAAGGCGCTGCTCGGCAAGCGGATAAGGAGCGATCCGCACGGGATGACCGGCAGCATTGAGGTAAAAATTAACACCGCGATCGGGTATCTGCGTGAGAACTACCGGGAAGACGTCTCGCGCGAGAACCTGTCCGCCGCGGTCGACCTGCACCCCGACAATTTCAGCCGCTATTTTAAGATGCATACGGGGAAAAAATACAACGAATACCTGACCGGGCTGCGCGTCGAGGAAGCCATGCGCCTGCTCCGCGAAACCGACGAGTCGATAATTACCATCGCGATGAACGTGGGATTCGGGACCCTTCGCAACTTTAACTACGCTTTTTTTTCCGCAACAGGTCGCACGCCCAGAGATTTTCGAAAATCCCTTCGGGCCCCGGGGAAGGTCAAAAAACAGGGGTGATCCGGTAACGATACATCTTCCTGCCGCCCGCGATTACCGGAATAACCGGCGGCGCCTCTCCACGATGAATTCCTTTTCAATTATCCGTAAACAATCGCCGACCGGAATGGAAAAATCCTGACGTCATCAGTATTTTTCCAGACTTATTTCCCCCCATACATATTATATAACAAAATGCCATGACGTATGAGATTTCTTCCTTTTGTGAGGAGCCGTGCTCCGGAGAGGAAGCACGTTCCGGGATATCAAAAAAGTTATTTTTTAGAGGGAAATATGATCAAAAAACAGATTTATATTATATGCGCTTTGATGCTTGTTTCATTCATTGTTACAGCCTGTGGAGGGGGCTCCGGCAGCGGAGGCGGTTCCATGACCTATACCGTGGAATATAACGACAACGGGGCTGATGGTGGCAGCGTGCCCGTTGATGATACTGAGTATGCGGAAGGGGCGACGGTTACGGTCCCCGGCAACACCGGGGCTCTTGTGAAAACGGGATTCGTATTCGCCGGATGGAATACCCGGGCGGACGGAAACAGCGACACCTACACCGAGGGACAGACTTTCAGCATGGGGAGCGCTGCTGTAACGCTCTACGCGAGATGGACGACACCCGGTATGCTCGATACCTCCTTTGATCCGGGTACGGGGGCGGATAACAACATTAACTATATCACCGTTCAGGGCGATGGGAAAATACTCATTGGGGGAGCATTCTCCACATACAACGGTACGGCACGAAATCACATCGCGCGTCTGAACGCCGACGGCTCGCTTGACACCTCATTTGATCCGGGTATCGGGGCAGATAGTAGCATTAACTCAATTGCCCTTCAGGGCGATGGAAAAATACTCATTGGAGGAGACTTCACCTCTTACAATGGAATGGCACGAAATCGCATCGCGCGCCTGAATGCCGACGGGTCCCTCGACACTTCGTTTAATCCGAATGCCGGAGCAAGTAACAGCATTTACTCTGTCGCTGTCCAGGGCGATGGAAAAATACTCATTGGAGGTAGCTTTATGCGCTACTACTACTCCGATGTTAATGGGATTCGCTGTCGCATCGCGCGTGCAAATGCCGACGGATTCCTCGACAATTCGTTTGATACGAGTGCTGGTGTAAATGACAACATTTACTCTATTGTCGTCCAGGGCGACGGGAAAATACTCATTGGAGGAGCATTCAACACCTGCAAAGGTTCAACACTAAAACGCATTGCACGTCTAAATGTCGACAGTACGATCGACACCTCATTTGTTCCGACGAATTGCGGAGCAGGTGGTTATATTTATTCTGTCGCCCTTCTGAGCGATGGGAAAATACTCATCGCAGGAGATTTCACCACATTCGGCTTTACGGCACAAAATCGCCTCGCGCGTCTGAACGCCGACGGCTCGCTTGACACCTCATTTGATCCGGGTTCCGGGGCAGATACCAGTGTTGCTTCTATGGCCGTCCAGGGCGATGGGAAAATACTCATCGCGGGACACTTTACCTCCTACAACGGCACGTCACGAAATCACATTGCACGCGTGAATGCCAACGGCGCGACCGACATATCGTTTGATCCGGGTACCGGGGCGGATAGTGTCATTTCCGCTATCGCAATCCAGGACGATGGGAGAATACTCGTTGGAGGGGGCTTCACCTCCTACAACGGCACGTCGCAAAATCGCATCGCGCGGATATGGAATTAGACGAGCGCCCGGGGCAGGGGCACGATGCAGAAGAGGAGATGAGAAACCTGCTGGAGATCGCTGAATCCGAATATGATGCCGATCATCAGTTGCTGGCAAAAATGTATCGCGGTATGAAGCACTGGGAACCGGCAGCCGAGGTTTTAAAAAGGGTTATTGAATAAATGTACTGATAATCTGCCGGTAATTCCCCCATTGCCGGTATCGTGATGCAGGTGAAAATAATTTAACTCCATGGCTGGAGAACTTTCCTTTGAGTGTGAGAGATATATCCGACCAGTGACGAGAGCGATTTCTTCTTCCGAATCGTTGTATAAAGTTTAAACGGTCCCTTTTAAGGGGCTTTTTTGTATGAATGAAGGGGACGGACAGAGGAATTCTCCTCTCTGGAGAGGCGCTTAAGAATAAACCATAGTATTCCGCGTCATTCCCTTCTTATTTTCTCAGCAGGGTAATCTCCTCAGATTTTTTCTTTCCCGCATTCTTCGGGAATGTCTTAATCTCAATGCCCATGCCAATGCTGTCGAGATATTCAATCAGTGTGGAAATTTTCATGTCCTTCCGCTTCTCCAACTTTGAGATTCCGGATTGCGTGAACGTCTTAACCTCTTCCTGGCGCAGATTCATCATCTTCCGTAAATCAGAAAGTCTGATCTCGAATATTTCCTTTTCGGCCCTTTTATGTGCCCTCTGAACACGGTCCGGTGGTAACATCGTCTCCAATTCATCGATGAAATCCGGCTTTCTTTTCTTCTCACTGCTTTTTTTTGGTTTTGTGTTCATCTTTTTTCCCTGTACTTGCAAGGTGGCGCCGATAAAGCTCGTCCGCCTTTGGAATCATTGTTTCGTAAAACTTTTTATCTCCGCGTTTTTCTCCACCAATCAGGAGTATCGCTTCCCTGTGTGGATCGAAAGCAAAGAAGATGCGGAATAATCGTTTCTTGTTCTGGACTCTCAGCTCCTTCATGTTCGGATACTTGCTTTCCTTTACCGTATCAACATGCGGTCTACTCAGGGAAGGGCCGATCTCCCGGAGTATCAACAGACTCGTGTAAATAGCTTCCCTGGCGTCATCATCAAGCTGTGTTATCCAGCTAATTATTTCATCCGTTCTTTGAATCGTCCACATAGGTAAAGATAGTGTTTTCGCAATATGAAGTCAAGTGAATATTGTGATAATATTTCTTATACTCACATAACCTATTTTTCAGGAATAAATCCACAATATGATGATGACAAAACTTAACAACCCCTTTCCCGGAAATTTTTTGTATTGATGAAGGGGACGGACAGAGAAATTCTCCTCTCTGAAGTGGCGCTTGTTACAGAAAATTCGCTCTAAGAGGAGAGAACTTCCCCATATATTTTTAAAAAGGATTTCAAATACCGCGAATGGCTTGCGTTGAGATACGCCCTGGACCGGGTCTATCTCGGGGGAAAGGAGTCCGCCGGCGTTTTTATGGCTGATTTTCGCCGGGAGTACAGCCCGAGCGAACGGAAGTACATCCTTAAACTGATGTACGTCCTGCGCTTTGCCAACTACCGGAACAACACCTTCCGCAGTATCGTATGGAAGCCCGGCCTGGACGGGAAATGATTGACATTCTCCCGTTCAGGGACTACCTTCTATCAACCCCGTGACATTCCATTAAAGGAGTCTCTTATGATCGGCATTGCCATCGAAGCGTCGACAACCTGTACACAATGCGGCGAACAGGCAGCCATCAACGCCATGGTGCCGGTGATCCTCTGCATCCGCTGCGGTGCCGTGATGAAACTCTCACCCGATGACTGGAACACCATCATAGGCGACGCGCTGAAAGAAGCGCCGCGCATGGAGGAAGGCGAAGGGAGAAATTCGACGATCTTCTCCGATCCACATAATTTCAAGGTGACCTACGGGCGACAGGCGCCGCAGTTCCGCGATACGAAAAAGCCGATCGACATGACTGCGGCGCTCGCAGGGGCCGGCGAAGGATTTGTCGAGGACCCGGAGACGAAGACGCGCCGGTCGGTCCGCGCAGTGACACCCGAGTACGCGACGAAGTTTCCCGGATTAACGCACCTCCTCTGTGAGGACTTCGACCAGCTCCCGGGGGAGAGCGGCGGCTTTTCCAATTTCCATTTCCCGAAGTCGGAGGGCTTTCAGCCATTCGCCTGCCCGCAGTGCGGAGGCTCACTTCAGCTCGACGGCACAGAACGGAAGGTGAAATGCATACACTGCGGTACGATATCGCACATCCCCGACGAACTCTGGCTGAAACTCCACCCGGCGAAACTGGTCTCACGCTGGTACCTCTGGTTCGACGAGACCCTGCGCCCCTACGATTGGGAGAATGACCTCTGGGACATCATTGCCGATGACGAGGGGAACCTCTATGTTGCGCACGAATCGACCGAATCCGACGGGGTCACCCTGGTCTCACTCAGTCCCGATTTCAAGCCCCGTTGGATCCGGGACGACCTTGACGACTTCAAACCCAAAACCTCCAACGGCGACCCGAAGCTCGCCCTGGCCCCGGAAGGACATCTCCTGCTCTGGAGCGGCGACAGGCACGCGCTCCTGATGCTTTCCCGCACCGAAGGGAAGGAGCTGGACCGCCTGGGGGGAAGCCGCGGACGCACGCCGGCGGGCGATGGAACATTCAGCATGAAGCAGGCGAAATCAATGGCGGTGGATACGGACGGGACCATTGTGGCGTTCATGTCCCGTGGTAAAAAGGACGTCGACGATAACTCCTTCAGCGAGCTGGTGCGCTATTCCTCCGACGGAGCCGAGCTTCCCTTCTGGCCTGTGAGCAAAGAGAAACTCGGGGTGCTGGAAAAAGTGAAGGCGGTTTTCAAGGACTGGAAGGCCCCGGCCTGGTTCGCATCCATTGGCATTCGCCAGGTGAATTTCCAGGACCACGACGTGGTCCTGAGCGTGGGCCTTGACGGGTACTACTATCTCCTGTCGTTCAACAGGCTGGCCAGGTTCGACCGCATCGGCAAACTGGTGTACAACATTGAGCTTCCCTGCGGCCATTCATGGGGGCGCGCCTGCGCAGACGCGGCTGGAAATGCCTTTGTACTCTGCAGCGGCATGGGCGATGACCATTTCATCCTGCGCATTGCGCCATCAGGGGAAGATATCCGGATACACGTGCCGTACGTAACAGAGGGAGGCGGACTCTGCTGTGAAGAAGCGCTGGCGATGTCGGCGGACGGTACACTCTACGCGGCCGGTTACGACGGGCGGTTCAGGGCTTTCTCCGCTGAAGG
>ENA-UPTA01001355-UPTA01001355.1-activated-sludge-metagenome-genome-assembly--contig:-NODE-1355-length-27300-cov-7.281336_pt1 | contig 27300 bp, 17 predicted proteins | sample MGYA00238184_ERZ773361 | MGnify/ENA primary metagenome ERZ773361 (study PRJEB29100, sample SAMN05720205) | activated sludge metagenome | isolation source: anaerobic digester from wastewater... | reverse complement strand
TTTGCTGCAATGTTTTTCAATGCGTTGCAAAGATAATCGAAATCATCTCCTTTCCATTCAGTAGATGATTTCGATTATCTTTGCAACGCATTGAAAAACATTGCAGCAAATGCATGATAACAAGTATATACTTTTTCGGAGTACCCGCGATGTAATTCAGGCTGAAAAGCTGGCTAAATCGCATCTTTTTGTCTTTACCATTGTTCCAGTGCCAAAGCACATATCGGCAGAATGCGGACTGTGTATCAGCATTGATTCCACGAAGGCTTCAATGCTATCAGATTTTTTATTAGATCATGGTATAAATTGCACCATAGCGGAATCGTAACATGAAAACAGATTTATTATCATTCTGCGAATCGGGCGGATGTTCAGCAAAAATGTCGGCAAACGATCTGGCAGAGATTATGTCGAAGATTCCATTGATTTCACATCCCGATGTACTGGTCGATTCATCTACCGGCGACGATGCAGCAGTATACAGGCTTAACCATGACACAGCCCTGATTTTTACCACCGATTTTTTCCCTCCGGTATGCTCCGATGCATATACATACGGCAAAATAGCTGCAGTTAACGCTCTCAGCGATGTTTATGCTATGGGAGGCAAACCGCTTATGGCTCTCAATCTCGTGATGTTCCCTGCTACAGGTATCGATCGTAGCGAGTTGCTTGCAATATTGAAAGGCGGAAGCGACGCCGCAGCTGAAGCAGAATGTATAATAACTGGTGGACACACCATTACCGATAGTGTTCCCAAATATGGTATGGCTGTTGTTGGTCTGGTTCACCCTGATCGCGTTATTACGAACGCAGCAGCAGTCCCAGATGATGATCTGGTTCTTACAAAGCCTTTAGGTACAGGTATTGTATTGGCTGCGCAACGTAGCGGAATTGCTGATACTGTCGTTTTTGATGAGGCAATCAACAGTATGTGTTTACTAAATAAAACAGGGGCGGAGATAATGCAATACTATGGTGTTAGGGCTGCTACCGATGTTACCGGTTTCGGGCTGGCAGGTCATGCTTTAAGAATGGCCATTTCAAGTAATGTCAGCCTAAGGATTAATACCACCGCTATTCCATATTTCGATGGAATAAAACAAATTGTTGACAAAGGTTGCATACCTGGTGCTGTTTTCCGTAATATGAGTTATACCGAAAACGAAATATTTATTCCGAAGCACCTTGATTATTTCAACAAAGTTTTAATTCACGATGCTCAAACTTCAGGTGGCCTGCTAATTAGTTGTCCTGAAAAGAATACAAATAAACTGATTGGGGACCTTCAATCTGATTCACGCTTTGGAAAAACTGCTTTAATAGGCAAGGTGCTAGCTCGCCAGCCAAAAAGAATCTATCTGGAGTAATACTATTCCGATTGAAGACCGAAATGATTCAAATAGTTTCCTGTGTGGTCACCGAAGGCCTCAATACCTCCTTCATTTATTTTAAAAGTACATTTTTCGCCTTTAATCTGCGAAAAAACCACCTCTGATTGATGGTTGTTTTCATCAATTCTGATCAATTTAGCCAAATTACGGTCGAGATCATCAGTATTGAGGTTTTCGTAACAGATTGGGCAAATGAAATTGGTGTGTTCACCTTCAGCAATTTTAACAGATGGGTGAATGGTGAAACTGTAATCACCGATTTCCGGGCTTAGTAATACCAGCGCAGAGTCTCCCTTACTGTTTTTAGTAAGAAGAATGATGCTGGTTTTAACTTTTAAATGCCCATGGCACTTTGGACAAATATAGTCAGCTTTCATAATGCGTGTTTTTGTATTCTCTCCAAATGTAATAAAAAAAATAATTACATCATTATCAAAAACAATAAAGCTGTTTAACAAGTATTTTTGAATCTTTTTCGAAACAATCGGAAGTTACAATATTGTTCAGATGTGTCTGGGTTAAAAGCCCAGTTCTCTTAAAAATGCGCTACATTGCTCAATATCAGGTACTTTTCCATGCCATGTGTGATCTCCTTCAATGCTTTTAATGCCTTTCCCCATAGTGGTACGGGCAATTATTACTGATGGCTTATTACTGATATTTCTAATCTGGTCGAAGGTTCTGATAAGGTCAGAAATGTCATTTCCCCTACAACCGATAACATTCCAGCCAAATGATTCCCATTTTTGAGTAAGAGGCTCCAAATCCATGACCACACGGGTTGGCCCATCAATTTGTACTTCGTTACGGTCAACAATAGCAATCAGATTATCGAGTTTGTGGTGTGAGGCGCTCATTGCAGCCTCCCATATCTGTCCTTCCTGCAATTCACCATCTCCCAGAATGCAGTATATATTGCGGTTCGATTTTTCAATTTTCATTGCCATTGCCATTCCAACTGCAATTGAAAGTCCCTGACCGAGGGAACCGCTGGATGTTTCAATTCCGGGGAGCTTATGTTGTAATGATGGGTGCCCCTGCAGTCTGGAGCCTTCTTTTCGAAGGGAGTCCAGTTCACTTTTGTGAAAATAACCCACATGAGCCAGTGTAGTGTATAAAACAGGTGCAACGTGGCCTATAGATAAAACAACTCTGTCGCGGGCATGCCATTCAGCATTTCCCGAATTATGTCTGAGTTCATAAAAATATAATACAGTAAAAACATCAGCCAGCCCTAATGAACCACCCAAATGACCGGAGCCGGCTTTGTTCAGACTTTTAATAACATCGCGGCGTATTTCCGCAGCTTTTTGTATGAGATTCGAAATGTCGGGCATTACCAATATTACAAATTCGGAAACTCAATTATTTCATAAATGATAAATGACCCCGGGTAAGCATTTTTAATTTTACTGAGCAACGCCATTGCTTCGATACGGGTTCTGAAGTTTCCGCAATGAACTTCAAAATTGGGCTCGTTGTAAATAAGGTATGCTTTGTATTCTGGGTATGAAGAATTGAAACGCACCTTGATATCGTTGGCTTCTTTGCGTGCGGTAGGACCAACATCAGCGAAAATCTTAACCCGGTAACCATAAAATCCGTTACGCTTTTTATTAATACCCACATAAGTTTCGTAGAAATTCTCAATTTTATCGGACTGATGTATTTGAATTTTACCGCCATAAGCTCCTACGTTGAAGTACGGAATATCAACCGGAGCAACCGACTGCGAAAATATTGCCCCGCTGAACAGAAATGCAATAATACCTATAATTAATGCTCTCATAAACAATAGAATATTTTACAAATTAATAAATTTTTACCGTCTCTTTCGAATGAACTTTTATGTTTTTTGAAATAACGAATTTGCTTACCTTCACTTTCCCTTTTAATTCCACCTCTGTATTCCGTTTACTCAACTCAGATACCAGTTTGATGGAATTACCCAAAATGTCAGCCGGTTTGAACGAAAATTCAACTGGATAACTTTCGTCGGAACGGGCTCTGATTTTTGTTTTTTCGAACTTTGTAATTGTCCCAAGTTTGATACCGGCAACATAGATGTCAATCTCGGTTTTACTGATATTAAACGAAAAGTTGTTGGGATTATTTATTGGAACGTCGATCAGGAGCTCAACTTTATCGAGACTGATGTCCTTAACTTGTAAACCGTTGGGCGTGCCAATGGTTATTTCCTGATATTTGCATGATTGCATTCCTGCAATCAATATCACAAATATTACAATTTTTACTGCTTTTAATTGTATTTGCATTTTTTATTCTTTAAAACTATGCCGAAAACAGAATATCCTTTATTCATGCACAATATTTTTTGAAAATGTATCAAAATTAATACCATCGAAATTTCCGGAACTCATCATGAGTAAATTGGTGTTATTCCAGTCTGTTTTTAGTAAAAATTCCTGCAGCATCAATGAATTGGTAAATACAATTACCTTTTCGCCAAAGGCTTGAGCTACTGTTTCCGGATCGATGCTTTCGAGGTTTTTATGTTCAAGCACGTGCGGATTAAAGTATACAATGGCTGTATCGGCCATGTCCATACTATTAAAATATTGTGGCAGGAACGCCTTATTCAGGCTGCTGAAGGTGTGTAATTCGATGCAGGCAACCAGTTTTCTGTTGGGGTATCTTTGCTTAACGGCTTCCGTTGTAGCTTTCAGTTTGGAAGGGGCATGGGCAAAATCGATATAAAAAGCTGTTGATTTGTTTTCAGCTACCAATTGCAGGCGTTTTGCAGCTCCTTTAAAATCGGATAAGGCTGCGAAAAATTGCTCGTTGTTAATACCGATTTCGTTGCAAACGAGCCTGGCTGCATTGATGTTCTGCATATTATGCTTCCCGAATAACTTAGTTTCATAGGTGTTATTCCTGAGTTTAATTATTGTTTTGTAACCATCAATTTCGGAATCAAGTTCATAATAGGGCATACAACGCAGACGCGTTTTTTCTTCTACCAGAGTCTGAAGGTTCTCATCGTTTTTAAAATAAATGAGACAGCCTGTTTCGTCGATGATATCTACAAACATGCTAAATTGACGAATGTAATCATCAAATGTGGGGAATACGTTAATATGGTCCCACGCAATACCGGTAAGCACTGCAATATGAGGTTTGTACCAATGGAATTTTGGACGGGGGTCGATGCAGGACGTAAGATATTCATCACCTTCGAATACGGCAATCTCGTTTGATTCTTCAATATTTACCATGGTGTCGAACCCATCTATTTTAGCGCCTACCATATAATCGAAGTGAATTCCGCACCGGTTCAGAACATGCATAATCATCGAGGTAACACTGGTTTTGCCATGGCTTCCACCAATTACAATACGTGTTTTGTTTTTGGTTTGCTCATAAAGGTATTCCGGAAACGAGTACACTTTTACCCCCGACTGCAGGGCTTTTACCAACTCCGGATTATCACGCCGTGCGTGCATACCAAGAATTACCGCATGTAGATCGGACGTTATTTTATCGGGAAACCAACCCCATGCTTCCGGAAGAAGTCTGTACTTAGCTAAATTACTTCGGGCCGGTTCGAATATTTCATCATCGGAACCTGTTACCGTATACCCTTTTTTATGCAACGCTATGGCCAGATTATGCATTACAGCCCCACCACATGCTATCAGATGTATTTTCATTTCTTTGGAATATTTGCTCAAATTTCTTAAATATCAATTAGTAAAGCATATGCTTTTATGGAAAATTATTAACAGTTATTAGCTTAATACCGAAAAACAAAAAAGTGAATTTCAGCTCTAGCAACCAATAAAGTATTAACGCATAATAATTAGAAGTATAACATGTGCTGCAACATCGGTGGGCAACACATAATAACTCCCTGGCAGTAAATAGCTCACTGGGATATTGTCTCCTTTCCAGATACCCGAACCCATTACCTGACCAGAATTGTTTACAATTAAAAACCGACGTCCAATTTCAAAATTATTAAACCGAAAGCTCGTTGCTGCAGGATTCGGATAAATGCTCACTGGTTCTGTAACTTCAACATGTTGATCAATACCTGTTTGTACACATAATTTGTTTGCCGAAAACTCGGAGGTGTTTCCTGATCCATCGGTTGCTGTGGTGCATATATAAATGGCACCACTTAATCCTCCAGCAATTGAGTAACTGAAATTTCCCGATGCATCAGTACTGCAACTGCCTATATATTCCCGGCCTTGTCCTGTACCAGAAGGGTAGTAATCGCTTTTAAAAAATTCAACTGTAATTTCGTCAGCACCAGGACTGTCGACATGCCCCCAAAGCTGAACATTTGTGCTAATAGAAATTTGTGTAATAACCGGAAAGTTCATGTTAGAATTTGGACCGGAATCGGAGTCTCCTTCGTCGTTTGCAGTAATGCCCTCAGGGAAAAGGTCAATCCCTAAACCTTCGTTGGCATAGATACTGTTTCCCGAAATTGTGTTCCCTTGCTCAGCAGCGGTCATAATTGTTACTCCGTTTCCGCCATTATAAGCAATAATATTTCCCTGTCCGGGTCTACCAATAATGTTGTTATCGGGACCTTCGGCAATCCTGATACCATCAATTAAATTTCCAAGCGGATTCATCCCTGAAATATCTGTGCCTATTTTATTGTTTATTACAATATTACTATCGCTTCCTGCAATGTGAATATCAATTCCCATCTGCAAATTCCCTGAAATTACATTATTATCGATGGTATGTTGGTAGGAGGGACCATCTATCACAATGCCGTTTGCATTGGGAACAGCTGCTGTTCCTTCAGCGTTTGTGCCTATCAGGTTCCCTCTGACAGTATCTTTCATTGTTCCAAAGTTATAAATGAAAACGCCATAACCTGAATTTCCCGAAAGCAGGTTACCTGCACCCTCGGTTATGCCTCCAAGGGTATTGTAACATGCTCCGTCGTCGAAAAGAACTCCGTAAGTATTGGGAATGGCATTGTTCCCTGTAATATCCGTACCGACGTAGTTTCCGGCTATAATATTGTAGTAGCAGCCAATCCCGAATGCAGGAATTCCGTAGTTCATATTCCCGCTAACATAATTTCTTTCTTCTGGAGTATATCCACCGATCAGATTATATTGCGATATTCCTTCAATGCTTATACCATCGTAGTTGTGCAGTGCTGCAGTTCCGGTCCGATTCAATCCCACATAGTTTCCCTGAATGGTATTGTAGCTTGCATTCACTACCCGCATGCCTGTGTGGTTGTTGCCTGATAATATGTTACGTGCGACAGGGGTGTTTCCGCCAATGATATTATTGTGCGGACCACTTAAAATATAAATTCCATGTGTATTCCCGTTCGATTCTGTAGCATTGTAATTACAACCGATATAGTTGCCCGAAATCGTATTGTTAAAAGCATTTTCTCCAGTCATTTGAATACCCACCACAAAACCCCCAATAATTAAACCCTGAATGGTAATCCCTGAAGCATTGTAAATGTTAATACCGTAATCGGCCCAGTCGTTATTTCCGCCATCCAGAACTATTTCTGGTCCATAGGGGTTTTTATCTCCGCTATAGGTAGCCTGGCTGTGTCCATCAATTAGAACATTGCTGTGATTCAGCATAGGCAGGTTCGAAGTTAAATCAATCCGCCACACGCCCTGTGCTTCATTGTAATTGCCATCCGACTCGGGAATGTTAAACAGAATTGTATGACTACCGGGGTATATGTTGCAGTTTTGTATTGCCCATCGTAGCGACCCATTACCAGAATCGGCAGTATTGGTAACAATAAATGTATTTGCAATTGCCTGATTACCAATTAGTAGTACGATAAATAATACTAACGTTTTTATATAGGCACAATAAAATTTCATTTGATTACAGCAATTTTTTTTGTAGTGGTAATGATTCCATCTTTATATATGCTTAAAAAATACATGCCGGAAGGAATAACGTTCTCTCCGAGTTCAAGCATAATGCTTTTGTCAATGCGCAGGCATTCCTTCGTCCATACCAATCTTCCGTCGCTTGTAGTTAATGTAAATCGATATGGGTAATTTCCCCATTTATCGGAGCTGATCCAAACATTCTCGTTTACCGGGTTTGGAAATATGGTAAATTCGTTTGTACGATAAAGAATTTCGGGAGATGCCACAAATACATCTGAATTCAAACTGAACTCTGAGGTGTTACCTTCGGTATCGGTGGCTGTTGCCGTTATTTTATCGCTATCGGTTAGGTTTGGTGCCCACACATGCCATTCCCCAGAAGCGTTTGCATAGCCCGAACCCAGATACAAATCAGCTCCGCCATGCTGAAAAGGATTGCTTTCGTTGCTGCGGAAAACTTCGATGCGGATGCCGCCTGCACTTCCGTTCACTGTATTATCGATGGTTCCTTCAATCAAAGCGATGCCTTCTACCGGATCATAAGCTGCCTGAGTAATCTCCGGATAGTTCATCTGCATGTTTGCCCCCGAGTCGCTATCACCCGCGTCGTTTGTTGCAACACCTGCAGGGAAAAGGTCTATTTCCATGGAATTGTTGCTGTAAATCAGATTGGCCGAAAAAGTGTTTCCAAATGAGTTTTCGTCCGCAACAACAAGCCCTGCAGTGCCATTGAAAGCAATGGTATTTCCCATTGCTACCTGCCCAATAGAATTATGATTCGAATTTTCAATCACAACTCCTGCAAATCCGTTCCCTAGGGCGGTTACGCCATCAGCCATAGTACCTATATAATTAGAGACAACCGTATTTGAGTCGGAAAATTCATACAGTATCACACCGATGTTTTCATTTCCGCTGATAACATTGTTATTGATTGTATTATGAGAAGGGCGGGTTGCAAAGCCAATCCCGTTAAAATTGGGTATAGCCTGACTGCCCGTAATATCGGTGCCGATATAATTTCCGGATATAGTGTTGTACATGGTAGTAATATCAGCAACTTCAATCCCTTCGAAAGTATTTCCCGAAATAATGTTTCTATGTTCTGGCAATGAGCCGCCAATTATATTTTGTTTTGCACCTCCTCCGATAATAAGACCTATTTGATTGGGTACGGCTGCCGTACCATCGGCGTTGGTGCCGATTTTATTGCCTTTCAGTTCGTTATAATAGGTCCCTGTGGTTACAATAAAAATTCCATAAGCGAGATTGCCTGAAAGTACATTTCCCGTAATAGGATTGTGATTGGCTGCTCCGTCAACGCAAATACCCGTTGCATTCGGTAAGGCAGTGTTCCCAGTAATATCAACACCAATAAAATTGTTTTCGCAACTATTATCAGAAGAATTACCATAATAAATCAGTCCATACACCCTGTTCCCGGAAATCAGGTTCCCCACAGCACTGTTTCCGGTTGAATTTGAATTGAAATATAAGCCATTACCTTGAATAGATATATCGCCAGACATAAAAAACGTTCCGGTTCCGCTTATATCAGGACCGATAAAATTTCCGGCAACAATGTTTCCCGAAACTGCCTCCATCGAAATACCAAGTTCATAATTACCCGAGATAATGTTTCTTTCACCTTCCCCTGTGCCACCAATAATATTGTTGTTGGCATTGCTGAATAAATAGATGCCGGTGTGATTGCTCAATGCATTCATTCCGGTCTTGTCAGTTCCTATCAGGTTCCCTTTAACAATGTTGTTTTCTGTGCCACTATAAGCCATCGAAATACCGGAGAGATGATTTCCGGAAATCACATTGCCCCCTCCAGCCGAAGTATTGCCAATTATTGTACCATTGGCCCCATTGAGAAGGATTCCATTTCCATTGGCAATTGAATCGGTGCCATCTGCATTGGGCCCGATATAATTACCTATAATAATATTATCCGTGGCTGATGTACCAAGAATAGCCACACCGGCTTCAAGATTGCCGGAAATAATATTTCGTTCAGACGTAGTACTTCCTCCAATAATATTATTAGACGATTCGTTAATGGCTACACCGTAATAATTGGATAGGGTATCGGAGGGGGCAATTGCAGACGAATTTACACCGATAAAATTACCTTTTACAATATTGTTGTGCGATAAAACCGAGTTGATGGCAACGCCGGCATAGGTATTGCCGCTGATATAGTTTCGATGCTGCATGGTGGTGCCACCAACTATATTATTTGACGATGAGTCGATAGCTACTCCATAGTAATTGGGTATGGCGAAACTAACATTTCTGTCGCAACCGATTCGGTTACCATAGATATAATTAGTATTCGATGATTGTATACCTATTCCAGCCAATGTATTTCCTGAAATCAAATTATCCCGAATGGTGTTGCCGGTTGCGTCATCGTAAATTGCTATACCTATTTCGTTTGGGGCAGACATGCTACCATCATAATTTACACCCAGGTAGCAGTCGCTGACTGTATTGTTATTGCAGCTTAGATATGCGGTTTTATAAATCAGTACCCCACATTTGAACCCATTGATGATAAAACCTTTAATTACGTTTCCATAAGTAGGAATAAGCAATCCGTAATTCAGCGATTCGTTTCCCATTAAACAAATTTCCGGACCGTAAATATTGGTGTTTCCCGGTTGAGTCGTGGCATCGATGGTCATGTTAATCATTTGAATTGCAGGTAGCAGGGTGCTGACATGAATAGTGAACACACCAGTTTGCTCATCAAAGCCTGTGTCTGTTGAAGGGATATTGAAAGCTATTGTATTATTGGGACCTCCGTTTGCAGAGGTAATTGCCTGACGAAGTGACCCGTTCCCTGCATCAGCAGTCGTGGTTACATAATATGTGGTGGCATACAAATAACTGGAGCATAAAACCAATAAAAAGGCAATACTAAGCTTCATGATTCACATTTTTAACAAACATAGAACAAAACCCTATGTAATCCAAAAAACTGAGGATAATAAGGAAAAATGAAAAATTAATGTATAAATAGTTATTATAAAAAGTTGATATTCAAAACAATAACAGCTAAACTATATTATAATTAATCAGTATAACAAAAACAATGTTATATACCACTGTTTAAAAACATGACAAAAGTCATACTAGTCTAAAAAAATGATAATAATCATGTTATGGGTCAAAATATGTAAAAATGCTGCAAAACATAAATAGGCTTTAGGTATTGATTATGAGTGCGTTAGAGGTAAATATTTATTTTCAGTGCTTAACTGCGCTTTGAAATGTAAAAATTTACTATTTACATTTATACCAGAATTAATTTTTGGTCAAACTTTTTAAAATTTAAAACAATGAGCAAGTATCAGCAAATCGTCGATGATTTCATGGCAGGTGTAATTGCCAAAAACCCAGCAGAACCTGAATTCCATCAGGCTGTTCGAGAGGTAGTAGAGTCGTTAACTCCCTATGTTGAGGAAAATCCTAAGTATAAAAATGCGAAAATCCTTGAAAGAATGGTCGAGCCTGAACGAATTATAATATTCAGGATTCCGTGGATGGATGACAAAGGCGAAATCAAAGTTAACAGGGGTTACCGCATTGAAATGAATAGTGCTATCGGACCCTATAAAGGTGGTATGCGCTTTCACCCGACGGTTACTCTCGGTGTGCTGAAATTCCTTGCTTTCGAACAGGTATTTAAGAATTCTCTCACCACATTACCCATGGGTGGTGGCAAAGGGGGATCTGATTTTGACCCGAAAGGCAAATCCGATGCAGAAGTGATGCGTTTCTGCCAAAGCCTAATGATGGAATTGTTCCGTCATATTGGACCTGACACCGATGTGCCAGCAGGCGATATTGGTGTTGGTGGACGCGAAATAGGTTATATGTTCGGCATGTATAAAAAGCTGCGTAATGAATTTACCGGAGTTCTTACCGGAAAGGGACTGGAATGGGGCGGTTCGCTAATACGTCCTGAAGCCACCGGATATGGTTGTGTTTATTTTGCTCAGGAAATGCTAAAAACCCGTGGTTTAAGCTTCGAGGGCAAAATGGTTGCTGTTTCTGGTTCAGGTAATGTGGCTCAATATGCCGTAGAAAAAGTGAATGAACTGGGCGGAAAAGTAGTTACCCTTTCCGACTCCGAAGGTTTCATTTACGACCCCAAAGGTATAGATGACGAAAAACTTGCTTATGTAATGCATCTCAAGAACGTAAAACGTGGACGTATTAAAGAATATGCTGAAAAATACGGCTGCGAATACCATGCAAATCAACGCCCCTGGATTAAGAAATGCGATGTAGCATTGCCTTGCGCAACACAAAACGAAATAAATGGTGCAGAAGCTGAAACTCTCGTCAATAACGGTTGTATCTGTGTTTCGGAAGGTGCTAACATGCCATCAACACCCGATGCAATCGAAATATATCTCAAGAATAAGATTCTCTTTGGCCCCGGAAAAGCTGCCAATGCCGGTGGTGTTTCAACTTCAGGACTTGAAATGAGTCAAAACTCGATGCGATTGTCGTGGACACGCGAAGAAGTTGATGCCCGTCTGCACCAGATTATGAAGGATATACATGCTACTTGCGTAAAATATGGTACCAAAGCTGATGGCTTTGTTAACTACGTTGATGGCGCCAACATTGGAGGCTTTGTTAAGGTCGCCGATGCAATGATCGCTCACGGAGTTGTTTAGTTGCTTTTTTGTTTGTTTAGGGGGGCTTTTTTAAGCCCCTTTTTTTAATTTTACTGGAAAATTTTAAGCCCTGTATTATGAGAATAAAGAGAATTTATGCTGACCATAGTCAAGACAAGCAGCTTGATGCGCTTGTGATTACAAATGAATTGGATGAAGTAATCGGGAAATATAAAAACAAGAAAGGAAGTATTATTCCTATCCTTCAATCCACTCAGGCTATTTTTGGGTATCTTCCCAGAGCCGCCTTCGATAAAATTGCAAAAGAGACCGGACTCGAAGTTAGCGATATGTACGGTGTTGCTACTTTCTACACCCAATTCAGACTGAATCCGGTAGGAAAAAATATTATTAAAGTGTGTCATGGAACCGCATGCCATGTACAAAATGCGAATGCCGTAGGTGAAGCATTGGCCGAGGAATTGCATATTAAAGATGGTGAAACAACCCCGGATGGTTTGTTTACACTTGAATCAGTTGCTTGTTTAGGCTGTTGCTCATTAGCACCGGTAATGATGGTTAACAACAATACTTATGGCAAACTCGATGGTAAATCGGCAGTTAAAGTAATCAGAGAGATATCGAAGAAAGCAAAAACTAATTCAAATTGAACAGAATGGAAAAAGTTAAAGTAACAGTAGGCTTGGGCAGTTGTGGTATCGCTGCCGGTGCCGGAAAAACATATAATAAACTTCAGGAATTGCAGAAAGATGAAATTTATAATTTCGACCTTGCTAAAACCAGCTGTATTGGAATGTGTTTTAATGAACCGCTTGTCGAAATTAATAATGGTCATGAAACATGGTTGTATGGTGCTGTCGATGAAAAGCGCATCGTTGAAATTTTAGAATATCATACCAAACATAATCAGCCTTTGCTTAGTTATGTTGTGTTTAACGATAAACTTGATTTGCCGGGTAAAGCCTATTTCGATGGTCAGGTTAAAATTGCCCTGAGGAATTGCGGATATATCGACCCTGAAAACATTGAAGAAGCCGAGAAAAACGGTGCATATACAGCTATGAAAAGAATTGCCTCTGAAAAAATTACAGGAGACTCTGTAATTCAGATGGTTCTCGATTCAGGTTTACGGGGTAGAGGAGGCGCCGGCTTTCCGACAGGAAAAAAGTGGCAGTTTGCAAAAGCATATTCCGGCGATGAAAAATATGTTATCTGTAATGCTGATGAGGGCGATCCGGGGGCATTTATGGACAGATCCCTGCTTGAGGGTGACCCACATGCGGTACTCGAAGGTATGATTATTTGCGCCTATTCCATTGGTGCTACCGATGGAGTTATCTATTGCAGGGCAGAGTACCCGCTTGCCATTATACGCCTCAATATTGCTCTTGAACAAGCAAGGGAAAAGGGTTATCTGGGTAAAAATGCATTCGGCATCCAGGGTTTTAATTTCGACATCCATGTGAAAGAAGGTGCAGGCGCTTTTGTATGTGGCGAAGAAACTGCATTGATTGCTTCAGTCGAAGGTAAAAGAGGAATGCCTAATAAAAGACCACCGTTCCCGGCCGAATCAGGTTTGTGGTCGAAACCAACCAATATAAACAATGTGGAGACCTGGGCAAATGTTCCGTGGATTATCAATAATGGTCCGGAAAAATATGCTGCCTATGGTACCGAAAAGTCAAAAGGGACCAAGGTGTTTGCGTTGACAGGGAAAATTAAAAATGGTGGTCTCGTTGAAGTTCCTATGGGAATCACCGTAAACGAAATTATTTACAAACTAGGTGGAGGAATCATCGGCGACAAAAAGTTTAAAGCCGTTCAGCTGGGAGGCCCCTCTGGTGGCTGTATACCAGCGCATCTTGGCGACACTCTTATTGATTACGATTCGTTGCAGGCCACCGGAGCCATTATGGGTTCAGGGGGAATGGTGGTTATGGACGAAACTACTTGTATGGTTGATATCGCGCGATTTTTCCTGGACTTCACTGTTAAAGAGTCGTGTGGTAAATGTACTTTTTGCAGAATCGGAACAAAACGAATGCTCGAAATACTTGAACGCATTTGCGATGGTAAGGGTGAAGATGGAGATATAGAAAAACTGGAAGACCTCGGCAAACGAATTATCGAAAACTCTCTGTGTGCGTTGGGTCAAACAGCCCCGAACCCAGTGTTGTCAACCATTCGCTATTTCCGCGATGAATATGAATCACATATTTACAAGAAAAAATGCCCTGCAAAAGTCTGCAAAAAATTGATTACGTATCAGATTGATGAAACCAAATGCACAGGATGTACAATTTGTGCAGTTAAATGCCCCACCAAAGCAATTACTGGTGAAAAAAAGAAGCCCCATTTCATTCATCAGGATAAGTGTATTCAATGTGGCTCATGCTACACAAATTGTAATTTTAATGCAATCAGTTTAACTTAAAAAAAATGAACCCATGATAAAAGTCTTTGTCAATAATACTGAATATGAAGCAATAAAAGGCGAAACCATACTTGATCTTGCCAACAGGATTGGCATTAAAATCCCGACCTTATGTCACGATCCACGACTGGCTCCTTATTCATCGTGTTTTGTCTGCGTTGTCGAAATTGAAGGAATGAAGAATCTTCAGCCTTCCTGCTCTACTCGTGTAATGGATGGTATGAAGATATCAACCGAAAACCAACGAGTTAAGATTGCACGCAAAACGGCAATCGATTTAATTATGAGCAACCACTATGCCGATTGCGTAGGTCCATGCAAAATAGCCTGCCCGGCACATGTTGATGTTCAGGGTTATATTAGCCTGATTGAGAAAAGGCAATATTCCGAAGCCATCAAACTGATAAAAGAGAAAAATCCTTTGCCTGCAATATGTGGAAGGGTTTGTGTAAGGCCCTGTGAATTTAATTGCCGGAGGAATTTTTTAGATGAAGGAGCAGGTGTGGGGGTTGATTATCTGAAACGTTTTGCAGCAGATGCAGACCTGAATTCCGACAACCACTATAAAGCTCCCGTTGCGCCTTCAACCGGTAAAAAAATTGCAATTATCGGAGCAGGACCGGGTGGATTGTCAGCGGCATACTGGCTGCAGCAAAAAGGTCATCAATGCGATATTTACGAAGCAATGCCCAAACCAGGTGGCTGGTTACGCTATGGTATTCCGGAATACAGACTACCCAACGATATTCTCGATCAGGAAATTACTACAATCACTGAACTTGGGGTGCGTATTTTCTGCAATAAAAAACTGGGAGAAAACCTGAGCTTTGCCGAAATTCGGGATGAATACGATAGTTTTGTGTTAACCATTGGGTCGCAGAAAGGCACCTTGCTCGGTACTGAAGGAGAAGATGCCGAAGGAGTGTATTCGGGGATCGATTTCCTCAGGAATATGGAAGTAACCGGACAAAAGGCCGATTTTTCTGGAAAAACAGTGATGGTGGTTGGCGGGGGAAATACAGCAATGGATTGCTGCAGAACATCGATTAGATGCAAGGCAAAGAAAGTCTATGTGGTTTACAGACGTACTGAAAAAGAAATGCCTGCTAACCCAATCGAAATTCATGAATCAAAAATTGAAGGAGTTGAATATTTGTTTTTAACCAATCCGGTAAAAGTGAATAAAACGCCTGATGGTAAAGTAGAATCTGTGCGCCTGATTAAAATGGCTCTGGGAGAACCTGATGCTTCGGGTAGAAGACGCCCTGTTGAAATGCCGGGGTCGGAATACGATATGAAAACCGATTTTATTCTTGCTGCCATTGGTCAGAAAACAGATGTGAATTTCCTTGAGGATATAAATAAAAACCTTACAAACGGAGCTTTGAAAATAACTCGCTGGGGCGATATTGAGGCGGATGCTATTTCGTTACAGACAGGCGTTCCCGGAATGTTTGCAGCGGGTGATGGTGTGAGTGGACCGGCTACAATAATCGAAGCTGTTGCTCAGGCTCAGATTGCTTCACGGAGCTGCCATCAGTACCTTATGGGTGAAACCATCTCAAAAACACCGGATGAATTTGTAAGCAGAAAGGATAACTTCCGCAAACTCAACGAAACGGAATATAAAGGACATTTCGAGAAACAACACCGTCAGGAAATGCCGGTGCTTGAAGCCGCTAAGCGTTTTAATTTTAAAGAGGTCGAGTTGGGTTACTCCAGCGAAAATGCTGCTCTCGACGAAACACAACGTTGCCTTGAATGTGGTTGCAGTGAATTCTTTTCCTGCGATTTGCAAAAATATGCCACTGAATATGGCTCGGAACAAAAGAAATACTCTGGAAGCTACAACAACATTCCTGTCGATTTCAGGCATAAGCTAATTGAAATAGATAACAATAAATGTATACTGTGCGCCCGTTGCGTGAGAATTTGTCACGAAATGGCCGGAGCCAATGCAATCGGACTGATGAAAAGAGGTTTCGAAACTGTAGTCGCTCCTGCTATGGGAGAATCATTGGCTAAAACATCGTGCGATGCCTGCGGGTTATGTATATCAACATGCCCAACAGGTGCTATCACCGAAAACTTCCCGTTCAAACCGGGCCCTGTGAAAACTGATTCATTCGAAACAATAAGTCCATTGGGTGGCCTAGGCGAAAAAATTACAATTCACCATAAAAATGATTTCATATTCAGGGTTACAGGAGCAAAAGGCATAGTTAACCCGGATAGAAGCATCGATCCACTTTCGAAATTCGGATACCGGTTTTTCAATCAATCGCAACGTATTTCACGACCACTTCTTATGAGAAACGGAGCTTTTGAACCCATATCTTATGAGGAGGCTTTTAGTAAAATTGTTGAGAGGATTAAATCGGTTGAACCTGCTGAGAATGCATTTTTTGCAGGAGCACGCCTCACGAATGAGGAACAATATCTGGTTCAGAAGCTAGCACGTGCCGGAGTTAAAACTAATAATATTCAAAGCTTTCATTATTTATTCGGAGGCGATGGACATATTTTTAACTCTGTAAAGAATGTTAGTATTCATGAGCTGGAGCAAGCGGCTACGGTTTACCTGTTTTCCTCGCAGCTGAATTATGATAATGCCAGCATAGGTTATGTGCTGAATAAAGCAAGGAGTGCTAAGAAGACCAGGGTTGAACTGTTTACCACTACCCATAATCCCAAACTGGAACATAAAGTCGATAAAACAACCCGAATTGCATCATTATATCATTTCATTAAGGCTGTTAATTATTATTTGTTGAGCAATGGCCTCGAAAATGGAATGTATATCGGACATCATTGCAACGACTTTGACCTGTATAAAGCAGCATTGCTTAAAGAGAAATACGAAGATCTGGTAACAAAAGCCGGTAGCAAATCGGATGTCGAAAAATTTGCACTTGCATATAATACGCAAATGAACTCGGTTATCGTATTTGCCGAAAAAGAAATATCAGGCAATACTGCTACCGAAATAAGAAACCTTGCAATGATAACCGGAAAACAAGGAAAACTTGCATCCGGCATTCTTAGTTTGAAAGAAAAGAACAATTCGCAGGGTTTGATTGATATGGGAGTGAACTGCTGCCTGGCTCCCGGAACTACCGATTACAATTCGGCTATGATTCGGAATACACTGGAAAAGCTTTGGGGAGTGCCTGTGGCAGAGCCTAACGAAAAATGTACAGGCGATTTACTGCTTTCCGGTAAATTGAAAAACCTATTCATTTTCGGAGAAGATCCTGTGGGTTGCGCTATCGATAAGAAGCATATACAAGCGATGCTGAAACAATCGGATTTTATTGTTGTTAACGATTACATAATTACCGAAACAGCGGCAATGGCAGATTTGATATTGCCTGCCAGTACTCCTTTTGAAAGTGGGGGAAGTTTTACAAACTCACATAGAATAATTCAAAACTTCGATGCTGGAATGAAACCGCTTGTTGATATCACAAATGCTGGACAGATAAATGCACTAATGCTCCGATTCGGGGTGAAGAATCCTGTCTCGAATTCCGAAATAATGGCAGAATTCTCTGCTCTGATGGATGGCAAGTTTCTTCAGCAGAAGTTCTGCTATACTGCCGGAGACAATTATCAACGGGTGTTTGCGTATGGTTGCGATATCGTTACAAAATATTATTACGAAGAAGTCGCAGTTAAATAATTAACCCCAAGTACCTAAAAAGAAGAGGCTGCTCCGTTAGGGCAGCCTCTTCTTTTTTATTGGTGAAGAACTATCTAATTACCGAAACTTTAAATGTTCTTATTCCGTTTTCGGATTTTACTCTTACAAAGTAAAATCCGTTTGCTGCATCCTGCAAGTCAACAAAAAGCATTTTGCCATTAACAGACTGATTGACATTAATCTTCTGACCATTAATGTTGTAAACTTCAATCGCGAGATCTCCGTTGTAGTCTCCGGCATCAATCATGAAGCTACCTTCGTTGGGGTTTGGATATAGCATGAAATCAAATACATCCTGTCCAGAGATGTCGGTAGATGAGTTCAGTGTAATATCATCCAGCATCAAACCATATCCATTTGTTGAGGTTACCTGAATAGCAACATAAACCGTTTGCCCTGCATAAGCGCTTAGGGTATAGACAAATTCACCCCATACAGTCGGTCCCTGTCGGTTGCTTCCTTGCGGTAGAGCTGAAAAACTGGCCGGGTTGTTTGTAGTGGTACTAATTAAGACATTGAATGTGCCCATACCTAAGTATGATGCAGATTTAGCCCAAAATGCGAAGCTTGCACCATTTTGCAGGGTAATTTGCGGAGAAATAAGCCAATCGTTGTTGCTGCCCGAGTTTAAAGGCATACAAATACCGCAACGTTCTCCACCGTGAGCCGCGTACTCAGTGCTGGCATCCGGATTGGTTGAAGTATGATTAAAAGCAATGAATGAACCTGTATAATTTGAATGCATGAACGAGACTCCGGTTAGGTTTGTGGTGGGTATCCCATCAACATCAAGGGTTACCCATGGACTAAAATTGTCAACCTGAAAATCGCTGCAGGCTTCAAAATCGAGGCTGAAATTAGTTGATGGTTGTACCACTGTAATATATCCGTTTTTAACCTCAGAGTCGTTGCCGTAAGCATTGGTAACGGTTAAACTTACATTGTATGTACCCGGTGTGTTGTAGGTAATTGTTGGATTTGTAGCCGACGATGATGTAGGTGTCCCTCCCGGGAATGACCATGAGCGTGACGTTGGTGAATTCGTCGATAAATCGGTGAAAGCAACAGTATTGCCAACATCTACGGTAGTAGGAGTTCCAACGAAATTGGCAACGGGGGCTGTTCCGGTTGTAGTTACAGTAATATATCCGTTTTTAACCTCAGAGTCGTTGCCGTAAGCATTGGTAACGGTTAAACTTACATTGTATGTACCCGGTGTGTTGTAGGTAATTGTTGGATTTGTAGCCGACGATGATGTAGGTGTCCCTCCGGGGAATGACCAAGCTCTTGATGTTGGCGAATTTGTAGAAAGATCTGTGAAGGCTACTGTGTTTCCTGCAACAACCGTGGTAGGTGTTCCACTGAAATTGGCAACGGGAGCTGTTCCGGCAGCAGTTACAGTAATGTATCCGTTTTTAACCTCTGAATCGTTGCCGTAAGCATTGGTAACGGTTAAACTTACATTGTATGTACCCGGTGTGTTGTAAGTAATTGTTGGGTTTGTAGCCGACGAAGATGTAGGTGTTCCTCCGGGGAATGACCAAGCTCTTGATGTTGGCGAATTTGTTGAAAGATCGGTGAAAGCTACTGTATTTCCTGCAACAACCGTAGTCGGTGTTCCGCTGAAATTGGCAACGGGGGCTGTTCCGGCAGCAGTAACTGTAATATACCCGGTTTTAACTTCACTGTCAGTACCATAAGTATTGGTAACCGTCAGACTTACGTTATAGGTACCCGGTGTGTTGTAGGTAATTGTTGGATTTGTAGCCGACGAAGATGTAGGTGTTCCTCCAGGGAATGACCAAGCTCTTGATGTTGGTGAATTTGTAGAAAGATCGGTGAAGGCTACTGTGTTTCCTGCAACAACCGTGGTAGGTGTTCCACTGAAATTGGCTACCGGAGCTGTTCCGGCTGCTGTTCCGGTGTTTAGCACAATGTCGTCTATCATAAATCCAAAAGCATCATTCGAAACGCATTGAATAGCAACATAAATATTCTGCCCGCTATAAGCAGCAAGCGAATATGTGTACTGTGTCCATGTTGTTGAGGCCTGAACATAGGTTCCTGTGCTAATTGCAGTAAAGCTTGATGTACTGTTGTTGGTTGTGCTTACAAGCACTTTGAACCGCTCAAGTCCATACTGGTCGGTAATCGATTTTGCCCAGAAACTGAATGAGCCTCCGGTTTGCATGGTTGCCTGAGGAGATATCAGCCAGTCATTGTTGGGTGGAGTCGTAGCTGCAAAGCAAATTCCACAACGCACACCGCCATGTGCTTCCCATCCTGTTGCTTCGGGAGTTGTGCTGGTTGAGTTAAATGCAAGGAACGAACCGGTATAGCCTTCGTTGGTATAATCGAAATCGTTTGCGCCATAGGTTGCACTTCCATCGCCATCGTAAGTAGTCCATGGAGTAAAACCATCAAGCTGGAAATCAGTACATGCTTCAAAATCGAGACTGAAGCCGCTCCCCTGTGGGTTTACAGTGATATAAGCGGTCTTGGTTTCGGTATCCGATGTGCTGCCATTCGAAACGGTAAGAGTAACATTGTATGTGCCCGCTGTGTTATAAACTATACTTGGATTTACAGCTGAAGATGACGTAGGAGTCCCACCCGGGAACGACCATGAGTGTGAAGTCGGAGATCCAGTAGAGGTGCTGGTAAAGTTAACGGTTCCACCAACAGTAACAGTTGTCGGCGATGCGGTGAAATTGGCATTTAAAGTCGTACTGTTCGGGTTATAATAGTCGAGTGTGGTTGGGTTGGTGCCCTGTGGGTCGAGCCATGGTTTGAGTTTATCGGCATTGGTTGAACCGTATTGATCCCAATGATAATAGAATTTTCCGTATAAATCGGGCGAAGTGGTAGCACTGCAGTATGACTGCCCTCCAGAGAGCGTTCCAACCACCCTGCCATTGTTGTCGAAAATTGGTGAGCCTGATGAACCGCCTTCAGTTACTCCCCAACCATTGGTTGTTTCAGCCCAGATTACCCTCCAGTGAGCATTTGTAGCCCCGGTATTTCCGGCACCTCCATTGTAGGTTGATGTTGTTAATGCAGATGTGTAAGTCGATATTTTCTTTATATCCCCTGCAGGGTGGTGTATCGACACTCCGCTTGAACTTGCTGTATTGGCTCTGTTCCAACCATTGTAAATAACACTATAGTTTGAGGGTGGGGTTGAATTCAACTGCAACAGAAGAAAATCAGATCCGCCGTTAAGTGGTGAACGGGCTTTTTTTGTACAGCCGCTAATTGAATTATAGGAAGGTGATGAAGATGGGTTTGTACATCCTGAGGCCTCAAAATTAAAATAAAATACCCACTGGTTAAATTCACTGGTAGTTGCAGTTCCGCCACAATGGTCGGCAGTTAAAAAATAGGGTGTTCCATTATTGGCGGTATTGTTAACCAAAGTTCCGGAACAATAACCTCCATACCCGTCTTCAACTACATATATGCGTGCAACCCCCTTTTTCTGTGTCTGCCAGTTGGTACCCTCGGAGCAGTTGATGTTAACCTGACAATCGTCAGACGCTCCAAACCCTGTGCTTTTGGGGTGTGGATCGAAATATTCCATCCCTCTGAATAAGTACGATATGCTTGCAATCTGAAAATCAGGTTCTGAAACACTGCTTGTACCTATCGATTTAGAATATGCACGCGGAGAAACGTATTCCAGAATCATTTCATCACCCGGTAGAATCCCAATGGTTGTTGCATTATTACCAGTATTATTGAAAGAAGTGAAGGCCCCCAGCACAACACTGTGATCGCTGTTATAAACAAAGAATTTTGCGCCAACAGGTATGTTGAAATAATCGAAATGCAGGGCTAATCCTTTTGCATCGGTACTTTCAATTATCAGTCGCCATATCTCAGTGCCATCCTGAAGCGTACTCCATGTACCCGAATTAGCCATATTCAAATCTACATCCAATAACTTGGAAATTTTGTAAAATGTTCCATTTTTCTCATTCTCATCGTCGAGTAACTGAATATCTTTTAAATCTGGTGAAGCAATGGTCACCAGGTCAATCTCCTCGAACGATTTTAATTCGCTGAAGCTGGGTGGCGTACCTCCTTCGGAAATCTGTGAAAATACAGAAGTATTCCATAGAGTTGATGTTGCTATAACAAATAACGTTGTTAAAAAAATGTTTTTCATAAATTTTAATTAATATTTTACTGAGCTAAATTATTAAATTTCCACATACATTTACAGGCAACAAAAAAAAATTATTGCAATACTATGAAACTTAATACAAACACAGTGTTTATTTCAGATGACGGGTCAAAAAGTGTTTATAACCGTTTGATTGATGAAAGTTTTCACAGCCATAGTGGTGCTCTGACAGAATCGGCCTATGTTTATGTTTTTCAGGGCTTTTCAAAATTTAAGAGTAGTGTGGTCAATTTACTGGAGATTGGCTACGGAACAGGTTTGAATGCTATGCTTACTTATAAAGCAAACTTATTACAGAGGAATATAGTGCAATATCATGGTGTAGATACAGAAATTCTTTCTGATGATATTCTCAAGGCTTTGAAGAGCAATGCTTCAATGCTTCAAATCGATAATGAATATGAGTTTTTTGTTGAACATTGGAATGTTGCATCTCAAATCGACGACAATTTTATGTTATACAAGCATAAGTGCAGTATTCATGATTTTTGCCTTGAAGAACCATTTGATCTGATATACCACGATGCGTTTTCGCCTGAGAAGCAACCGGATATGTGGAGTGAAGAGCTTTTTCAGAAACTGTTTACATGGTTGCGACCGGGTGGAACGTTGGTTACATATTCCTCCAAGGGAATTGTCAAGGAAAGGCTGCGAAGTGCCGGCTTTGTTGTGAAGCGCCTCAAAGGATTACCCCCTAAACGGCATATGCTGTGCGCATTTAAACCAATAACACCAGAATAGTGGAAGGAGTTAAAGATTTTTTTTAAAAATAATTCAAACTTTTGTAAATTTGAAGCCTTGTATGAGGTATAGAAATAACTAATAACAATAAAAAAACAGTATTATGAAAAAGTTTTGGGTTTTACTTGTATTCCTCAATTTTCTGGTTGCAAGTAGCGTTTTAGCACAAACAGTAGACCGTTTGTGTGTTGACGGAAGGATTTATTTTAAACTTAAAAATGAGGTTCCGGTAAATGTTATGCACAACAACGGGATAATTAACCCTAAGGATGCGTATTTTCTTGAGGACCTTATCGACAAGTACAAGATTACTGATTTGGTGTTGCCTTTTATCAGTGCTGAAAGCGATATACTACAGCGCACGTTCCGTATGGATTTTGACAATGCTGACATGGTAGATCAGTTGATAAAAGAATTATCGCAACATCCCGACATTGAGTATGCCGAAAAAGCTCCTCTGTTTTTTATCTCACTTGTGCCTAACGATCCATACTACAATGTTTCGTTAAGTGGAGGAATGTGGGGCTCTGCCAATTCATCGTGGCACCTAAACCTGATTAATGCCAGTCAGGCCTGGGATGTAACCCCTGGAGATCCCGACATTGTGGTTGCTGTGCTTGATAATGCGATTTGGATCGACCATCCCGATTTGGCAAATAAAGTTGTTTCATCAATCGACCTTGCAAATGGCGATAACGACCCAAATCCACCGGATGCGACTTATATTTGGTCGCACGGAACACACTCAGCAGGACTTATAGCCGCTGAAACCAACAATGGCATTGGCGTAGCCTCCATAGGCAACGGTATCAGTATTATGGCAGTAAAACTGGGTGATGATGCCAGCGATGGTCAGTCGATGGCTGCCGGTTTCGAAGGTATTGTTTGGGCTGCCGATAACGGTGCTGATGTTATTAATATGTCGTGGGGCACACCTCAGTTTTTTCAGACCATGCAAAACACCGTGAATTATGCCTACAACAAAGGCTGCGTACTCGTTGGTGCTGCCGGGAACAATGGAAACGGAATGGAAACTCAGGTTAACCCAGATATACCTATCAACTATGTGGGATACCCCGCTGCCCTACCTCATGTAATTGCTGTTGGTTCGTGCGATGTTGGCGATAATAAATCAGATTTCTCGAACTACGGAACATGGATTGATGTGTTGGCCCCCGGGGGGTATGCATCAAGTGGCTTTCTTGGTATTGGTGCTTTTGCTGTTCTCAGTACAACCTATAATACCGCCGGTACGGTGATGGATATGCTTAACGGTACAACCGGTGGTGCAGCCACATTTGGTGTTTCAGGAAATTACGACCTGATGCAGGGTACTTCAATGGCAGCCCCCGTTACTTCAGGCTTATGCGGATTAATGTTGTCGGCAAACCCCGACCTAACTCCGGAAGAACTTACTTTCCTATTGAAGAGTACTTGTACAAATGTGAATGCTCAAAATGCAGAATTTATCGATAGTATCGGAGCTGGAAGAATCAATGCCTATGCTGCTGTAGTTGCAGCGTCAAATGCTATAGCCCCTCTTGTGGCTGATTTTACCGCGTCTTCTGTTTCAATCCCGGAAGGTGGAAGCATCGATTTTACTGATTTGAGTATTGGTACTCCGGTATCATGGGAATGGGCTTTTGAAGGAGCAGAAAACCCTATCAGCAATGTGCAGAACCCAACTAACATTGTTTACAATACTGCCGGTGTTTTTCAGGTAAGTTTAACTGTTACCGATGCCGAATCAAATGAAGACACTGAGATTAAAACTTACTATATTATTGTAGGTAGTTCAGGAAGCACCGCCGAAAGTGCATGGATTTTACAGCATACTCATTTTACATCCCCTTACAGAGGCGTATTTCAGGTTGATATTCCCGATGAAAATACGGCATGGGTACTCACCTACGATGGAACAGGAGGTACTTATACAACAGATTTTGCACGGACCGCTGACGGTGGTAGCACCTGGATTCCCGGAGTGCTTGATATTCCCAGCGAATTAAAGCCAGGAGATATCTCTGCTATCGATGATCAGCATGCATGGCTTGCTGCCTATAACACAGCCGGTGGCGGTGGTATTTACTACACTGCTGACGGAGGTGAAACATGGACTCATCAGTCAACAGCTAGCTTTTCTGGGTCATCCAGTTTTTGTAACGTAGTACATATGTTCAACGAAAACGAAGGCTATGCTATGGGAGACCCTGAAAGCAATGAATTCGAAATTTATACTACGGCAAACGGAGGTGAAACATGGACACGTGTAAATGGTGCCAATATTCCGAACCCTGAAACGGATGAAATGGGTTGGACAGGGGTACAGGATGCCTACGGCGATATTGCATGGTTTGGCTCATCCACAGGTAGAATATTCCGCACATCCGATAAAGGCCAAACATGGCAGGCTTTTAATACAGGTGAAGACAATGTTAGCCGGATTAGTTTCTGGGACGATCAAAATGGTATTATAATTTGTCAGGTAACCAATCAAAGCACAGGAGCGATTGAAAGTTGGAATATGCGCAAAACTTCGAATGGGGGTGAAACATGGTCACTTATAAACATCAGTGGTGGTTATCAGTTCTCTGATGTTTCAGTGGTTCCGGGAAATTTAGGGATGGTAGTAAGTGTTAATATATCACAAACCGTTGGCGATAATTTCTCAGCAATCAGTATGGATTACGGTACTACATGGGAAATGTTGGACGACAGTATTCAATATACCTGTGTCGAGTTCCTTAACGAAGAAAACGGCTGGGCAGGTTCTTTTAACCTTGACGCAGAAAATGGCGGTATTTACAAATGGGCAGGAAACCCCGGTGAGAACCCTTATTTTGTTTCCTCTCCGATAACCGAGGTTGACGAGATGGCAGTTTACACTTACAACATCGAAGTAATTGACCCTGCAAACGGAACTATTACCATAAACGCAGCCTCCGGTGATCCGCTGCCTGAGTGGCTCACACTTACCGACAACGGCGATGGCACTGCTGTGCTTACTGGAACCGCTCCCGAAGTGAGTGCCCCCGTAGAAAATTTCCCAGTGGTGATTGAAGCCAGCAATGGAACTGTTGATATTAGTCAGGAGTTTACAATTAATGTGAATACAATTGACCTGGCTCCAATATTTACATCAGAACCCATTACAAGCAATTTTGTTAACGTCCTTTATACATATAATATTACTACCAGCGACCCCGATGGTGATGATCTGGTGATAACTGCGGTTCAGAAACCGTCGTGGAGTACGTTTGTTGATAATGGTGATGGAACAGCAGTGCTTACCGGAACACCTACAACCACAAGTATGTTGGGATTTCAGGTAAAGCTTCAGGTTACGGACGGGATTTATACTGCTGAACAAAATTTCAGTATTCAGGTTACGCAGAATCATGCCCCTGAGTTCACTTCAGAACCTGTGGTCAGCGGTACCACGAACACCGTGTATTTATATAACATTACTGCCACCGACGACGACGATCAACCCATTACTATTACGGCAACAACTTTACCCGAATGGGCTAGTCTTACCGATAACGGCGATGGTACAGCAATAATGACAGGAACCCCCCTGAATCCTAGTACCGAAGGATATCCTGTTGTTCTTCAGGTTTCCGACGGAATGCTTTCTACCGATCAGGAATTCAGTATTGTGGTTGTGAACAGTTCGATTATCGATTTTGGAATGGGAATGATAAGCCTTTACCCTAACCCGACGGTTGATGTGCTTTATATTACCAATGCAATGAACTCGGAGTATCAGTTGTTCGATATACTTGGACATTGTTTGTATTCCGGTGTAATCAATACCGCTTCGTTTGCGATTGACGTTGAAGGCCTTTCATCCGGAAATTATATCGTTAAACTTAAGAATGATGGACAGTACGGAGTGTTACGCTTCGAAATTGTAAAATAGTAACTAACAATAATAGCCTGTACCTTTCGGGTGCAGGCTATTTGTTTTTTATGAAAGTAAATGTTGTAATAGAATTGGTGGGTTTGTGCCTGACAGGCGCCGGTTTGTTTTTTAAGGTTAGGTTACAAAAGTATTTCATTGTATTTGCCGGCCTGCTTTTAATTACCGGAGGTTTCGTTTACGAAGCGAATTGGATCGCTGTAGCACTTTGTTTATTATTTGGGGCATTTGTTACACTAAACTTTGTGAAAACGCGGCGAAGTTTTAAAGAGGTTCGTGTTGTTGAGATTCCTCTCGACGATATCTATCTGAATGAATTTCTCAGGTATTATTCCAAAACACTATTGTCCGATAAAAATATGGAATAATTTTTAATTTTTGCTAAGTTATTG
>ENA-UPTA01001354-UPTA01001354.1-activated-sludge-metagenome-genome-assembly--contig:-NODE-1354-length-27310-cov-7.520675_pt1 | contig 27310 bp, 29 predicted proteins | sample MGYA00238184_ERZ773361 | MGnify/ENA primary metagenome ERZ773361 (study PRJEB29100, sample SAMN05720205) | activated sludge metagenome | isolation source: anaerobic digester from wastewater... | reverse complement strand
GAGAAAAATCCGCAAACTTACTCTTTGCAGGCTTATGATGTTACAGGTGCTGTAAGATATCAGCAGCAACTGCAGTTAAATCAGGGAGAACACACCATCAATATGGATATTAGCTCACTTCCGGCAGGATATTATGTGCTGTCTGTTACCAATCCTGTCAACAGAGTAACCTATGAAGAAAAATTCGTAAAACAATAGTGCGGCAGCACTATTGTTTTATTTCTTAAACATAAAAAATACGGCCAGCAAAATCAATCCGAAGCTGACGGCATAGTTCCAGCGCAGTTTTTCGCCCAGAAAAAAATACGCGAATCCGACGAATACGCTCAGCGATATCACTTCCTGCATCATCTTCAGCTGATACGCGCTGAAGGTTTTATAGCCTATCCTGTTCGCCGGCACCATAAAACAGTATTCCAGAAACGCGACACTCCAGCTGATGAGAATGGCTTGCCACAATTTCAGCGATGGATTCTTCAGAAATCCGTACCACGCATAGGTCATGAATGAGTTGGATAAAATCAACAACACGATGGTTTGCATCAGAAACTTTTTTGTTGCACAAATATACCAAAGTAATCTGCCGTTTGCACAGCATCATTTCTTTGCATTTTTTATAACCATCTCCTCATTTAAAAACAGTATCTTAGGAACCGAAATCTGAACAGCCATTATTTATTTTTGATATGGAAAGTATATTACAACTTGTCGACTTCGTGTTGCATCCCGACCTCGCCTATTTGTTTGAAACCTACGGTGTGTACATCTATGCAATATTATTTTTAATTATATTTGTAGAAACAGGACTCGTAGTGATGCCTTTTCTGCCCGGCGATTCCCTGTTGTTTACCGCAGGAATGCTCACCGTCGCGCAGCCGGGACTCAATATTTATATTCTCATTCCACTGTTGCTGGTGGCCGCCATTTCCGGCGATACACTGAATTATTTTGTCGGAAAATATTTCAGCGACCGCGTACTCCAGTGGAAGTACAAAGGACAACCACTCGTTCGCAAAGAATGGCTGGATGATACCCACGAATTTTTTGAAAAACACGGCAATAAAACCATCGTGCTGGCACGCTTCGTACCGATTGTGCGCACTATCGCGCCGTTTGTGTCCGGTATCGGTAAAATGACCTACAGTACATTTACTTTATACAACATTATCGGCGGTATTTTATGGGTGGGCAGCATGGTGTTATTAGGCCATTTCCTTGGTTCTTCCAAATTCGTGCAGGACAATCTCGAAAAGTTTGTGCTCGGTATTGTATTCCTGTCTATTCTGCCTATCATCATTAAAATGCTGCAGGCGAAGTTTGGGAAGAAAAGCGCTTAATTCTTCGTATTTTTAGGGTGCAACGAAACAACCCTTGGCACTTTTTTATCACTTTTTCCATCCTCTGTTTTTCCGTTCATTGCTGACGGCAGCAGCCTGTTTTTGTTGTGTTTTTGCCTTTGCAAAAAATGACACCACCATCGTTGATACAGCTAAGCTGCAGAAAAAGGAAATCCGTTCGGAGAAAGCAAAAAAAGTGCTGAAATATCTCTCTTATTTCAATTACAACGATCGCGGATACGGCAAGGATTTCAGTGGCATAGAAAAATACCAGCAATTTGAAGGCAAGCAGATTGCCTGTTTGGATGTGGTGGTGTACAAGCCCTTTGGCTGCACAGATGCCGAGTGTCCGCCGGAGGTTTCCAAAGCGCAGAAATTCGGCAATGCCATTCATTTCAGAAGCCGCGAATGGTATATCCGCGGCGATATTTTTTTTGAGGAAGGCGACACCGTCAATGCCATGCTTTTTGCGGATACGGAGCGACTGCTGTGGGCGAGAAATAAATTCAAGGATGTCCGCATCCTGGTGATGCCCGACTCGCTGCAGCCGGAAAAAGTGGATGTGATGGTGTATCTGCAGGATAAACTGTCGTACGCCCTTGCCGCAGGATACAGCAACAACAGGGTGATGATAACCGGTACTACCTACAATTTTTTCGGGTTGCCTAACACGCTGAATCTTTTCACCGGTGTCAATTTCAACCGCTATAATCTGTGGGCATTCGGGGGCACCTATAAATACGATAATATCCAGTCGAGCCAGATCAATTTCGGCACCCGCTTTGTCGTCGAAAAGCTGAACAGGGAAGTATTGCTGTCTGTCAACCGCGATTTTTTCAACCTCAAGACAAAATGGGCTTTCAACGCGGTCTATGCTTTCAACAACAAAACCCTGAGCCTGAATGGCAATCCCCGCGATCCGTCTTCTTTCGTGCGTTCGCAGGGACACTACTATTCGCTGTGGCTGGCTTATGCCGAACAGATGAATAAAATCATGCCCTGCAAAGACGATAAACTCAAGCTGGTGCTGGGCACTAAAGTGAATTATCAGGATTACAAGGCGAGGCCTTTTATCGTAGATAAAAACTTCAATGAAACCTTCATCCGGCAGCAGAATTATCTGTTCGGAATCGGCATCGCGAGATGGGATTATTACCTCGAAAAAAACGCGTTTTACATCGACATAGCAGAGTATTTCCCGAAAGGCATCAGTGCCTCCGTGTGGGCCGGCACACAAATCGATGAACTCTATGGTCGTCGCGCCGCGCTTGATATCACGTTGAACTACGGTATCTATTTTCCGAAACTTGGATTTCTTTATCCGCAGGTCAATTACAGCGGTTATATCCGACAGAAAAAGGGAGAGCAGATGCGCACTAAATTTGATTTGCACTATGTATCCAAAAAAGTGCATTTTGCCAGACATATGTATTTCCGGCAGCTGCTGAAAGCCGGCACTCACCTGGGCTTTTTTGTTCCGGAGGAACGCTATTTCAACCTCAATGAAAACAATGGCATCCGCGGTTTTTATTCGCCCACATTGCGCGGCTCAAAGAGTGTGACGCTGAGCCTGGAATCCAATCTGTTCCTGGATAAAACCATCCTGATGGGAAAAGGTATGATTTATGTATTTTGTGATATGGGCTGGCTGAGCGAGAACGGCGACCGGCTTTTTACAGAGAGCAAATTTCAGTACGGCATTGGCACCGGCATCCGCATCCGCAGTGTGGATTTAGGTTTGCCGTATCTGGATTTTCAATTCAGTTTTTATCCCAAAGGAACAGACTTCGGCGCGCGCTTTTTTCAGTTCCGACTCAACGAATACAACATGAATACCGTGCCGCAGAACAATATGTTTTATGAAAACGGACAGTATTTTATTCCGTAGGAATTATTTCTTTTTCAGCTTCTTGCCGGTTGTCATATTTTCGTACATCAGGTGAATCATACCGTCACCCAATCCCACTTTTGGAACGAACAACGTATCGATTTCCAGTCTTTCCATGATGTACATGAAAATCTGAGTGGCCGGCACTATCACATCAGCGCGGTCGGGCCGGAATCCATAGGTGAGAATGCGCTCATCCACGGACAATGGCTCCAGATTTTCCAGTGTTTTCTGCAAATCTATGAAATGTACTTCTGTGTCCTTGCGTTTCACGAAATGCTTTTGTATGGTATTGATGTTTCCGCCCGAACCAATGCCTCTCAGCGGCTTGTATTTTCCTTTGAAATGGGCGAGCCATACATCGAGTTCCTTCCAGTGTTTTTCCTTCACTTTGCCCAATGTCATGCGCAGCGTTCCGATATTGAAAGACCATTTGTCCACGAGCTTGCCTTTAGACAATAGAATCAGCTCTGTGGAACCGCCGCCCACGTCGATGTAGAGATAGTTTTTGTTTTCTTCCAACTGGAATTTTTCCACGTGATTCGAAAGAATAAATTCCGCTTCTTTCTGCCCGGAAATAATCTGAATGTCGATGCCGGTTTTTTTCAGCACCTTGGCCACAATCTCTTTCGCGTTTTTCGCGTCCCGCATGGCGGAAGTCGCGCACGCCATGATTTGCACGGGTTTGTGTACATCGATCAGGTGCTTGAAAGCTTTCATGGTCGACATGATTTCCGCTTCTTTTTTGGAAGAAATTTTTCCTTTTATAAAAGCCTCTTCGCCCAGTCGCAGCGCCACGCGATACATGGCATCTTTGACAAACTGAGGACCTGCGGGCGTTTCATACACATTGATGAAAATTAAGCGGACGGCATTGGATCCGATATCGATGGCGGCAAACTTCATGAGCAGGATTTACGAAAGCAAGTTACGATTTTATTTTCAGGAGATGGATAATAAAACCTCAGCGGGAATTTGTAAGTTGTTGTACAATGCTTTTACCATTTTCAAAGTCAGTTTTCTTTTCCCGTTCAACACCTCACTTGCCCTGTTCTTTCCGCCAAAATATTTTGCAATATCTTGCTGGGATAAACCACTTTGCTGCATTTTGTATTTGATGGATTCAATAGGATCTAATGGTAAAATAGGATACTGTTTTTTTTCATATTCATGTACCAGGATAGAAATAGCTTCCAGGTATTGTTCTTCCTTGGAACCCTCTTTACAATCTATCAGCAACTCAATTTTTTCCAAGGCGTTTTCGTATTGCTTTTTGGTGGTGATGGGTTCTATAATTATATTTTGCATACTATGGTATTTTAAATGTTCTGAATGTCATTTATTTTATCGTATTCTTTGTGTGTGCCAATAAATCGGACAAAACCTACTTGTATCTTATAACGAAATAAAACGATCAAGCGATATTTATTATGTTCGATATTAAAGACAATCCGGTTATTGCCAATAGTATCTGATTTCTTGAAAAAAGCGATAACCTCATTAGGAGTTTGCCAGTTTTTACTTTCTATGTCAGCATGCCAGTCCCGCAAACCAATTTCTGCATCCGGATGTTTTTTCCAAAAGTCTTTTAGTGTTTTTATCTTAATTATTCTCAACAGGTATACTTGTATAACTGCAAAGATAGAATAAAAGTTCCACATTTGGGAACTTATTAATAAAACTGCTCTCTGTTTTCCATCCTTCGGGGGGTTAGGGTGGGTTTATAGGGCAATTTAGCAGATAAAAAATTTGAAATCAGGATTAAATCTTTTACTAAAGTAAAAGATTTAATCCTGATTTTCACTATAAGACAAAAACGCAAAGTATATAATTCAATTTACCAAGACTATCACCTAGAACTTAAATCATTATAAACACTTAGAAGCCATATCATGAAACGAGAAAAACAACTTAATTACATACTGATTTTGCGCACTATTTTTTTAATAGGATACAGTTTACAGTCAAATGCACAGAATGTTTATTTTAATTTTAATGACGGTTCAACAACATACTATTCAATAAGCCAAATTCGCAATATCACTTTTACAGAAACCCAGATGAATTTAAACAAAAATGACGGTTCTACAATATCATGGAATATAAGTACAATCAGAAATTATCAATATACACAATCTATTACCGGGATACAACACTCATCTGCCACTTTAACTGGAATACTCATATACCCTAATCCTGCTAATACTTTTATAAACATCAACTATGACCTTCAAAACGTGGAAAATATAACAATTGAGGTTTGTGACTTGCAGGGTAGAGTTATAAAGAGATTACTAAAAGAAACACAACAGTCAGGAAATAAAGAGATAAAATGGGATGCATTAGATGAAAATGGAAATCATTTAGCAAAGGGCTTGTATTTATGTCGTATTTCTTCAGACAACCAAACTATCACCAAACCGATTATCATTCAATAAATAACAATACATGAAAAAGATTATAATATTACTTGCTGTTTTTTTAAGTTTTAAAGCAAACGGCCAAACGTATATGAATATATTCAAAAGTGATGGCAATGTCTTAAGTATACCCTTATCTACAATAGATAGTATTACATATACAACAACCCCGATATTGTATGTTGGTTATAATTATCAGGGAGGGATAGTTGCATATTTATTAAAACCAGGTGATCCTGGTTATGATCCTAATATTCAGCATGGTTTAATTACTGCTCCAACTGATACGTTTGGGGCATGGGGTTGTTATGGTACATTAATAGGTGGAACAGATACAATTATTGGAAGCGGTTTAAACAACAGTAATCTTATTGCTGCTAAATGCACAAACTCCGCGGCAAAATTGTGTTTAGACTTTGTTAGAAATGGATTTGGTGATTGGTATCTGCCTAGTAAAAAAGAATTTGAGAAGATTTATGAAAATAAAGTAATTGTTGGACTGGATCTCAATTATGCTTATTGGACATCGAGTGAGGTAACATTACATACAGCATGGATGAAAGCTAATGTTGGGACACCATGGCTTGATAGAATAAAGAATTATTCTACAAAAATACGTCCTATTAGGAAATTTTAGGTTGTATCCTCGAAGAATAGAGACCTAAACATATCTTTTAATCAAAATAATTTATACAAATGAAATCAATTATAAAAGTTGAAAAAATATTAATGGAGGCCATTAATAAAATTAAACCTAATTATTTCATTCGAGGAGAAAGAGATTTTACTTATGAACTTTATCATGAAATAAGAAAATTCAATTTGCCAGAGAAAATTGAGATATCTGCAGAAACATCTAAAACAAATAATCGGCTTCCATTTAAAATGGTAAAAGATTTGTTTTTGTATAAATATTTCTATGATAAGGAAAACATAGATTTAAATGAGAAAACCTACAGAAGGGTGCCTGATTTACTTTTTCATGAATATGACAATAAGAATCAGCAGTATATTGCAATAGAGGTTAAAGGTGCCAATACAAATCATACAAAGATTTGTATTGATTTAGCAAAGCTCGCATTTTACTGTCGCGGAGATTTAAGATATCAGAAAGGAGTGTCAATATTATATGGTGATAAAAGACTAAATAATATAGAGGTTCCCAATATTCGAGAGTTTTTAAAAAGGTATCCGGAAATTGAAATATGGGTTAAGCCTTCTCAAAAGGATTTAGTAATTTATTGTTCAAATAATCTGCCTTAAATAAGTATTCTTAAGATAAATCTATTTATCTGCATCTTTGGTTTCTAACGAATAAACCCTTATTTCTTCTTCTTCACGCCAATATCTTTCAGATAATCAAACACGGTATCCTGGCTGCGATGGCTCAATGCGAGGCCGTGTTTTTTGCGGAAGGGATTGCTTTGCATGTCATCAAAAACACGCGCTTTCACATTGTCTTTCCACTGCAACTCCATAATATCTGACAGTTGCTTTTTAATTTTTTCGTCCAGAATAGGAACGACCACCTCGATGCGATGATCCAGGTTGCGCGTCATCAAATCGGCGGAACCAATATAGACTTCCGGCATGCCGGCATTGTGAAACATAAACACGCGATTGTGCTCCAGGTATTTATCGACGATGCTGATCGCTTCAATATTTTCGCTGATATCTTTAATGCCCGGCACGAGCGAGCAGATGCCCCGGACAATCAACCGGATTTTCACACCGGCCTTGCTCGCCTGATACAGCTTCAGCACCATTTCCTCATCCACCAGATTATTCAGCTTCAAAAAGATAGCGGCAGGTTTGCCGGCCTTGGCAAAACGAATCTCGCGGTTGATGAGCTGGTTCAACTTGAAGCGCAGGGAAAAAGGCGCTACCAGCAGTTTGCTCATCTTCGGCACAGAGTAATTCTTGTCGAAGAAAGTAAAAATCTGCCGAGCCTCTTTCATGATGTGCTGGTTGGCCGTCATCAGCATTGCATCGGTATATACGCGGGCTGTTTTTTCGTGGAAATTGCCCGTGCCGATGCAGCCGTAATAAATTTTTTCTCCTTTCTCGCGGCGGGTAATCAGACACAGTTTGGAGTGTACTTTCAGTCCCGCAATGCCCGTAATCACGCGGGCACCTTCGTCCCGAAGTTTAGTCGCCCAGTCGATATTGGCTTCTTCATCGAAACGCGCCCGCAACTCGATGAACACTGTTACGTCTTTACCATTGTGCAGCGCCGTGATCAGCGATTTGATGACATGCGAATTGCTGGACACGCGATACAGCGTGCAACGGATATGCGATACATCCGGATCGATGGCTGCTTCGCGGAGCAAATCCAGGAAATAATCGAAAGAGTGATACGGATAGTAGAGCAGAATATCCTTCGATTTAATCTTCGCCAGAATAGACCGTGTTTTCACCAAATCCGGATGCGGAATATGCTGCTGTTCCGGATTCAGCAGGTGCGTTTTTCCCAGCGTCGGGAAGCGCATGAAATCCTTGAAATTGTGGTATCTCGCGCCCGCAAACAACTGCGTGTTGCTGTCGAGGTCCATTTTTTTGATGAGGTAATTCTGAAAGTCCTTCGGCATCTGCGCGTCGTACACAAAGCGCAGCGCTTCGCCGCTTTTGCGCTTTTTCAAACTCACCTCCATCGATTCCATGAAAGTCAGCGATACGTCGTTGTCCACGTCCAGTTCGGCATCACGCGTAAATTTAATCGTGTACGCTTCGATTTTATCGAAATCGTAAATCTGAAAAATATCCTTCAGGTTGTAGCGGATGACATCATCCAGAAACATCACGTATTGCTTGTCTTTTTTTGCCGGCAATACGAGAAAACGGGAAATGGTGGCCGTCGGCACTTCAATCAGCGCATAGTGATGCGTTTTGCTTTTGTTCTTGGAAAAACGCACTGACAGATAAATCGATGAGTCGAGCAAAGTCGGAAACTCTTTCGCTTTATCCAGCATAATCGGAAAAATTTCCAACCGTACATTTTCCTGAAAATATTTTTTCACGAAAGCACCTTGTTCCTTATCCAATTGTGTTTCGTTGAGGAAATAAATATTTTCTTTTTCCAGTTCGAGGATGATATTTTCGTAAACCTTGTTGTATTTTTTTTGCAGCACCTTCAGTTTTGTCTGAATGGCATCGAGAATTTTAGAAGGAGAAAAACCCAGTTCCGCTTTCGCCTTCCGGTCGAAGTCGAGCATGCGTTTCAGCGTAGCCACGCGCACCCGGAAAAATTCATCCAGATTATTGGAGTAAATACCCAGAAATTTCAGGCGTTCCAGCAGCGGCACATCCGGCGATTCCGCTTCCTGCAAAACGCGTTCATTGAAAGAAAGCCAGCTTAATTCTCGGTTGATGATTGGAACAGTGCCCATGTAATGAAAAGTATTTTTAAAGGTATTAAGATACTACTTTTTTTCCGTCCGGTTTTTGGGATTCACCCAAAATTCACTTTTTCCCGAACCGGCCTGTATCTTATTCCATTCACTAACAGCAAACGAGATGCGGTAAGTTCCGCCCGTCGGAAATTTTTCCGGCAGGAAGCCGGTCAGGAGTTCAATAAAACCGGATAGCAGCGGCTCGTGACCGACGATGACCACATCTGAAAAAACAGCGTCGGTATGTTGCAGTAATTTCAGCAATTGCTGTGTTGTACCGAAATATATTTCCTGCCGGATAGCGAGTTTGCTGCTGGCCATGCCATTTGCTTTAGCCAGCGCGATGGCGGTATGCAGCGCCCGGGTGGCCGGCGACGTATATATCAGATCCGGCACGATATTATATTCCGAAAAAATCTCCTGCAAAACAGGCAGCGTATTTCTTCCTCTGTCATTCAGCGGACGCACCAAATCCGGCAGTTCAGGGTCGTCCCAGCTCGATTTCGCGTGGCGTACTATGCTTAAATATTTCATGAATAGAGTTGCAAATTAAGAATAATACCGTATCTTTGCATCGTAATTAAGAACTGAAGGGGACTCGAAGTCCTCTTTTTTCATACCTTTTTTAGACTTTTTATGGATAAACTGGCGCAGTTAAAAGACGTAATCACACAGGAAATCACCCGTCACTTCGAGGGGACCGATTTGTTTTTGGTGGAGGTCAACGTATTGCCCAACGGAAAAATTGAAATTTTTGCGGATGGTACGGTCAACATTACGATAGACCAGTGCGCCGCCATCAGCCGCCATATCGAGCATTATCTGGAGTCCAACGGCTATGTGGGCGAAAAATATACGCTTGAAGTGTCTTCACCGGGCATGGACCAGCCGCTGAAAACGGCCAGACAGTATCAGAAACACACCGGCAAAGACGTCGATGTGGTATTGAAAAACGGCAACAAAATTACCGGCACGCTGCTCGCCTTCGACGAAGAGAAAATCACGCTGCAGGTAATTGAGGAAAAGAAAAAGAAAAAAAAGACCGACACGGAAGAAACCACGGACGCACCGCAGGATTTTCCGTTCGAAGCAATAAAATCAGTTAAAAAACATTTCAATTTTAAACTATAATTGGCATGAACAGTGTAGAATTAGTAGAATCGTTTTCGGAGTTTAAAGACTTTAAAAACATTGACCGTCCCACGATGATGCGGGTGCTCGAAGATGTTTTTAAAACCTTGTTACGTAAAAAGTATGGCTCCGACCAGAACTTTGACATTATCGTCAATACGGACAAGGGTGACCTCGAAATCTGGCGCCACCGGATGATTGTGGAAGACGGTCAGCTCCAGGATAAACTGGCAGAAGTGGAACTGTCTTACGCGAAGAAAGTGGAACCCGATATGGAAATAGGCGAGGAATTGTACGAACCTATCACCATCGAGTCTTTCGGACGCAGAGCCATTCTGGCTGCCCGTCAGACGCTGATTTCCCGTGTGCTGGATCTGGAAAAAGACGAAGTCTACAAAAAATACAAAGACCGCATCGGCGATATCATCGCTGCGGAAGTATACCAGGTGTGGAGAAAGGAAATTCTGTTGCTGGATGATGAAGGCAACGAACTGATTCTGCCGAAAAATGAACAAATCAAAACCGATTTCTATAAAAAAGGTGACAGCATCCGTGCGGTTATCAAAAACGTGGAACTCAGAGGCAGCACGCCGCTGGTGATTCTGTCCAGAACGGATGCTTCTTTCCTCGCTAAATTGCTGGAGCAGGAAGTGCCGGAAATCATGGATGGCCTCATCACCATCAAAAAAATCGTGCGCGAGCCGGGCGAAAGAGCCAAAGTAGCGGTGGAATCCTACGACGACCGCATCGACCCGGTCGGTGCCTGTGTGGGGATGAAAGGTTCCCGTATCCACGGCATCGTGCGCGAGCTGAGAAATGAAAATATCGACATCATCAACTACACTACCAATATCAATCTCTTGTTGCAGCGTTCTTTGACGCCGGCAAAAATTGAAGGTATTGCATTGGATGATGTGAAAAAAAGAGCGTCCGTTTATCTGAAACCGGATCAGGTATCTTTAGCCATCGGAAAAGGCGGCTTCAATATCAAACTGGCGAGCAAACTGACGGGCTACGAAATCGACGTATTCAGAGATACCGACACTGAAGTGGAGGATGATGTGGACTTAGACGAGTTCTCTGACGAAATCGATGGCTGGGTTATCGACGAATTCAAAAAAATCGGTTGCGATACCGCCAAATCTGTTCTGGAATTAGACAGAGATGAGCTGGTGAGAAGAACCGACCTCGAAGAAGAAACTGTCGATGATGTCCTCCGCATTTTAAAATCAGAATTTGAATAAGAAAAGGATATCGCTATGAGTACTTTATTTGTTCAAAATATAAAAATATAATGAGAAGTCATTAGCCACCTGTCTCTAGTCATTAGTAATCCTAAGACTATTGACTACCGACTATTGACTATCGACTAAACAACCAGATATGTCAGAAGGCAAGACCATACGATTGGCCAGTGCGGCAAAGGAACTGAACGTGGGAACGGCTACGATAGTAGACCATTTACACGCCAAGGGATTCAAAGATGTCGAAAACAAGCCAAACACCAAATTAACAGAAGAGCAGTACAACATCCTGCAGCGGGATTTCATGCAATCCATTGCGATTAAAGAAAAGGCGGAGCAAATCAGCATCGGCAAGCGCAAGGAAGACGAAATCACCATCAAAGAACTGAAAAAGGAAGAACCGAAAGAGGAAGAGGTGGTTTCCGTGAAACGCGAAATCGAAGCACCGAAGGTGCTGGGCAAGATAGACCTGGATAAACCCAAGAAATCCGCCCCGGCAAAAGAAGAAGCACCGGAAACCCCGGCACCACAACCTGAACCGGAACAACCGGCTCCAGCTCCGGCACCCGTGAAAGAGGCTGAGCAACCGGCACCTGCAGAGGAAGCCCCGGCCGCCGCGCCTGTGGAAATTCCGGTTGTCGCCGCACCGGTGGCAGAAACACCTGCACCAGCGCCGGTACAACAGGACCATGTGATTCGCGGTGAAGCGGAGAAACTCACCGGACCGAAAATCCTCGGAAAAATAGAACTGCCAATCAAGCAGGAACGCCGTCCGGAAGACATCTTCCGCGATGACGAAAAGGCGAAACGCGAGAAAGCCAAAGCCGGCAGAGATGCCACCCAGAAACGTGCGCGCATCTCTCAGAGCAAGGTGGACATCAAGAAATTTGAACCTACCAAGGACAACCGACCTACGCGTTCTGCAGGTCCTGCTTCCAGACACGACAACAGAAGAGGCGCTAAACCTGCCGACAGCAAAGAAGGTATTTCTGAAAAAGATATCCAGGATAAAATCCGTTCCACGATGGCTAAGCTACAGGGAACGAAAGCAAAATCCGACAGATCCAAATACCGTAAAACCAAACGCGACGAGCACGCCATCCGTGCCGAAGGCGAGAACCAGGAAGACAACATCCTGCACCTGACAGAGTTCATCACGGTGAGCGAACTGGCAGGCCTGATGGACGTAACGCCTACGCAGGTTATCAGTGCCTGTATGGGTCTCGGCATCTTTGCTTCTATCAACCAGCGCCTCGACGCGGAAGTGATAGAACTGGTGGCCGGCGAATTCGGATTTGAAGTGCAGTTCATCAACCTTTCCGACGAAGAAGACGAGGAGGAGGAAGAAGAAGACGCACCGGAAGATCTGCAAAAACGTCCGCCGATTGTTACTATCATGGGTCACGTTGACCACGGTAAAACCTCCTTGCTCGACTATATCCGCAGCGCGAATGTGGTGGCCGGCGAGATGGGTGGTATCACCCAGCACATCGGTGCCTACGAGGTGCAGACAGCCAAAGGCGAACACATCACTTTCCTCGATACACCGGGTCACGAAGCGTTTACCGCGATGCGTGCGCGTGGTGCGAAACTCACGGATATCGCCGTTATCGTGATTGCCGCGGACGATGCCATCATGCCACAGACGCGCGAGGCGATTTCTCACGCGCAGGCGGCGGAAGTACCGATGATATTCGCCATCAACAAAATTGATAAAGACGGTGCCAATCCGGATAATATCCGCAACCAGTTATCCCAAATGAATATTCTGGTGGAAGAATGGGGCGGTAAATTCCAGTGTCAGGAAATATCCGCGAAGAAAGGATTGAACATCGACAAATTACTCGATAAAATTGTACTCGAAGCGGAGATGCTCGAACTGAAAGCCAACCCGAACAAACTGGCCGTTGGTTCCGTCATCGAGGCACAGCTCGACAAGGGCAGAGGATACGTTTCCACTATCATGGTGCAGGAAGGTACGCTCGAAATCGGAGATTTCGTGGTGGCAGGACAGTACTACGGTAAGGTGAAAGCGATGACCAACGAGCGCGGCGTGCGTATCGAATCGGCAGGCCCATCCACACCGGTACAGGTGTTGGGTCTGAGCGGTGCACCGACCGCCGGCGACAAGATAAAAGTGTACGAAGACGAAGACGAAGGAAAAGAAATCGCGAACAGAAGAGCTACCATCATCCGTGAGCAGGGTATGCGTGCGAAAAAACACATCACCCTCGACGAGATCGGCCGACGTCTGGCATTGGGCAACTTCAAAGAACTCAACCTCATTATCAAAGGGGACGTGGACGGTTCGGTGGAGGCACTCGCAGACTCTTTGCTGAAACTGTCGACGGAAGAAATTCAGGTCAATGTCATCCACAAAGGTGTAGGCGCTATCAGCGAATCCGACGTATTGCTGGCATCCGCTTCCGACGCGATTATCTGCGCCTTCCAGGTGCGTCCGTCCATGAATGCGAAAGCGCTGGCGGAAAAAGAGGATATCCAGATCAAATACTACAACATCATCTACGACGCGATCGACGAAATCAAAGCGGCGATGGAAGGTTTGCTGGAGCCGAAATTCGAAGAGAAGATTGTCGGCAACATCGAAGTACGCGAGGTGTTCAAGGTGACGAAAGTCGGAACGATAGCGGGTTGTTACGTGCTGGACGGCCGTGTGGCGCGCAACCACAAAATCCGTATCATCCGCGACGGCATTGTGATTCACACCGGCGAGCTCGACTCCCTGAAACGTTTCAAAGACGACGTAAAAGATGTGGTGAAAGGCTACGAGTGTGGTTTGAAAATCAAAAACTACAACGACATCCAGATTGGCGACATCGTGGAAGCCTTCGAACAGGTGGAAGTGAAACGCAAGCTGTAAATCGTTCCATACGAAAAATACATACCACAAAGCGCACCGTTTACGGTGCGCTTTGTGATTTTAGGGTGGTGTGGTGGAGATTTCCGGTATGGAAAATGGAAGTCAGAATGCGGAAAAATTCTTATTTTGCATTTAAATATAATGCAGGAAGAATTACAGAAATATCTGAAGATATTTGACACGCTAACATTAGGTGTTACTAAATACGGCAAAGCACCGCATAAGATTGTGATGCTATTAAGTGTATTGCAGGCGGTGAAAAATCAGCTCATCACACAAAACAGAATCTATGTAACGCCCGAACTGATAGCCATTTTCAGGAGCAATTGGAATGATCTGGTACTTACCCAACATGTCTGCAATTTTGCATTGCCTTTTTGGCATCTTAAAGGAAATAAAAAAGCCGTCAAAACAAAGTTCTGGCATCCGGTAGCAAAACCGGGATATGAAATGGCATTACAAACAAAAGAATCTGTTTCAAGTCTGGGAGAACTGAATGCAGCAATAGATTATGTTGTGCTGAATGAGGATTTGTTTTCTTTGATAAAAGACGCGACACAGAATGCCATATTAACCCAGTTCTTACTGGAAAAATATTTTCCGGATACAAAGGATAAATTCAGTTTCTCCAATAAAAACTACAATACGCTGCTGGATGATATTGAAGACAAAATCCTAAATGAAAGCAGAGAAGAATATCAGGTGGAAATTAAAAAATTGCTCCTAAAAAAAGATGAAGAAGAAATTTTCCTACGAGGAAGTTTGTTTAAAAGGGAAATACCAAAAATTTACAATAACACCTGCTGTATTTCAGGAATGAGAATAGATACTACTATCAATGCTTCCATGATAGATGCGTGTCATATAGTACCATTTAGTCACAGTTATGATGATACCGTTACCAACGGAATCGCACTGTGTCCAAATCTCCACCGAGCATTTGACAGAGGATTGATAGCAATAGATGATGATTATAGAGTGATGGTAAATAACAATTTTGTTGAAAGTGAAAATGCCGAATATAGCATCAGGATTTTCAACGGAAGAAAAATATTGTTACCGGATATAAAGAAATATCAACCCTCATTGGAGAATTTTCAAAAACACAGAAGTAGATTTTTATTTTAACTACTCCCACATCACTTTCACTTCTTTATCCTGTTGCCAGCGGAGGAAGGCGTCCTGTTTCGCTTTTTCCAGCACATTGCGTTTCACTTTCATCGTTGGCGTAATCATATTGTTCTCCACCGTCCAGGCTTCTTGCATGATCACCAGTTTCGCGATGCGCTCGTGGTTATCCAGGCTCGCGTTTACTTCCACCAGCGTCGCCTGCAGGCTCTCCGCAATCTCTTCTTTCGACAGCTCCAGTCCGTCCTCCAGCACCACCATCGCCATCGGCTGTTTCAGGTTGGCGCCCACCACACAAATCTGCGCAATCAGCGGATTCTTCGACAGCTCCAGTTCTATCGGTGCCGGCGCCACATATTTCCCCTTGTCCGTTTTAAACAACTCCTTGATGCGGCCCGTAATTTTGAGGTAGCCATCTTCGTCAATCTCGCCCATGTCGCCCGTGCGCAGGTAGCCATCTTCGGTCAGCGCCTCCGCCGTCTTTTCCGGTTCCTTGTAGTAGCCCGTCATCGTGCAGTCGCTCTTCACCAGAATCTCGCCTTCTTCCGATATCTTGCAATGCACATTCGGCATCGTGATGCCCACCGTGCCCACCTTGCGCTCGCCCGGGCGGTTGCCGTGCGAGTAAGCGCAGTTCTCGCTCATGCCGTACGCCTCAAATATTTCCACCCCCAGTTTTTCATACCAGTTCAGCAAGGCCACCGGAATCGGCGCCGCGCCGCTGATGATGAACTTCGCGTGCGCGAGCCCCGCGTTTTCCTTGATTTTTTTCTTTATAAGATCCGACAAAAACGGAATCTGCAACAGCGTATCCAACCTTTTCTGTGGCAGTCGCTGCAGGATTTTTCCCTGCATGCGCGTCCAGATCAGCGGTACCGCCAGAAAAACGGTCGGCTGCGTGTCGCGCAGATTTTCCGGCATCTTTTCGATCGACTCCGCGATGGAAATCGGAGCGCCCGCGTAGAGGCCGCCCATCTCCACCAGCATGCGTTCCGCGATGTGCGAGAGCGGCAGGAAAGACAGGAAACGCTCGTGTTCCGTGAGCAGACCGAGCCGGTTGATTTCCTCCAATAGGAAAGTCGGCGCCGACGACATCGCCCGGAAATTATGCATCACGCCTTTCGGCAAACCCGTTGTGCCCGACGTGTAGATGATGGTCACCAGGTCGTCCAGCGAAGGCACATAATTTTTAGTCAGCGGCTGTTGCTGCGCGATGATATCATCCCAGTGTTTGCAGCCGCTTTGCGGCCAGTAAGGAAAATCTATGGTAATAATATCTTTTGGTACGGCGTGCTGCTGTTCTTTCCATTTCGGCGCCTTGCCCACAAACAGGATTTTCGATTCGCTGTGTTCAAGGCAATAGCGGACGAGGTCGCCGGAGATACTCGGATACAAAGGCACCGACACGTGACCACTCATCATAATCGCCAGGTCCGCCATGATCCAGTGTGCGCAGTTTTCCGACAAAATCGCGATTTTGCTTTGCTTCGGCAGCTTCAGCGACTGGATATAGGCCGCCATTCTGCGCACTTCATTCCCCGCGCGTTTCCAGCTGTAGTGTATCCACTGCGACTGGTGTGCCTGCCGCAGGAAAGTCTGCGTATTTTTCTCCGCTTCGTACTGATAGAATTTTTCTAATGGTGTGATGAGTTGCATGCGTCTGTAAATATTTCCGAATATACTAAAATAGTCGATAAAATGGGCATGCGCGCGACGGTGGTTTTACATCTTATCTATAGTAAAGAATTAGCTTCAGTTATCCGGTGTATTTTGAAAAGCAGACCTGCCATTCCCCCGAAAGTGGGAATCTCACGGCAAGGTGGAGCTTTAGATTGCCTTTTACAAGGGAATGACTTTGTGCAAAATCAACGGTATTCAACTTTGCAGGAATCTCCGGCAATCCCATTTCTTTTCTTTTGTTAAGCAAAAGAGGAATCGTCAGAAACGCTTGTATTACAAGGTGTTTCCACTAAAAATCAGGGGGTTTTATAAACGGCACATATAATCTTAAACTTTCAGTAATAATTGAAAGTATTGGATAATGATTACACAACTATTTACTAAGCATTGGACAATTGACAGATAAAGGCAGGATAACACGAATGTGGAAATAAACTTTCAATTTTGCTTGAAAGTTTTGAATAAACAAAAATAACTAAATCAATACATCACCATTTAAATCAGACAAGATGAAAACAAGATTATTAGCCGTATGGGTATTATTCAGCAGTGTGGCGGCTTTTGCCGGAGAAAACGCGACCACCACGGCGCCGGTCACCGCAGTACAACAGGCATTGCCACCGGCAGAGGAAACCAGTTCTAATGTAGAGGAAGAAGTATATGTCAGAAGATTTTCTTCCATCACCGAAATGGGCTCCACGATAGCGAAGGGACAGGGTTATTTTTCCGTCTATCAGGCGGTTGGTTTCCGCGTGAATCCTCACGTGTTTATCGGGGAAGGAATCGGCATTCAGACAGCGCCGGAAAGAGGTATACAAGTGCAGTTGCTGACCGACCTGCGGGTGTATGCACTGGACAGAAAAGTGACGCCGGTATTTTTGGTACAAGCCGGTATGAATAAAGGTGGCAACGGTACTTTTTCTCAAAGTGAAAAAGAACGCCTCGGCGATACGCAGTTAAACATCAATGCCGGTGCTGGTGTAATGTTTAAAGCCCGACCGAATGCAGCCTTCACCTTAAACGGCGGCTATTCTTTGTACTCCGATATGAACCGCAACCTGCATGCTGCTTTCGTGAAGATTGGCTATGTGTTTTAAGAGAACGCACTTGCAGTAAACGTCCCTCAACAGGATGAAAAAAACGCGCGGCCAAAGGCCGCGCGTTTCACATGTATGATAGACATGGTTTTAGTTTTCCCAAACGACAACAGTGCTGCTTTTGTACCAGGTTTCGTACATCGGCGTTTTCTCTTTTTCAAGCACATTGCGTTTTACTTTCATAGTCGGGGTGAGCAGGTTGTTGTCCACGGTCCATTCGTCGCGCATCACCACCATTTTCTTGATTTTTTCGTGTTTATCCAGGATTTCGTTTACTTCCTTCATCGTGGCTTCCAGACTTTCGCAGAGGGCTTCTTTTTCTTCCGCTTTGCCATCGGCAGACAAGACGACCAATGCCATCGTCTGCGGCAGGTTGGCGCCCACTACGCACACCTGTTCGATGTAGGTGTTTTTGGATAAGGCCAGTTCTATCGGCGCCGGCGCGACATATTTGCCTTTGTCGGTTTTGAAAATATCTTTCACACGACCCGTGATTTTCAGGTAGCCTTCGCTGTCGATTTTACCTTCATCGCCGGTGCAGAGGTAGCCATCTGCGGTGATGGTTTCTTTTGTCTTTTCCGGTTCTTTGTAGTATTCCACCATGGTGGCATCGCTTTTCACCTGAATCTCGCCTTCTTCGGACAAACGCACCTGCACATTCGGCAGTGGTGTGCCCACGCTACCCGGCTTGCGCTTGTTGCCGCGCGATAAGTGCGAGTAAGCGCAGTTTTCCGTCATCGCGTACGCTTCATTGATGATGAATCCGATTTTTTCAAACCACAGCATGGTGGCTATCGGCATCGGAGCGGCACCGGTGAGCAGGTATTTTGCTTTGTCGAGGCCGAGGCCTTGCTTGATTTTGTTTTTGATCAGGTTGTTGATGATAGGAATTTTCAACAGCAAATCCAATCGCGATTGCGGCATTTTGGAGAGAATACCCATCTGGAATTTGGTCCAGATGCGCGGCACTGCCAGGAATATAGTCGGTTGCGTATCTTTGAGGTTGGCGGCAAACAGATCCAGCGATTCCGCGAAGGAGATGGTCGCGCCGCAATAGAGTCCGCCCATTTCCACCAACATGCGCTCCGCGATATGCGACAGCGGCAGATAGGAGAAAAAGCGTTCGTCATTTCCTAATTCCGGAAGTTCCGAAAGTGCCCAGGTAGCCGCGTAGGAAAACGCGTGAAAATTATGCACGACACCTTTCGGTAAGCCCGTTGTTCCGGAAGTATAAATTATGGTGATGAGGTCGGTTGGTTTCGGATTGAAATTTTCCGTCATCGGTGGTGTATTGGCAATGATATCATTCCAGTTTTCATAGCCGGGTTCTGTCCACATTGGGAAAGAAATGCCTTTCACATGATCCGGCAATCCGGAGCGCTGTTTGCTCCAGTCATCGAGCTTGCCGATGAAAGCCACTTTTGCTTCGCAATGTTCGAGGCAATAGCGAATCAGGTCAGCCGGAATAGTAGGATACAAAGGCACCGACACGTGTCCGGCCATCATAATGGCAAGGTCGCTCATGATCCAGTGCGCGCAGTTTTTCGAGATAATCGCGATTTTGCTTTGCGGTGGCAGGTTCAGGGAGCGCAGGTAGGCCGCCATTCTGCGTATTTCGTCGTCTGCTTTTTTCCAGGAGATATGTATCCATTCTCCGTTAAAAGGTTGTCTCAGGAAGGTTTTGTCCGGCTGTACAGCCACCCAGTGGTTGAATTTCTCGACAGGTGATAATATTTGCATACTTGTAAATAGTTAGAGATGAACGGTATTAAGGACACTAAATATAAGCAGTAAATACTAAATTTTAACACTGGATTCATTTTTTTATCAGAATTTTTTAACAAAGATGCATTTTCTGGGAGATGATATGTAAAATACACAGATAAACAAAAGCGGCTGCCTCATACATGGCAGCCGCTCCCAATTTTTTCCGATTTGTAGTCTTTATGAAATGGAAATTGTTTTGGTTTTATTTTCCGGAACTTGTTTTGCTTTTTTCGGAACGTGGATGTTCAGAATGCCATTTTCGTAGCCGGCCTGAATTTTTTCCGTGTCGATGGTTTCTTCATCTACGGTAAAACTGCGTTTGAAAGAACTGAAGCTGAACTCTCTGCGGGTGTATCTGCCTTCTTTGTCTTTTTCTTCTTTTTCCTGTTTGGTTTCGGAAGAGATAGTCAGTACGTTGTCGTTGAGTTCCACTTTGATGTCTTCTTTCTTTAAACCCGGAGCGGCCACTTCAATCTTGTATTCATTGTCATTTTCCAGAATGTTTACCGCCGGAATGCTTTTGGTCAGGTTGCTGAAGCCGTTGGTTTTAGGACCAAATTCAAATAAATCCTTGGCAAAAAAATCATCCAGTAATGCCGGAAATGAATTGTAAACGCCTGCGTTTCTTTTAATGAGTGTCATAACTTTGTATTTTATATGGTTAGAAATGTTTGTTTAGCCTGTATGGTACAAAAGATACACCAAAGGAATTTTCAGGAAAAAGTAACAGACAGGAAGTATAAATTATGCCATAATGGCTGATTTGTCTATAGAAAACAAGACATTATGTCTTTTTATGTAAAAAGCTTGTTTTCTTAGTGGTAATCAGATAGGTTTGGAGGCGGATGGCGTTTTGTTTCAGGTGTCTTTTCACGGTTGGTTTCACCCAAGCATAGGCCATCAGTTTGCTGAGCAAGCCATTTGTCGAAGTGCGGAAGGTCGTCTTCAGCCATGTGCCGCCCTCAGCAGGCTGTAGGGTATAGGTAATCTCCACTTTCTGTTTTCCGGATAGCAGCCATTCTTCTTTCAGCCACCGGTTTTCCTGACAGGCAGTAACCGTGGCGGTGCCGCTGCCGTTGTTGTCACTTTTCCAGAAACAACTTGCACCTTTGCCGGAAGCAATGGAATTGTAGGTAGCAATGAGCGATTTATCCGTGCAGAAACGCTGTTCCCAGTGCGTTCTGTTTTTCAGGCAGGATAACTCCGAATATACCGCAGCCGGAGGCGATGCTATGTAGTGTTGTTGCTGGACGGACCATTCCGCCGGCATAAAGAAACCTGCTATCATCACCAATACACCCAGAGTCAGGGTGCAGTATAACAACCCGCGCACGACTTTCATACATATGGTTTTTTCGGGAATTCAATTTACACCATAAAGCCATGCGCGTGTGTTATTTTTTACAGCAGTTTCTCGTTGTTTTTATGGCGTTCGCTGTCGCGAGCCGTCTTTTTTGCCAGATTTTTTTCCAGGGCTGCGGTCAGATCCACGCCCGTCTGATTGGCAATACACATCAGTACAAAAAGCACATCGGCCAGTTCATCGCCCAAATCCTTGTCTTTATCCGACTCCTTGAATGACTGTTCGCCGTACTTGCGCGCGATGATACGCGCCACTTCGCCCACTTCCTCGGTGAGGATGGCCATATTGGTCAGTTCATTGAAATAGCGCACTCCGGTGGTATTTATCCATCGGTCGATGGTATTTTGGGCTTCCTGAATCGTCATCTGCTTGTTTTGAACTAAAATTAGTAAGTTAATTTGTACTTTTGCATAAATAGTTTTGTCGACAGCGGAAGCGCAAGCTTCCGGCAACGAAATCATACGCATGAATACAATTTTAATCACAGGAGCCACCTCCGGCTTTGGCGAAGCCTCGGCACATAAGTTTGCACAAAACGGATGGAATATCATCATCACCGGTCGCCGGAATGAACGACTGCAAGCATTGCAATCCGCGCTGCAACAACAGTACGGTGTGGAGGTATTGTCATTGTGCTTCGATGTGCGCAAGCTGGAAGAAGTGAAAGCTGCTGTCGCGCAGCTCAGTGGTCCGTGGAAGGAAGTGGATGTGCTGTTGAATAATGCAGGACTTGCGGCCGGTCGCGGCCCGATTCAGGAAGGTGTGTATGATGACTGGGAGCAAATGATAGATACCAACGTCAAAGGCTTGTTATATATGACCCGCGAGGTGTCGCCGCTCATGATGGTGCGCAAAAAAGGCCATATCATCAACGTGGCATCGCTCGCAGGCTGGGAAGCTTATGGCGGCGGCAATGTGTATTGCGGCACCAAGCATGCGGTGCGTGCCATTACGCGCAGTGCCCGTATCGATCTGTTGCCTTATAACATCAAAGTATCTGTCATCAGTCCGGGCGCGGCGGAAACGGAATTTTCCCTCGTGCGTTTCAAAGGCGATGAGCAAAAAGCCAGTGCCGTGTATGAAGGCTATCAGCCGCTGAAAGCGGAAGATGTCGCTGAAAGCATTTATTTCATGGCGACGCAGCCCGCGCATGTCAACATCGAAGAGATTTTTATTTTGCCCGCGGCGCAGGCTACGGCCAATATTTTTAACAAAGAACAATAAATATTTCCGGCGCAGGAACAAGTTCTGCATCGGAATCGTTATATATAGTACATCTTTAAAATCCGAACAATGGAACCAGCAGTAAAAGTACCGGTGATGATTTATACGGAATCTACACCGAACCCCAATACCCTTAAGTTTGTGGTCAACCGTCATTTGTTACCCAACAACTCCGTAGAATTTTTGTCGGTGGAAGAAACGGCGGAAGCGCCGTTGGCCAAAGCCTTATTTGATTTGGGCTATGTCACCAATGTGTTCATCAGCAATAATTTTGTGACCATCAGCAAGTCGGATGCCAGCATCTGGCCGGAAATCATGATAGAGATCAAAGAGTTTCTGAAGGCTTATTTTACAGAAGAAAAGCCCATTCTGACGGAAAATTTTGTGAAAGCCGAAAAACAGGCGACGAATGAAATAAAAGAAGGCGACTCAGATGTGGAAATCCGCATCAAGGCGGCCCTCGACAAATATGTGAAGCCTGCCGTGGAAATGGATGGCGGAAATATTTCCTTTGTGAAATTTGAAGAAGGCAGACTGGTCTTGCAGTTGCAGGGTTCCTGCAGCGGCTGTCCGTCTTCCACCGTTACATTGAAACAAGGCATTGAAAATCTGCTCAAGCGCTTTGTACCGGAAGTGCAGGAAGTGGTGGCGGAGAACGCGTAATACAAAATAAGATAAAAGCGACGCGGCTGAGTTTTACTCAGCCGCGTCGCTTTTTAAATCTGAAGATATAAGAAAAGATGCTGCTCGAAGAGAGAATTGTTACACGACTGCTGCCAGTCTGGCTGCTTGGTTGATAGCGCGTTTCGCATCCAGTTCTCCGGCTTCAAATGCGCCGCCAATCACATGTACGGTTTTGCCCATATCTTTCAGCGGCTGCTCCAGTTCCCGCAGCGACAGCTGTCCGGCGCAAATCACCACGTTATCGCACGGCAACACCTGCGGTTGTTTGTTTTTGTCGATGTAATGCAATCCCGTATCGTCGATTTTGGTGTATTCCACACCGGCCACCATTTTCACTTTTTTCATTTTTAATGTGGTGCGGTGAATCCATCCGGTTGTCTTGCCGAGTTTTGCGCCCACTTTGCCGTCAGTTCGCTGGAACATGGTCACCTCGCGCGCCGGTGGCGTGATGTGCGGTTGAATACCGGCAATACCGCCGCGCACCGTGTTGCTGCGGTCGATGCCCCATTCTTTAATCCATTCTTCCTTGTTCAGCGTGGTGCTTTCCCCGTCGTGAACCAGAAATTCACTCACGTCAAATCCGATACCGCCCGCACCAATGACTGCCACTTTCTTGCCTACAGCCGCACCGTTTTTCAGTACGTCGATATAGGATAATACCTTCGGATGGTCGATGCCTTCCAGTTTCAGTTCGCGCGGACTGATGCCCGTGGCCACGACCACTTCGTCAAAATCTTTCAGATCTTCCGCCGTTACTCTTTTATTCAGTTGCACATTGACATGATGCAATTCCAGTTGTGTTTTGAAATAGCGCAGCGTTTCATAAAATTCCTCTTTGCCCGGAATTTTTTTCGCCATATTGAACTGTCCGCCTATTTCTTTATCTGCATCAAACAGGGTGACGCTGTGGCCGCGTTCCGCTGCGATACCGGAAAATGCCAGACCCGCAGGGCCGGCCCCTACTACCGCGATTTTTTTCTTGTTGCTCGCCGGCAGATATTTCAATTCCGTTTCGTGGCAGGCCCGCGGATTCACCAGGCAGCTCGATACTTTATTGGAGAAGGTATGGTCCAGACAAGCCTGATTGCAGGCAATGCAGGTATTGATCTCTGCTGTGCGGCCTTCTTTTGCTTTTTTCACCCACTGTTCGTCGGCGAGGAAAGGACGTGCCATACTCACCATATCGGCGCAGCCGTCCGCGAGCACCTGCTCCGCAACGTCCGGCATATTGATGCGATTGGAAGTACACAGCGGAATGGAAATTTCCGATTTCAGCTTCTGTGTCACCCACGAAAATCCGGCGCGCGGAACGGAAGTGGCGATGGTCGGGATGCGCGCTTCGTGCCAGCCGATACCTGTGTTGATGATGGTCGCGCCGGCCTTTTCAATTTCTTTCGCCAGGTGTACCACCTCTTCCCAGTTGCTGCCATCTTCAATCAGGTCGAGCATGGAAAGGCGATAGATAATGATGAAATCTTTGCCGACTTTTTCGCGGGCTTTGCGCACGATTTCTATCGGAAATTTAATTCTGTTTTCGTAGCTGCCACCATATTCGTCGGTGCGTTTGTTGGTATGCTGCACGATGAACTGATTGATCATATAGCCTTCGCTGCCCATGATTTCCACACCATCGTAGCCCGCTTCGCGGGCCAGTGCCGCGCAATCGGCGAAGTCGTTGATGGTTCTTTTCACGCCCCAGGTCGTCAGTGCCCGTGGTTTAAACGGTGTTATCGGCGACTGGATGCGCGATGGCGCCACATTCAGCGGGTGGTATCCGTAGCGGCCGGCATGTAGAATCTGCATTGCGATTTTTCCGCCGTTCTGATGCACCGCATCCGTTACAATTTTATGTTTTTTCACGTGTCCGCGATTCGTCATGCGTTCCGCAAATGGTTTCAGCCAGCCTTCCCAGTTCGGCGCGATGCCACCGGTGACAATCAGACCGACATCGCCTTTGGCGCGTTCGGCATAAAATGCCGCCAGTTTCTCAAAACCATTTTTCTCTTCTTCCAGATTGGTGTGCATGGAACCCATCAGCACGCGGTTTTTCAGTTTCGTAAAACCCAAATCGAGTTCTGATAGTAAATGCGGATACTTGTTTGTTGACATACCGGTTATTTTAATTAAAGATAGAAAAAAAACTTCAATGCATGCATTGAAAACAGAAATAAGCTTTTTCTCCGTATCTTTAAATGTAGATGCAACAGGAACTGACCATAGCGCTTGTACAAACCGATTTAATCTGGAAGGATAAGTCCGCCAATCTTGCCGTCATCCGGCAGTTCGTGCTGAATGAACAGGAATCGGTCGATATTTTCGTGCTGCCGGAAATGTTCAGCACCGCCTTTTGTGTGGATGATATGTCGCTGGCAGAAGACATCAACGGACCTACCTTACAGTGGATGCAGCAGCTGGCTGCGGAAAAAAACGCGGCTGTTTGCGGCAGTATACTTTTTATGGAGAACGAGCATTATTTCAATCGCTTTTTTTGGATGGAACCGGATGGTCGACGCCACACCTACGATAAACGGCATTTATTCAGTCTTGTGGGAGAAGAAAAGCAGCTCACCAAAGGAACCACCAAATTATTGATTCACTATAAAGGCTGGAACCTGCAGCCATTTATCTGTTATGATCTGCGGTTTCCGGCCTGGTGCCAGAATGACGATCATGCGGATGTGCAGCTGTACGTCGCCAACTGGCCTAAAAAGCGCATTCACCACTGGAAGGCATTGCTGCAGGCGCGCGCCACGGAAAATCAGTGTTATGTAGTGGCGGTCAACCGCACAGGTCTTGATTTTTCGGGCAATGAACACAATGGCTGTTCGGCTGTTTTTGATTTTGCCGGTCAGCCACTTTGTATGGTGGAGGATAAAAATGGCATAACAATTGTTAAACTGAGTAAAGAAGCGATAAATCAGCACTTGCTGCGCTATCCTTTTTGGAAAGACCGCTAACAGGCTGTATCAGGATTTGATATATTTGCGTCATGGAAAAAGAAGCAGGCACTACGGAGCAAGATGAGGCAGCATGGAAAGAGGTGATGGCCTTTTTTGAAAAAAGATTCGGCAAAAAGCCCGACTTGCAGTCGATTATTTTTCTGGTCGGACACCGCGAGTTGGGACGGCATCAGGTGAAGTTCAGCAAGGAACAGAAGCAGGATCTGATGCACGTGGGGGTTTGCACGCTGCTCAGTAAAGCCGGATATTATGCCTATACCGGACATGATGAAGAAGGCTGGCCGCATTTTGAATACAACCGGGAAATGCCCAAGCTAAGTGCCACCGAACAGGAATTATTGCTTAAAAAAATGATCATTCAATACATTCAGTCACTTTAAAACAAGCAGAAACGCATGAAGAAAATTTTTTTTAGTTTATGGATGGCCTGCGCGGCAGTGAGCGCTTTGGCCGCGTCTCCGCAGAAAGACAGCACCGGCAACAATAGCACGAATATGGATACTTCAAAACACGTAATTATTTCGACACCTTACGGCGACATCGACATTCGCCTGTATGACGAAACCCCTTTGCACAGAGACAATTTTATCAAACTGGCCAAAGAAGGTTTGTTTGATTCCACCTTGTTTCACCGCATTATTCCGGAATTTATGATTCAGGGCGGCGATCCGCAATCTAAAACCGCACAGCCCGGACAAGCTTTGGGCATGGGCGATGTGGGCTACCGCATTCCGGCAGAATTCAACAAAAACCTGATACACAAACGCGGTGTGCTGGCAGCAGCCCGCGACGGAAATCCGGCAAAAGCCTCTTCCGGTTGTCAGTTTTATATCACACAGGGAAAAAAATACACCCGTGCGGAACTGCAGATTCTGGCACAACGTACCGGCAACAACTGGACAGAAGAGCAACTCAAAATTTATGAGGAAGTGGGTGGCACGCCGATGCTGGACATGAACTATACCGTTTTTGGCGAAGTGGTGTCCGGTATGGATGTGGTAGACAAAATCATTGTGCAGCCGCGTGATGGCAGAGACCGCCCGAACAACGATATTAAAATGACCGTGAAAGTGGTGGAATAAACTGCTTTTATAGCAAAACAGGAAAGTTCCGG
>ENA-UPTA01001348-UPTA01001348.1-activated-sludge-metagenome-genome-assembly--contig:-NODE-1348-length-27405-cov-40.653199_pt1 | contig 27405 bp, 15 predicted proteins | sample MGYA00238184_ERZ773361 | MGnify/ENA primary metagenome ERZ773361 (study PRJEB29100, sample SAMN05720205) | activated sludge metagenome | isolation source: anaerobic digester from wastewater... | reverse complement strand
AAAGGTAAAGGCTGCCGTTGTAAACCGCTCCTGCGGAGAATATTGCCGGATAAGGGTCATGACCCGAAGCCAGCGAGAAGCTGTCGGCAGACGAATCATATATAGAAACAGTGTTCAGGACATTGGCGTTCCCGTCCATTCCTCCCGCGATCACAAGTTTTCCGTCGTGTTCGCCGAAAGCCGAGTAGGTCCTGGGCTGGAGGTCCGAGCCGTCTTTAAGCGTCCATGCGTTGCCCGCCGGAGCGTATGAATGGACCGCACCGGTGAGGGGAAGGAAAAAGCCTCCGTCGGCGCAAACAAAATTGCCGTTTATCGCGGCTCCGGCCCCTCCGGCGTTGTAAACTTCGCTCCCACCCTCGTTCATCGGAGAATTGGGCTGGTACCAGCTGTTGCCGGGGATATTGAAAACATCGGTCATGTTGACCCCCGCGCCGGATACCAGGCAGAGCTTTCCTGAAACGACAGCCGAACAGCTGTTGTACCTGCTTTGTGGGCTTGGGAGTATCGGCAGAGTGCCCGACATGAACATGTGGCTTGACGTGTCGAAGATCTGAATGTCAGGGAATGGGAGTTCTCCGCCGGAATAGAACACTCCTCCAACCAGATAGACGAGTCCTGAAGAGGGATCCATCGCGGCCCCGAAATTGCTTACGGGAAAAGGCATGGCGTAAGTGTCGGATTCCCACGCTCCGCTTGAAGCGTTCATCGAATAGGCTTTTCCGAGATAGCTTGCCGCGGAGGACGAGTCGTCTATCAATCCACCTATGTAGTAGATGGCGTTCTCCGAGCTCGAGAACACCGCCGCTCCGTAGGCCGATGAAAATGGGGCCGTGGAAAAGGAGGACCAGGAGCCCGATCCAGTGTCGAACTCGTAAACAGTGCTGTTGAAGGTCGAACCGGTCTTTCCGCCCAGGACATAAATGTTCCCGTTTGCCGAAACGGCAGAGTGCCCCCTCAGCGCCGCCGGGAGCGGAACGGCGGTTGTCCAGCTGTCCGAGGAGGGATCGTACACCTCGCACACTGTCTGAGATACGGATGAGCCGCTCTGGAGCTTCGCCCCGCCGATTACATATATCTTGCCCCCCGCCTCCGCCGCCGATGAAAAATACCTGGCGGTCGGCATGTTCGTCCCGGTTGTCCAGGCGTCCGAAGCAGGGTCGTAGACAAGGGTGCTGTTCTGCTCCGTGTCATACAGCAGTCCGCCGAAGAGGTAAACCTTTCCGTTGTAAATGGCCGAAGAGGCGGCTTCCACGCTTTTGGGTGGGAGCGACTTCGTCCCCGACCAGGTGAGCGACGAGACCGCAGCTGCGGTCGCGGCGGGCAACATGAATAAAAGAATGAGAATTGAGATCGTCCTGAATTTCATATCCGTCCTCCAAAAAGAAAAAGGTAGGATACCATAAAAAAAGGGGCGGATTTAACCGCCCCTTGAGGATCAACATTAAACGGTGATTATCTGGTGTAGGTGTACTCGTTCGAGACTCCGCCGTCGGGATTGGTGACGGTTATGGTAACAGCCGTCCCCTTGGGCACCATGGCTTTCAGCGTGGCGCCCTTCTTGGCGACCAGCGAGGTCGAGGTCTTGAACTTCGTTTCAGGTACGGCAGCGCCGTTGATCTTGATGACGCAACCGCTGGCGAAGCCCGTTCCCGTGATCTTCAGGCGGAAGGGGCTCGTCATCTTCCTGACGCTTGAGATGGTCGGAGGAGTTACTCCGCCCACGACCACGGTGCCGGTCTTGGAGCACTGCTCGCCGTCAACGCTGACGGTCAGCGTCCAGTCGTAGGAACCCGCAGCGGTGTATGCGTGGGTGGGGTTCTGTTCGGTGGAAGTCCCGCCGTCGCCGAATGTCCAGGCGTAGGTCGGAGTACCGGTGCAGTTGGTCGCGGTTGCGGTGCCGGCGAAGGCGACGTTTAGAGCGGTAGCGGTGGCAGTCGCGTCGCAGGTGACTGTGCACTGGGCGGCGCCGCCGACAGTGACCGTGCCGGACTTCGTGCAGGTCTTGCCGTCGACCGTTGCCGTCATGCTCCAGTTGTAGGTGCCGTCAGCCTGGTAGATGTGGGAGGGGCTCTGTTCTGTGGAATTTCCGCCGTCGCCGAATGTCCACGCGTACACCGGGGTGCCGGTGCAGTTGGATGCTGTCGCAGAGCCGGTGAAGTTCACCGTCAGGGGGGCCTGTCCCGATGTCGGGTTCGCGCTCGCCGAGCAGGTTACGGTGCAGACAGGAGCTCCGCCGAAGTTGGCGATGTCAACGCGGTTGCAGGGCCAAGGTATATCATCGCCCAGCAGCGAATAGAATGTGTTGCCGATCATTGTGCAACCACCATTCCCTTTTCCATAGGGACGGTTAGAAGCAGTCCATGTGTTGGATGTTGTGTCGAAGAACTGAAGCACATCAGCAGGACGGAAATATATCGTGCCATCAGAATCAAAGGGAGTGGATCCGCCATCAACAACAAGATACTTGTCAAAAGTGGTCACCGCTGAACCCATCGTAGGAAAGGGCATAGCAGGGCCGCTCGTAAACGCGCTAGTCGCCGGGTCGAAGATGATGAGCTGTTCGTGAACCTTATTGTCACTTGATTCATCGTAGCCACCAACTATGTATATTTTGCCGTCGATTGCTGTTGCCGCTGCCTGTTCCATCGCAACAGGAAGAACAGGACCGGTCGTCCATGTTCCGGTCTCAATGTCAAGGATTCTGGTGGTATTCGTATCTGCGTCGCCGTTGTATCCGCCAAAAACGTAGAGTTTCCCGTTTACGACCGCGCCCGCTGCTGCGGAGGTGGGATTCGGATCGCTCCCGCTGATCATGGTGAAAGCGTCAGCAAGAGGATCATAAAGCTCCGCACTCCCGGTAAGATTACCAGAGGAGTCGACTCCTTCGGCCACAAGAATCTTGTCATTGTAAAGGGCCGAAACGCCTGCATAGCGCGGAGTATTCGCAACGCCTGATTTCTGGATTACCATAGGCTGGGCGGGATCAAGTTCCCAAGCTTTTTCTGATATCGAAGACCATACTCCTCCTACTGAATACACTTTCCCATTGAGGGCGAAAACAGCCGGGTTATAGGATAAGTATGTCGGGAAGAAGGGGTTTGGATCGTACCATTCTCCGCTTGATGGATCAAAAACGTCGACTATTTTCATGTTGGTTCCGTTAAACTGATTGCCGCCGACAAGGTACATCTTTCCGCCAGAAGAAGCACCGCATCCGTATGGCCTCGCGAGAGGTGACGGAGCGTAGAAGTCGTTGCTCCATTGATTGGTGCCTACGTCCAGGTATTGGTAGTCAGGGCTGTACCATTCGGCACCTTCATCGGTGCTCCAATACATTCCAGAGAAGGCAACAATCATGCCAGTGGCATCATCCCCAAGTACAGTATTATAAGCTGTTCCAATAGGCATGGTTGGTGTATCCGCATCCCATGCGTTACTTGCAGGATCATAAGAGGCAGATTTCTTGATGAAATTGCTTTTGCTCGCGTTATTAGATTTAACTCCTCCAACCCAGTATATTTTGCCTTTGGATGACATGTAAACCGCACCGCCGTATGCGGCCTTGAATGGCATTTTTGCTCCATTGGACCATGAGTTGGAAGTCGGGTCATAAATGCTAACTGCGTCAGTGTAAAGCCCAGTGTTGCCTCCGAGGACATAGATCTTTCCGTTCGCCGCGCAGGCCGCGTGGCCGCGGATCGGATCTGGCGTATTGGCCTTGGATGACCATGTGTTAGTGGCCGGATCATAGCATTCATTAGCGTCCACGGGATTGACGGAAGCTACGAGCTGTCGTCCTCCCATTACGTAAATCTTCCCGCCCACCTCAACTGCTGTCGCAAGGTATCTCCCAGTAGGCATTTCAGCGCCTGAGGACCAAGAATCGGTTGCGATGTCATAAATCAGTGTTGTTTTCACTTCTTGATCGTTGCTGTTTCCACCGAAGACATAAACCTTGCCGTTGTAGGCAGCCGCTGCACCCCAATAAAGTTCAGCGGGCATAAGAGCATTCACTCCCTGCCAGGTTACCTGAAAAGGCGGTGGCGTCGCAGCTGAGGCAGCCACCGTACCAATAATCAGGGTGACTAAGGTCAGTAAAACCATCTTGCCGATCACTCTCTTCATTCGTTTCCTCCTTTCAAATTAGTTACCTCACGAAAAATGATTTTAGAACCTTGAAGGGGTGATGTCAAGTAAAATGAAACTTCATTTCACAAGGAGGAGGTGATCACAGGAACAAATCCTAACGGTATGCGTCAGATCCTGGGAGTCGCTCCCGTTGATGCCGGCTCCTGAAAAAAAGGGAGTTGTTTCAAAGGGGCTTGCAAAGCGTCGGGAAAAATGTTATTATCCCCAAGCTTGATTTCCGAAAGGAGTCAAGTGCCGATGTAACTCAATGGTAGAGTAGCGGATTTGTAATCCGTTAGTTGGAGGTTCAAGTCCTCTCATCGGCTCCAGGTCACAAAGACAGGATCCGGGATTTTTTCCCTAATACTCCAGGTGGAGGGGTTCCCGAGTGGCCAAAGGGAGCAGACTGTAAATCTGCCGGCCAAGCGCCTACGAAGGTTCGACTCCTTCCCCCTCCACCACTAAAAAACTTGTGACGGGGCCGTTAAAGCCCCTGATGATTTGGAGGAATAGAGTGCCGGTTTCTTTTTGCGGGTGTAGCTCAGTTGGTAGAGCATCAGCCTTCCAAGCTGAGGGTCGCGGGTCCGAATCCCGTCGCCCGCTCCATTTCTGCGCCCCCGAGGGGATGAGGGACCGCGACCTCAGGGGAGCCGGCGAGGGGAAGAATCCCCTTCGCCACCAGTGCTTCTTCGAAGTCGGGAAGGGGTTCGCGGGGAAACCGGAAGGTTGCTCCGCGGGAGAAGCCCCGCTTCGACGGAGGGGGTCCGAATCCCGTCGCCCGCTCCAAAATATCCCAAGAAGAGGGCTCCGCCCTCCTCTTAGGCGCTCCGTTCGCAGGCTCGCTACGCTGAATACCACCCGTAGCGGAATGTGCCTCACACGGAATAAATCCGATGTTCGGCACGAAATTGGCAATTTGCAGTTCGAAAAAGCCCGCGTAGCTCAGTCGGTAGAGCGCGTCCTTGGTAAGGACGAGGTCACCAGTTCAATTCTGGTCGCGGGCTCCATTGAAACTCGTGAGAAGGATTCGGTCTGAGATGGCGAAAGAACTTACTATCGCAGTTATCGGTCACGTCGACCATGGTAAAAGTTCGCTTCTTGCCGCGATGAGCAGCTCCTTTTCCAAGATCGGCCTGACGAACATGATCCCCTACGAGCAGATAGACCTCGCGGCCTCGGGAAACAGCGGCCCGGGGCTCAAGCTGAACAGGGCGGAGCTCAGGATCGCCGGCAAGAAAAGGGATTACAGGCTGCTGGATTTCCCGAGCCACCAGGATTTCATCAAGAGCCTTGTCACTTCGGATTCCATCGACGGGATACTTCTCGTTGTTTCCGCGGCGGACGGCACGATGCCGCAGACGCGGGAACATCTGCAACTCGCCAAGGAAGTCGGCGCGGCCAGCCTTGTGTTCGTCCTGAACAAGGCGGACATGGTCAGCGCGCACCTGCAGGACATGGTCGAAGCGGAGGTCAGGGGACTTCTTAAGGAGAAGGGTTTTCCGGCTGACAAGTGCCCTGCCGTCAGGGGAAGCGCTCTTCTGGCGAGGAACTGCGGTTGCGGACAAAAGGATTGCCCAAAGTGCTCCTTCCTTTTTGCAGTTCTGGAAGCCTTGGACTCCATCATCGAGGACCCGGCCTCCGAGTCCGACAAGCCTCTCTTCTTCAGGATAGACGAATCGTCCGAGGCGCCCTTCGGCCTGACCTTGGCCAAGGGTTCGATACTGAAGGGATGCGTGAAGAAGGACGACAGGGCGAGGATAATCCTCGGCGGCCAGGTCAAGGAGATCGCCGTGAAAGCCCTGGAGACGGAAGGAACGCAGGCCGAGAAGGCTTGTGCGGTTTCCCAGGCATCACTTTACATCGAGGGCGTGAAAGCCGGTGAAATGGAAGGCGGTGCTTTCATCACCGCCCTGACAGGCAATAAACCGGTAAAAGCTTTCCGTGCCCTCGTCTACATCTTCCGCAAGGAGGAGAGCGGGCGCGATACTCCGTTCAGGAGCGGGCTCAAGGCGGATTTTTCCTTCTGGGGGACCAGGACCGTGGGCACCTTCGAGCTTCCGCCCGACAGGGAGATGGTCATGCCGGGGGACAGCGCCATCGTGAGCGTAAAGCTGGCGTCCAAGTTCTTCGCTGAAGACGGATTCGCCTTCTCGATCTCTGAAGGCGGGAAAAACATAGGAATCGGCAAGATAGTCGAGGTTATGGAGTAAAAAATGCGCGACCTGATACATCTGCAATGCACAGAGTGCAAGAGAAAAAATTACACCACCACCAAGAATAAGAAGAAACATCAGGAAAAGCTCGAGACGAAGAAGTACTGCCCCTTCTGCAGGGCTCACAAGCCTCACAAGGAAGTGAAATGACGCTTAATAGGCCAGTAGCTCAAGTGGTAGAGTACCGGTCTCCAAAACCGGGTGTTGGGGGTTCGAGTCCCTCCTGGCCTGCCATACTCGCCCCCGGACGGGGGCAGGATATGTCCAAAATCGGCCTGGTTTCCGCGACATCAAGAAGCGAGGTTTTGTGATGAAGATACTTGAAATTTTCAAGGGCGTTCCCGCCTTCCTGAAAGACGTGAAGATGGAGATCAAGAGGACTTCCTTCCCCAGCAAGGGGGAGGTAACGGACACGACGCTGGTCGTCATCGTCGTTTGCATCATTTTCGGCCTCTTCCTGTGGGTGGTGGACCAGGTTATATTCAGCCTCGTCCAGGAACTTCTCAAAAGGGTCGGCTAGGGGACTTCCCGATGTCTGAAGGAATGCAGTGGTACATCATTCACACGTATTCGGGGTTCGAGCAGAGGGTCCGGGAGAGCCTCATGAACAGGATCCAGGCGTTCGGGCTTCAGGAGTTCTTCGGCGAGATCATGATCCCGACCGAAAGTATCGTCGAAGTGAAGGAAGGAAAGAAAAGAGTCTCCACCAAGAAGTTCTTCCCGGGATACGTGCTTGTGCAGATGGCGATGAACGAGAACACCCACCAGGTCGTCAGGAATACGCCGAAGGTCACCGGGTTCATCGGAACGGAGGCGCTCAGGCCAGAAGAGGTGGACCGGATCCTCAGCCACGTGACCAAGAGCACCGAGGCTCCCAAGCCGAAGTATACCTTCGAGGTCGGGGAGAAAGTGAAGATAACCGACGGGCCCTTCGCTTCGTTCCAGGGCACGGTAGAAGCGGTCAATTACGACAAGGGCACGCTGACCGTGATGGTGACCATCTTCGGGCGGTCGACTCCGGTCGAGTTGAATTTCCTGCAGGTAGAGAAGTTATAGAGTTGAATTGGAGAAGATAAATGGCTAAGAAGATCGTCGCAGAAGTCAAGTTACAGATCCCGGCGGGGGCCGCCAATCCTTCGCCTCCGGTAGGCCCGGCTCTCGGCCAGCACGGCGTCAACATCATGGCCTTTTGCAAGGATTTCAACTCCCGCACCAAGGGCCAGGAGGGATTCATCGTCCCGGTCGTCATCACTGTCTACTCGGACAAATCCTTCACCTTCATCATGAAGACGCCTCCGGCCGGAGACCTTCTCAAGAAGGCCGCGGGGATCGCCAAGGGCTCCGGGGAACCCAACAAGAACAAGGTGGGCAAGGTCACCATGAAGCAGATCGAGGATATTGCCAGGCAGAAGATGCCCGACCTCAACACCTCGGACCTCGAGTCCGCCAAGAAGACCATAATGGGGTCGGCCCGCAGCATGGGCCTCGACGTCATCGAATAGGAAAGGGTCGAAAAATGGCTAACATAGGCAAGAAGCACAAAGCCGCGCTGGCACAGGTCGAGCCGAAAGTTTACGAGATCAGTGAAGCCATCGGCCTTCTCAAGAAGATACACTACGCCAAGTTCGACGAGAGCGTGGAGATCGTTCTGAACCTGGGGGTCAACCCCAAGTACGCAGACCAGAACGTGAGGGGGACGACCTCGCTTCCCCACGGGCTCGGCAAGAAGATCAGGGTCCTCGTGATCGCCCAGGGCGAAAAGATCAAGGAAGCCGAGGACGGCGGGGCCGACTTCGCGATGGGCCTCGAGGCGATCGAGAAGATCCAGGGCGGATGGTTCGACTTCGACGCGGTCGTGGCGACGCCCGACATGATGAAGGACGTGGGAAAGCTCGGAAAACAGCTGGGCCCCAAGGGCCTCATGCCCAACCCCAAGCTGGGGACGGTGACCTTTGAAGTGGCGAAAGCCGTGAAGGACCTGAAGGCGGGCCGGGTGGAGTTCCGCGTGAACAAGGAGGGCGTCCTGCACGCCGCCGTGGGCAAGATATCTTTCGACGAGACGAAGCTGGAGGAAAACCTCAAGTCCCTGCTGGACGCGGTTCTAAAGGCCAGGCCGGCGTCCCTGAAGGGCAAGTACATCAAGAGCGCCTACGTGTCGTCCACCATGAGCCCGGGTATAGCCATCCAGGTCAGCGAGCAGTAAGGAGGAAGCCGTGAATCGGACAGAAAAGCAAGACGTCATCCAGGAAATGCAGGCGGTCATACAGAACCACAAGACCTTCTATTTCGTGGACTTCAAAGGTCTCAAGGTCAAGGACATAAGCCAGCTCAGGGACAAGATCCGCCAGTCGTCCGGGAAGATGAGGGTCGTGAAGAACACCCTGCTGAAGAAAGCTTCCACCGGCACGGGCCTCGAGGGCGCGGAAAAATTCCTCGAAGGCCCCACCGCAATAGCGTGGGCGCAGGCCGATCCGATCCCTCTCGCCAAGACCCTCATGTCCTTCTCGAAGGACAATCCAAACCTCAAGATCAAGGGGGCCTTCGTAGAAGGAGCCGTGCTCTCGACCAGCGATGTCGAAGTACTCTCCAAACTGCCCGGGATCAACGAGCTCAGGGCCCAGCTCATCGGGCTCCTTCAGGCTCCGATGGTGAGGATCGCAAGGGTCCTCAGGGCTCCCGCCCAGGACGTGGCGGTATGCATAAGCGAACACGGAAAACAGAGCGAATAATCTAATCAAGGTCGATAAATACTTTTAAGGAGGAACAAATGTCGGATCTCAACCAAATCGTTGAACAGCTCAGCGCACTTACAGTAATGGAAGCTGCCCAGCTCAGCAAAATGCTGGAAGAGAAGTGGGGAGTCTCCGCTGCTGCAGCGGCTCCCGTTATGATGGCCGCTTCCGGAGCCCCCGCGGCTGCCGCGGCTGAAGAGAAGACGGAGTTCGACGTCATTCTCAAGAACGCCGGCGATAAGAAGATCGAAGTCATCAAGGTCGTCCGCGAGATCACCGCGCTCGGATTGAAGGAAGCCAAGGACATGGTCGAAGGCGTTCCCAAGCCGATCAAGGAAGGCGTCACGAAGGACGAAGCCGAGAGCATCAAGAAGAAGTTCGAGGAAAAAGGCGCGACCGTCGAGATCAAGTAGTCCGCTTTCGCGTCTGAGTGTTGGGCAGGGTCAATTCTTGAACCCTGCCCGTGTATCTTTTTATCGCATTCTTTAATTAGGAGATATCCTTATGGCGAAGATTATTCAGATGGGAAACCGCGAACGCATGGATTTCTCGAGGATCTCCGGGTCGATCCCGATCCCCAATCTTCTCGAGCTCCAGAGGGAATCCTACCGCCAGTTCCTCCAGATGGAGTACCTGCCGGAGGAGCGTGCCCAGAAGGGGCTGGAAGAGGCCTTCAAGTCGATATTTCCGATCGAGGACTTCCGCGGGGAGTGCTCAATAAATTACGTCGATTACACTCTCGGGGACTGGGAGTGCCGCTGCGGCCACCTGAAGGGGCTCGAACACCTCAGGCAGACCTGCCGCCACTGCGGGGCCAGGATAGTCGTTTCCGACACCCGCGCCCACGATGTCCAGTGCCAGAAGTGCGGACAGAAGAACCGCCTTTCGGTCCACAGATGCCCCCAGTGCGACGACTTCGTCGACCTGAGGATCCACAACAGCGTGGAGGAATGCCAGGAGCGCGGCATGACCTTCGGCGTTCCGCTCAAGGTCCGCGTCAGGCTGGAGGTCTACCAGAAGGGGACGACGCCTCCGCAGGTCCTGGACATCAAGGAGGAGGAGGTCTTTTTCGGCAACATGCCGATGATGACGGACAAGGGGACCTTCGTCATAAACGGGACTGAAAGGGTCGTGGTGAGCCAGCTCCACAGGTCGCCCGGCGTGTTCTTCCAGGCCAACGAGCAGCACACCGAGTTCGAGGCCAGGGTCATACCCGCGAGGGGGCTCTGGGTCGAGGTCCAGATGGACAGCAAGAACATACTGAACCTCCTCATCGACAGGAAGCGGCGCTGCCTCGCTACGGTTCTTCTCAGGGCCATGGGGCTCGGGGACAACAAGTCCCTGCTGAGAAGGTTCTATCCGACCGACACTCTCTTCCTTAGCCCGAAGAGCGTCAAGATGGACGTTTCGGAAAGGCTGGCCGGCCTCGTGGCGGGAGAGACCGTCAAGAGGGGGACCGACGCCGTTGTGGAGAGCGGGAAAAAGATCAAGAAAAGCCAGGTACAAAAACTGATTAAGAATAAGGTCAAGTCCGTGCTGGTGGACGTGGAAAGCCTTACCAACGCGTACTCCTTCGGGGATGTCGTAGACGAGAAGAGCGGGGAAGTGATCCTGGATTCCGCGCAGAAGATCGACCCCCAGAAGATCAGGGAGCTCGCGCTGGCGGGCCGCGAAAAGCTGGAAGTGATACTGCCGGAAGCGGCCGAGATAGGCTCTGCCCTCATCGAGACCATTTCCAAGGACACCTGCAAGACCCAGGACGAGGCGTACATAGAGTTTTTCCGAAAGATGAGGCCGGGAGACCCTGTGACGCTAGAAGGGTCGAAAAGCTACTTCAACAACGTCTTCTTCGACCACAAGAGGTACGATTTCTCCGAGGTCGGCGCCCTGAAGTTCCTCACCAAGCTGCACTACGACCAGATCAGGGACCTCCCCCCGGAAAAGCTCGACGCCGAGCTCAATGCGCACAGGCTCCTGAGCCTGGAGGACTACTGCGACATCTTCGCCTGCCTTCTAAGGGTCAAGAACAGCCCCGAGAACATCGACGACATAGACAACCTCGGCAACAGGAGGGTCCGCTGCGTCGGCGAGCTTCTCGAGAACCAGATAAGGATAGGGCTCGCCAGGATGGAGAGGGCGACCAAGGAAAAAATGAGCGCCTATTCGAACCTTGCGACGGCGATGCCCAGGGATCTCCTGAACGCGAAGCCCGTCGTGGCGTCGATCATGGAATTCTTCGGTTCGAGCCAGCTCTCCCAGTTCATGGACCAGACAAACCCCCTCTCGGAAATAACCCACAAGAGGAGGCTGTCTGCTCTCGGGCCTGGAGGACTTAGCCGCGACAGGGCGGGGTTCGAAGTGAGGGACGTTCACCCGAGCCACTACGGCAGGCTCTGTCCGATCGAGACGCCCGAAGGACCTAACATCGGGCTGATCTCCTCTCTCTCGACATACGCCAGGATCAACAGGTTCGGCTTCATCGAAACGCCCTACAAGAAGGTCGAGGAGGGAAGGGTCCTGAACCACGTCCAGATAACTTTTCCCGGCGACAGCGCCTTCAAGCTCGGAGAGGTAGTGCTGGAGAAGAAGTTCAGGAGCCAGGTGGAGAAGATAAGCGCAGAGGGGCGCAAGAAGCCGCCGCAGGCGGTTCCTTTCGCTTTCTACCTCAGCGCGTGGGAGGAGAACCTTTACACCATAGCGCAGGCCAACAGCGAGGTTGACGAGAAGGGCTACCTGAAGGAGGACCGCATAGAGTGCAGGAAGGCCGGAGAGGCGATAATGGCCCCGCGCGAAGAGGTCCAGTTAATCGACGTCAGTCCGAAGCAGCTCGTCTCGATAGCCGCCGCCCTGATCCCGTTCCTGGAGCACGACGACGCGAACAGGGCGCTTATGGGCTCCAACATGCAGAGGCAGTCCGTGCCGCTTCTGAAGCCCGAAACTCCGGTCGTAGGCACCGATGTGGAACTGATCGTGGGCAAGGACTCGGAATCTACGCTCGTCTGCAAGAGAGACGGCATAGTCGACCAGGTCGACGCCAACCGCATCATCGTCAGGGTGAGCGGGGGAGAAGGCCAGAAATCGTATGATTTCGGCGCCAACATCTATTCGCTGACGAAGTTCCAGCGCTCCAACCAGAACACCTGCGTCCACCAGAAGCCCATCGTGGAAGTCGGCGACCAGGTGAAGGCGGGGGACGTCCTCGCGGACGGCCCGTGCACGGACGGGGGTGAACTGGCGCTGGGGCGCAACGTGCTCGTCGCCTTCATGCCGTGGAGAGGATACAACTACGAGGACGCGATCCTGCTTTCCGAGAAACTGGTGAGGGAGGACAGCTTCACCTCGATCCACATAGAGGAGCTCGAGATCCAGGCCAGGGACACCAAGCTCGGCAAGGAAGAGATAACTAGGGACATCCCCAACGCCAAGGAAGAACTGCTCAAGGACCTCGACGACAGCGGGATCATCAGGATCGGCGCAACCATAAAACCCGGCGACTACCTCGTGGGAAAGGTCACTCCGAAGGGAGAGAGCCAGATGACTCCCGAAGAGAAGCTCCTCAGGGCGATCTTCGGCGAGAAGTCGGCCGAGTACAGGGACGCCTCCCTCAAGTGCCCGCCGGGGATCTCCGGCGTGGTCGTCGACGTCAAGATCTTCACCAGGAAGGGCGAAGAGAAGGACGACAGGACCCTCGCGATCGAAGAGGACTACCTGGCGAGGCTCCGCAAGAACCTCAACGACGAGATGAGGATCCTGAGGGAAGAGAACAGGAAGACCATCATGGACATCCTCGAGGGCGCCTCTGCGACCGCGAAGGTGGTCGACAAGATAACCGGCAAGCTCCTCATCAAGGAGAACGACAAGCTCACCAGGAACCTCCTTTCGGGGGTGCCGGTAGACATACTGCCCAAGATCCCGTTCAAGGGCAAGACACCGAAGGCGACACTGGAGATAAAGAAGAAGATCAGCGAGATCGAGGAGAGGACAAAGAGAAAGGTCGACATCCTCGAGAAGGAATACAAGGAGAAGCAGGACAACCTCGAGAGAGGTGACGAACTGCTTCCCGGCGTCATCAAGATGGTCAAGGTCTACATCGCCATCAAGAGGAAGATCCAGGAAGGCGACAAGATGGCCGGCCGCCACGGCAACAAGGGCGTCGTCAGCCGCATCCTTCCAGAAGAGGACATGCCCTATCTTCCCGACGGCACCCCCGTAGAGATAGTCCTCAACCCCCTCGGCGTCCCGAGCCGAATGAACGTCGGACAGATCCTCGAAACCCACCTGGGGTGGGCGGCCAAGTCGCTGGGCCTACACATCTCGACCCCCGTTTTCGACGGCGCGAAGGAAGGAGAGATCAAGTCCCTTCTGAAGAAGGCCGGCCTGCCGGAGGACGGCAAGGAATACCTCCGCGACGGAAGGACCGGGATGAGGATGCACCAGAAGATCACGGTCGGCATCATCTACATGATGAAGCTCGCGCACCTCGTCGAGGACAAGATCCACGCCCGCGCCATCGGGCCCTACAGCCTGATAACGCAGCAGCCGCTGGGCGGCAAGGCCCAGTTCGGGGGCCAGCGTTTCGGCGAGATGGAGGTCTGGGCGCTAGAGGCCTACGGGGCGGCGAACATCCTTCAGGAGATCCTGACGGTAAAATCGGACGACATCTTCGGAAGGACAAAGATGTACGAGAGCATCGTCAAGGGAAAATATCCCGACGACCCCGGAGTTCCCGAATCGTTCAACGTGCTCGTCAAGGAACTGCAGGGCCTGGGCATACAGGTCAAGCTCATTGAGAACGAAGAGCTCGAAGCTCAGAAGAACGCCTGAGCCGGAAGGAGTGGACCTTGAAAAAAGCTACCTATCTTGAAAAATCCCACAGCATAAACAGGATCCAGGCGATCCAGCTGAAGCTCGCCTCGCCCGAGGAGATCATATCCTGGTCCAACGGCGAAGTGACCAAGCCCGAGACGATAAACTACAGGACCTTCAAGCCCGAAAGGGACGGCCTCTTCTGCGCGAAGATATTCGGCCCCATAAGCGACTACGAATGCCTCTGCGGAAAGTACAAGAGGATGAAGTACAAGGGGATCACCTGCGACAAGTGCGGTGTCGAAGTCATACCCTCCAAGGTCAGAAGGGAGAGGATGGGCCACATCAGCCTGGCGGCCCCGGTGAGTCACATCTGGTTCCTCAAGGGCACGCCCTCCAGGATCTCCATCATCCTCGGCATGAAGATCAAGGACGTCGAAGCGGTGAACTACTACGAACAGTGGGTGGTCACCGACCCCAAGTTCCTGGTCGTCAAGACCGAAGACGTCAAGAAGGCCTACCTCGAGAAATACCCTACGGACACTCCGCAGGAGAGGAACAAGATCCTCAGGAACATCGACGAGATGGTCTGGACCTACGACAGGGTCCCCAAGAGGGAGAAGGACCACGTCAAGCTCTACGAGCTGATGATAAAGCACTCGGACAACGCGCTCGTTTACAACGAGGATCTGCAGGGGGAAACGGTCCTCAGGTACAAGGCCCTTCTCTACGACAAGACGGCCGACGCCCTGAGAAGCGTTTACGGCAACGATTGTTTCACATGCAACATCGGGGCCGCTGCGGTCCAGGACCTCCTCAGGCAGTACTCGGATCCCTGCCAGTGCTCGTCCTGCCAGGTCTCCAAGGGACCCCGCCTTTCGAGGACGGAGTGCCAGAAGAACTTCCTGAGGTCTTACCTCAAGACCGCGGCCAACGCCCAGAAGAGGGCGAACGTCAACAAGAAGCTCAAGATCTTCGAGGCGTGCAACAATTCGAACATCAAACCGGAATGGATGATCTTCAACGTCCTTCCCGTCATACCGCCGGAGCTCAGACCGCTCGTTCCTCTGGACGGGGGTAGGTTCGCCACGTCGGACCTCAACGACCTCTACAGGCGCGTCATCAACAGGAACAACAGGCTCAAGAGGCTCATCGAGATGCGCGCCCCGGAAGTGATCGTCCGCAACGAGAAGAGGATGCTCCAGGAAGCCGTCGACGCCCTTCTCGACAACGGCAGGAGAGGCAAGGTCATCAGGGGAAGCAACAACAGGCCGCTGAAATCGCTCTCCGACACGCTCAAGGGCAAGCAGGGCCGTTTCCGTCAGAACCTCCTCGGAAAGAGGGTCGACTACTCCGGCAGGTCGGTCATCGTCGTCGGGCCCGACCTCAAGCTCAACCAGTGCGGGCTTCCCAAGATAATGGCGCTCGAGCTGTTCAAGCCCTTCATCTGCAACAAGCTCCAGGAAAGGGGCATAGCCCTCACCTTCAAGGAAGCGAAGAGCATGGTGGACAGGGGCGAACCTCAAGTGTACGACGTCCTCGAAGAGGCGATCCAGAAGCACCCGGTCCTGCTCAACAGGGCCCCGACCCTGCACAGGCTGGGCATACAGGCTTTCGAGCCGGTCCTCGTGGAAGGCAAGGCGCTCAAGCTCCACCCGCTGGTCTGCACGGCTTTCAACGCGGACTTCGACGGCGACCAGATGGCTGTCCACGTGCCGCTTTCGCCCGCGGGGCAGGCCGAGGCGTCGGTGCTGATGCTCTCAACCAACAACCTCCTCTATCCCGCGAACGGGACCCCGATCGTCGTCCCGACGCAGGACATGGTCCTCGGCATCTACTACCTTACTCTCGCGCTAAAGAACCAGAAGGGCGAGGGAAGGTGCTTCTCCAGCTTCGAGGAAGCCTACCTGGCGTGGGAGAACGGGTTCCTCGACCTCAACGCGATCATCAGGATCCGTCACAGCGGAGACCTCATAAACCTCGACGAGGAGCCGAACATCTTCGACGCCGTGCCCAAGAAGATGAAGGGCGAGCTCGTCGACGTCACGGTCGGAAGGATGCTCTTCAACTCGGCCCTTCCCCCCGAAATGCCGCGCGTCGTGGGCCTTATCAAGAAAAAACAGCTCAAGGACATCTTCATCTACGTCTTCCACAACCACGGGCGCGAACCTCTCGTCAGGATGGCGGACGAGATAAAGAACCTCGGGTTCACCTTCGCGACGAGGGCGGGCATCTCGTTCGGCCTCGAGGACATGGAAGTCCCGCCGAAGAAGAAAGAGCTCGTCCTGAGCGCCCTCCGCGATGTCAAGGAGGTCGAGAAGCAGTTCAGGGACGGAGCCATCACCAACCGCGAAAGAAAGAACAAGGTAGTAGACATCTGGCACCAGGTCACAGACCAGGTCGGGACGGAGATGTTCAACAAGATGAAGGAGAAGCAGGAAGAGGCCAAGGGTACTTTCAACCCGATCTACATCATGGCCGATTCCGGCGCGAGGGGATCGCAGCAGCAGCTCCGTCAGCTCGCCGGCATGAGGGGACTGATGGCCAAGCCCTCCGGAGAGATCATCGAACAGCCTATCACGGCGAACTTCCGCGAAGGGCTGACGGTCCTCCAGTACTTCAACTCCAGCCACGGCGCCAGGAAGGGGCTCGCAGACACCGCGTTGAAGACGGCCGACGCCGGCTACCTGACCAGGCGTCTGGTCGATGTCGCGCAGGACGTCATAATAACCGAGGACGACTGCCACACGATCGACGGCATTTACATCGCCCCGCTGACCGAAGGCGGAAGGATCATCGAGCCTCTCAAGAACAGGATAACCGGCAGGGTCGCCCTCGACGACATCAAGGACCCCTACACGAGGGAGACGCTCGCGAAGGCGAACGAACTCATCACGGAAGAACTCGCAAGGAAGATCGAGGAGGCGGGCATCGAGAGGGTCAAGATCCGCTCGGTCCTCACCTGCGAGACCAGAAGGGGAGTGTGCGCCAGCTGCTACGGCAGGAACCTGGCTTCGAGCCGCAAGGTCGAGCTCGGCGAAGCGATCGGCGTCATGGCCGCGCAGTCCATCGGCGAGCCCGGAACGCAGCTCACGATGAGGACCTTCCACATCGGCGGAACCGCGAGCAAGGAGGCCGTCGAGACCCAGCACGTCGCCAGGAACGCGGGCACCGTCAAGCTGGACAACGTCAAATTCATCGAGGACCAGAGCGTTTCGCTGGAAGACTCCAGGTCGAAAAAGCAGAAGGGCCTCATCGCCATGAGCCGCGGAGGCTCCATCATCATCCTGGACAAGCAGGGCCGCGAAAAAGAGAAGCACCAGGTCGTTTACGGAGCCCACATCAGGGTGAGGGAAGGCGACAAGGTCGAGCCGAAGCAGGTCCTGGTCGAATGGGACCCCTACACCAACCCGATCCTCACCGACGTCGGCGGCAGGATACAGCTCGTCGACATCATCGAAGGCGTGACGGTCAGCGAAGAGACCGATCAGGTCACGGGCCTCAGCCAGCGTGTCGCCATCGAGCCTAAGGACCCGACCAAGGAAGCCAGGATCAAGGTCATCGAGGAAGGAAAGAAGTCCCACCACAGGTCCTTCTCGCTTCCGTCGGGAGCCCACATAATGGTCGCGGACGGGGACGAAGTGAAGCCCGGTACGATCCTCGCGAAGATCCCCAGGGAAACGGCGAAGACGAAGGACATCGTCGGCGGCCTTCCCAGGGTCGTCGAGCTGTTCGAGGCCAGGCACCCCAAGAGCCCGGCCGTCATCACCGAGATCGACGGAGAGGTCCACTACGACAAGAAGACTTCCGCGCTCAGGAAGATCATCATCGACAACTCGCGTTCGGGCGAGAAGAGGGAATACAACATACCGAAGGGCGTCCACATCTCGGTCCTCGAGGGCGAATGGGTCCACGCGGGAGACCAGCTCTGCGAAGGCCCCGTCGATCCGCACGACATCCTGATGGTGCTCGGCATCAAGGACCTGCAGAGGTACCTGGTCAACGAGATACAGGAGGTCTACAGGCTTCAGGGCGTCACGATCAACGACAAGCACATCGAGGTGATCGTCAGGCAGATGATGCGCTGGATGAAGGTGGAAGAGGTCGGGGACAGCCGTTTCCTGATCGGACAGCAGATCGACAGGTTCGAATTCCAGCGGGAGAACTCCGCGATCCTCGAGAAAGGCAAACAACCGGCGGTGGGAAAGCCGCTGCTCCTCGGCATAACGAAGGCAGCGCTGGCGACCGATTCGTGGATCTCGGCAGCCTCCTTCCAGGAGACGACGAAGGTGCTCACCGAAGCCGCCATCAACGGCGCGACGGACTACCTGAGGGGCCTGAAGGAGAACGTCATCCTCGGGAGGCTCATCCCGGCCGGAACAGGCTTCTACACCTACCAGGACTCCGAGATAGAGCACGACGACACGATCGAAGTGGAGAAGGTCGAAGCGGGCGATTATTTCTCGATAGACTTCAACTCCTCCGAGTTCCTCGCGAAGGATTTCGCGATCAAGGACCTGAGGGAGGTCGAAGAGGAGAAGAACGAAGTTCCCCCCGGGAACGGCAACGGCGAAGAAGAATAATCCCGGCGGTGCCGGCCCGTTCCGCCTCTCTTTGTGAGGGAGTCAACCAGTGAAGATCGCTCTCGTCCAGCTCGGGTGCCCCAAGAACCTCGTGGACGGAGAATGGGTCCTCGGCCAGCTCCGTGAGGGGGGGCACCAGCTTGTTCCCCCCGAGGAAGCCGAGGCACTCCTCATAAACACATGCGCTTTCATCAGGGACGCGAAGGAAGAATCCCTCGAAAAGATCATTGAAGCCGTCGAACTAAAGAAAAAGGGAAAGATCAGCAAGGTTGTCGTCTTCGGATGCCTTTCCGAGAGATACAGAGATGAACTCGCCGGGGAGCTTCCCGAGGTTGACGGGTTCTTCCCTCTAAGCGCGATCAGGGAAGCATCCTCCATGCTGAGCGGAAAAACCGGCGGCGTTTTCAGGAGCGGGGATGTCCCGCTTCCGGAGAAATACAGCCCCAGGCTCCGCCTCACCCCCCCGCACCTGGCTTATGTGAAGATCGGCGAAGGGTGCGGCCATTCCTGTTCGTTCTGCGCCATTCCGATGATCAGGGGAAAGTCGCGGTCGAGAAGCCTCAAGTCGGTGATGGAAGAACTCCGAAAAGCCAGCGGCTCGGGGGCCAGGGAAGCCGTGATCATCTCGCAGGACACCGCGAGCTGGAAGGGAAAGGACGGAAGCAGCTCCCTCTGTTCGATGGTGAAGGCCATCAACAAGGCAGCCCTGCCCATCTGGGTGAGGATAATGTACCTTTACCCCACGAAGGTGACTACGGAACTTATTCATGCCTGGAGCAGTTCTGACGCGGTGCTTCCGTATTTCGACATTCCCCTCCAGCACGCCTCCGGGAGAGTACTTGAAGCGATGCGCAGGCCCGGCAGCGCCGCGAGCTACATGAGGCTCATCGAGAAGATCAGGAAGACTTTTAATGAACCGTGCATCAGGTCCAGCTTCATCGTCGGATTCCCGAACGAGAGGAAGGCCGACCACGAAGAACTGATAAGCTTCCTGAAAGACGCCGAGCTCGACAACGTCGGTTTCTTCGAATACTCGAGGGAAGAAGGAACTCCCGCTTACAAGCTGGGGGACAGGGTCCCTTCTGCGGTGAAGCGGGAAAGGCTGGAAGAGGCGGCCGCTGTCCAGCGGGAGATAAGCGCCGGGAAGAACAGCGGGAAGGTCGGCAGGGTGTACAAAGTTCTGGTCGAAGGCGTTTCGGAAGAGAGCGACCTTCTTCTTGAAGGCCGCGCCTGGTTCCAGGCTCCCGAGATCGACGGGAAGACATACATAACGAAGGGACGCGCGGTGACCGGCGGATTCTCCGCTGTGAAGATCACCGACGCGCACCATTACGACCTGGCCGGCGAGATAGTATCCGGAAGGAAAAAGAATGTGGGCTAGGATAGTTTCATCGGTGTTCGGCCTCGGCCGTTTCCCGGTTTTCCCCGGAACGATCGGGTCGCTCTTCGCTCTCGCCCTGTGCATGCCTTTTGCTTTTATCGAGTGCCCCTGCGCGTGGGTGGTCCCGGCGGCGCTCCTTGTCGTTTCGGTCGCGGCGGGGTTCCCGGCGGTGAACAGGGTCCTCGCGACTTCGGAGAGCAGCGACCCGAAATGGGTCGTAGTCGACGAGGTGGCTGGTCAGTCGCTCGCGCTTCTGATCTCGCCGGCGTCGTGGAAATGGTACCTGGCGGCGTTACTTCTGTTCAGGTTCTTCGATATCCTGAAGCCGTTCCCGATAAACAGGCTCGAAAAGCTCAAGGGCGCGACGGGCGTCTTCGCGGACGATCTCGCGGCCGGAACAATATCCGGTTTGATTTTGATCATCGCACCGAGGGTTTTATGATCACGATAAAGAACCTCGATTCCGTTCCCGCTCTGAAAAGCCCGCTGATCCTCACGATCGGCAACTTCGACGGCCTCCACCGCGGCCACAAGAAGGTTATAAGGAAGGTTATCGCGAGGGCGAGGGAACTGGGCGGAACGCCGGCGCTCATGACGTTCGAGCCGCACCCGCGGTCGTACCTCCACCCGGAGAACTCTCCGCCTCTGATCCTCACGAGGGAGGAGAAGATAGAGATAATCTCCCGCTGGGGAGTGGAGCTTTTCATAGAGGTACCCTTCACGAAGGAATTCGCGGGAAAAAGCGCCGACGAGTTCCTCGCTCTCCTTTACGGGAATTTCTCGCCGCGAGAGGTTTACATCGGGGAGGATTTCAGGTTCGGAGCAGGGCGAAAGGGCAACATCACGGTCCTTAAAAAGTTCGCGGAGAGCCGCGGCTGCTTCGCGGAGGCGGTCCCGAAGCTCGTGGTTGAAGGGGAGGAGGTCTCGGCGACGAAGGTGAGAAGCGTCCTTCTTGAGGGTGACATGGAGCACGCGCACAAGCTTCTGGGGAGGCCTTTCGAGATACGGGGCGAGGTCGTTCCGGGGGACCACCGCGGGCGGGAGCTCGGGTTTCCGACGGCCAACATCGCGATGGGGGATAAGCTTATCCCGGCGACGGGGGTGTACATCACTTGTCTGGACATGGGGGCTGGGCTGGTGCTTCCATCGGTGTCGAACCTGGGGGGCAGGCCGACTTTTCACGAGAAGGACGGGGTGGTGCTGGAGATACACGTGCTGAAGGGGACGCACGAGCTTTACGGCAGGAAGGCGCGCTGTCTCTTCTTCCATAAGCTCCGCGACGAGCTGAAGTTCGAGCGCGTTCCGGACCTCGTCGCGCAGATCGCGAAGGACAAGGCCGAGGCCGAAAGATACTTCGAACTGAACCCCCTCATCAAGAAAGCGTTTTACTGATCTGAAAAACGATTCTCCCCCTTATTAAATCCAAGCGACAGATAGATCCGAAAAGGAAGAAAATCCATGCCTGTTCCCGCCTGAAGCGTTAACCCTGTGAAACACTTTTCAGGCTTCTCGCAAAAACTTTTGACAATTGAAAAAATAGTAGTACATTAAAACCTTGGGGTAGACATTTCACAGGGGGATATTTCAATGACAAAATCACGTCTTTTCGTTTTTTTCACTCTTACATTCATGGTGACGCTGCTTTCCATCGGCATCTGGGGGCAGGAAATATCCTATTATAGTGACCCGTGGATGCAAACGCCGGGATTTAGACCGGAAATGCCTTATAGAAGCCTTAGTGAAAATGAGAGTGTCAATATATTTAACGGCAACCTAACGGCGATAATTCCGGTTGGTCCTTCTTTCCCATGTGGGCCATCTCTTTCCTTTCAAGCGAGATTGAGATATGTGGGTCCCTATTCTGGCATAGAGGGAAGTTATCAGGACTATTATGGGACACAACAGGGGGCTTGTGGATGGTCAATCGATTCAAATGTCGCATATCGGGATAACGCAGGGAAATGGGTCCTGATGTTCGGCAAAATTCATGAAAAGATTATCAACTCCACTAATGGATTCTCTGTTGACTTCGTCGAACAGGATGGAACAGCGCATAGCTTTTATCAAAAAGACCTTAGTATCGAGATGGGTTATACGAATGACGGAAGCGGGATCAGGTTATTCCGCTTTCCTGGTGAAGATATTCGTTATGTGGTCTACATGCCAAGCGGCACGATCATGGAATTCGGGCATGGCTTGACTCACAGTGACGGGGCGGATTATTTCGTGACCAGGGTATCTGACAGAGATGGAAACAGTTACAGATTGATTTACGACTACACGCCGGAAGCCATACCGCACCACAATGTTATAAAAATTTACAATGAAGCGATCCCATCAAGACAAATAACTTTTTCATACGAGAACCAAAGTGTTGCCGTGCCGAATTATATTCACTATCTCTGTCAAGAAGAACCCGCCTTCATAATGAAAACGAAGAGATACCTTTCAAAGATATCGATGCCGGCTCCGCGTGGCAGTGTTGTGGAATACAATTTAAACTATGATTTTGTCACCGGAGGAATGCCTTCAACACTTGTCAATTGCAGCAATCTGCCGCAAGTCCCCCCAATTACAACTATTTTGCTGAGGGAGATAGCTTTTCCCGACACTGCAAAGATTTCTTTTGAATATTATCAGGAGGACTGCACAAGTGATCTGACGGCAGGGAACATGCATGGATCGCTCAAGAAGATAACTTATCCGGGTGGCGGGACAAGCAGTTATGAGTATTCGTTTTATAGATACTACTCCTATATTGGCAGCACCCCGGGGCAAAAACAGTGCAATAGCGTGCCGCCACCACCTGACTGCATGGTTGACTTCGACATTCTTGATGGTGTTGGCGTGTCGAAACATACTGTTGATGACGGCCTGGGGAACGAGTCGATCACAACCTGGTATAGACCTGTAGAACAATTTGAGAATCACGAGAGAGTTCATGCAGCAATTCTGGAACAATTGCCTGATGGACAGCTCATAGGGCATCAATGCAAAGGCAAATGCAATACTCCCGCATGTTCTGTTCCAAAGGGAATTGAGCTCAAAACTTTTTATTTTGACAATGCCAATTCAATTAATCTAGATACTTTTTTTAATTTCATCGCTGATGAAATAGATGAACCACCTGTTCAAATAGAAAAGAAAATCGAAAATATTTGGGAGATTGGTGGAGTAGACGAGACAAATCCGCAGAACCCAGAAATGCTTCCACAAAACCCAAGGATAAAATGCTCAAGAACAAGAATGTTGGAAAATGGAAGCGAAATTGCCTTTTCTCAAACAGAAAATTCTTATTGGGATGGATACGGGCACTATAAAGTTACTAAAATATTCGGAACGGGACTTCAGGCGCCAAAGCTGATCATGAGAAAATTCAACTTGACCGAGGTGAAGGCTCCAACAGGTGACACGATTCCCCAGCAGGGTGATTTTCAGAGATATCCTTATTTCCGGAACCGGCAAATTGTCGAGGTCGTATCTGAATCGGACCCCTCTTCAACTCAGCAGTCTTGTATCTTTGCGGGCCTTCTTCCCGGCAATGATGATCCTATTCCGGATCCGGGCGACGACGATCAACTTACCAGTTTCCAGCTTTATTCGTTGCTGCCTCCGGCGGGAACTGTAACTCAAAGTCCCAATACCAAGGTGACCTGGATGCAATATGAGAAGCATCGCGTCAGCAAAAGAGTAGAAATGAACCGTTTGCTTTCATCGGCGGCATTTATTGAGACTGGTATCCGTGGTGGTATCCGCGCCGGAGACGATTTCACTATAAATTACAATCCAATTTCTACGGACAACAGGATCACATATGAATATGACAATCAAGGTCAGCTTGTATCAGCCCAACTGGAAAATGCTTTAAGCAAGCCTGCAGCCATCACGAAGGTTCTATATGGCTGGCAAAATGGAGTGCCATCCTCAAAGCAGTATGCCGGATTTGCGTATTTTGAAGCTGAAAGGCTCATCGACCCATCAACGGGATTAGTTCTTGATGAGATAGATTCAAACCATTTGACTACATCGTTTTCTTATGACGAACAGGGTCGGCTTGTCAAAATCGCACCGCCCAACGGAGAAATTCCAACCTGGATCTCTTATCCTATGGTAAATGAAAATGCTCAGGATATAGTGTATTACCGCGGGTTGAATCCCCCTTCATTTTCCGGCAGCGATCCCTTGGTTGAAACCATCCCCATTCTTGATGAATATGCCCGTTATCACTTTGATGGCCTCGGCAGACTTGTCAGGACGGCAAAACTTGCGGCCGCTAATGAAGATGAACAAGGGCACGAATATACCTATGAGGATATCGGCTACGACGCTGTTGGACGCAAGATATTTACCTCCCTTCCGTATTCTGGACTCCCCCCCTACACGATGAATATCTTTTATCCGAAAGTAACGGAAGGCAATTCTCTATTTGGATCATCGTTTATTACAGTACCATCTTTTAATGGCAGCTGCCCCTACGGAATTGTGGAAAGCTTATATGCAAACGCATCATGCAATGGCGTACCCTCAAATCTACAGAAAGACCCATTGGGCAGGGTGCGGACCATCATTTCTCCTGACGGCAATGTGGCCAAGTTGGATTACAATGGCTTCGACACGATAACCACGATAGAAGGGATCATTGGCATCAACGTATCTGAAGAAATAGAATTGACATCGGTAAAAACGAGCCATTATGATGCACTGGGAAGGCTTACCGCCGTTGATGAGCCGATAGGGACAGATGGGATTTATCGTTACGATACGATGGACAGGCTTATCTATGCCGAACTGGGCGTTCAAAAACGACTGTTTTCCTATGACACTAATGGACTTTTAATGGAAAGCTTTCAGCCCGAGAACGGTCTTACAAAGGTATTGAGTTACGACGTGTGGGGAAATCCTCTGCAGATCGAGGACGCAAAAGGCCGGGCCAATGGGTATGTCCTAGAGAATTCTTATGATCTAAAAGGCAGGAAGCTGAGTACTTCCAAAAAGACATCCACGGAAACCACCTTGCTTTCTCAGTTGGAATATGACCAGCCTTCGGGAGGAACTTATTATCTCAACCGGTTGACCATGGAAGAGAGCCAATATCCGTGGTCGGTTTCAGGCATCATCAACATAAACGAATCTTTCAGATATGATGATCCTTCAGGCAGGATAAGCGAGAGAACCACTTCAAGTACCGGGATTATGGCAAATTCGGGAAAAAGTTTTCATGTTTCATATGGCTATGACCAGTACGGACGGGTAGTATCTGAAGGGCTATCCACTCCTTTCGGGCAAAATATGATATTCAACAACTATATGCACGGTTATCTCGACAAAAGAATTTTCATGGATTCTGGGCTGGGGGCACAAAAGATCCTGTATCACCCGTCAGGGGCAATCAAAGAGATCCAGCTTAACGGCTCAAAGAAGATACAAAGGCTGGAAGAGGCCGGGACCGGAAGACTGCAGGAGATCGTTTACGGCGGTTGGAGGACTGGCTCTTACATATATGACGGCGCGGGAAATATCAGCCAAATTGGCGCCAATGATAAATTCTATTATGATGAGTTGTCCCGCCTGAAGCAGGCCAGCGTGGGACATTCCTCGAGCCCTACCGGTGCAGTAGACAACATTTATTCTTTCGAGTATAAATATGATGACTTCGGCAACATGTGGCAGCGAAAAATAACTCAGACGAAGGGCGATTCGACAGGCATGCCGTTGGATTATTCTTACAACGCCGCAATTTCAACTGCCAACAATAGGATAGGAAGCATATTAGCAGGAAGCGGGAGCTATCTGACGGGAAGTGTCGTCTATGATCCGAACGGGAACCAAACGGCTTTTAACGGATGGAACTACACATACGACGAACTGAACAGACTCAAAATGGGTATCAAGGGCGATTCCATTCCAAGGTATTATTACAATCCCGAGGGCGAACGCCTTGTTCAGATCCTTAAAACTTCAGATACGGATGGGGAATCCACATATTATTTCAAAGACGGAATCAGAACAATCGGGGAACTTCAATATAAGATGTCGGATTCTCAGGTAAAAAGCATCACGGAGAAGTTTTTCCTTTACGTGGGCAGCGACATTCTTGCAACAAGCGAGAAGCAATACAGCATGACGGTTGGTGTAGAGCCAGTACATTCGGATGATGCGGACCCTTCTGCTGATTTTGTCGCCAGACCCTGCATAAAGAACTACGCGAACGGCATACAACAGCAGGCAATTGTTTCACTATCCGATGTGGTCGCCTACGAATCGAACGGGCAGAATTTCGACGCGTCATATACTCTGGAGCATATCAGCCAGGATATCGCGGGGGTTATGGTAAGGATCGCGAGAATCAAGGATCAGGGGAACAGCAACGACAACGGAAACGGCTGTCCCAGGAACGATGAAGATAAAGTTGAGTGCCGGTATTTCCTTAAGGAAGGGCTTGACGCTGATTTTGTGTTCGGAGGGTTCGGCCTTTGCGGCAATGAAGAGTATGGAACGATCAGCGAAATAGAAGCAGGACAAGTGTATCCTGTTATTTTCACAGACTTGCAAAAGGACAAGGCCTACAGGGTAAGGCTCTACGCGTGGACAAGCTGGGCGGCAGATCCGAATCTCGGGTTCAACATCATGAAGGTGGAAGAAGGCCAGCTCCTTGTTCCTAAAAAAGACCCTTCAACCTACTTTGAGATGCGCGGCATGACAACTGATGAAGGGCAGGGGTTCACCGGGAAGCTCCGAGCCAGGTGGGGCCAGCTGTCGGGCACTACCGGATATAATGTCAAAGCCATCAAGAAAAACGGCGAAACTGTGGTTTTGAACGGCAACGTTCCAGTCACGGGAAATTCCTACCAGATAGATGAAAATGCCGCTTTGGCAATGGGGGTGGCATCTGATGCTTCGTATCAGCTTGAAGCGATTATTCTTGACCCCACGCATCCCATAATTATCGGTCCCATCAAAGATGACCTCCTCCCGATAATTTGTTCGGGCGGGACTTCTACAGGATACAGCATCCCGACACTTGACCAGGTCAAAGTGTTCAACGGGGAAATAGCATACATTTCTTGGGATAAAGGTCAGTATCCGGCACCCTATTACAAAGTGTTCCAGAGAGTTTCAGCGCCAGGAAGCCACCTGGGACCATTTATCGAGATAGGCGTGACGAATAAAGATTTCTTCGTTTATACCGATACCCCGCAAATTACCGAAGACGAGTTATTGGCATACGCGATTCAACCCCTGGATCAGGCGTTGATTCCTGTTACCGATAGCTCTTTTATGAAACTGGCTGAATTTATAGGGGTCACCAACAGCGCGCCGAGACCCAGGAACATGTCCATCGGCGACGGGAACAGGATTGTTGAAGTCAACTGGACCGGTTATGCCCAAGAGACGGATCAAGGGCCGTGGGGAACATCCGAACCGATAACCTTTGACAGCGAATCGGGTCTTTACTATGAGCTTTTCCGGGGTTACAATCCAAGCATGACAGCTATGGGATGCGAAACTTTCTCTCTTGCCGATTTCACTCTCAAGCAGACGACCTTCGAGCCTTTCCACGA
>ENA-UPTA01001345-UPTA01001345.1-activated-sludge-metagenome-genome-assembly--contig:-NODE-1345-length-27423-cov-5.849277_pt1 | contig 27423 bp, 27 predicted proteins | sample MGYA00238184_ERZ773361 | MGnify/ENA primary metagenome ERZ773361 (study PRJEB29100, sample SAMN05720205) | activated sludge metagenome | isolation source: anaerobic digester from wastewater... | reverse complement strand
CCGCTGGGGCGGAGTGATCGCGCCGGGGATGATGGTCGGCCAGATCAACAAGCCGTTGAAGGGCGATCCCGTTCCGGATGAGATCAAGCAGCTGCGCAAGAGCCTGTTTCGCGGCATTCACGTGTTCGTTTCCGGGTCGGACTGGGAATTCTACCGCCCGGTCTATCCCGGCGACACCATCTACAGCTTCCACGGCGCGGAAAGCTGCGAGGTCAAGCAGTCGGAATTCGCGGGCCGCTCGGTCATCACCGTGCGCCGCGACGTGAAGATGAACCAGCGCGGCGAGGTCGTGGCAGTCTATCGCATTCTCAGCGTCCTGACCGAGCGCAAGACCGCCGCCAAGAAGGGCAAGTACGCCGACATCAAGCCCGCGACCTACACCGACGAGGAATGGCAGGCGGTCGAGGATATCTACGCCGCCGAAACGATCCGGGGGGCGCAGAAGCGCTGGGCCGAAGACGTGCAGGCGGGCGAATCGCTGGGCATGCAGGCCAAGGGGCCGCTGACCGTGACCGACGTGATCTGCTTCCACGCCGCCGGCTATGGCTTCACCCCCTATGCCCCCACCGCCAACCGCCGCGCGCACAAGAACCGCCAGCGGATCGCGCCGTTCTACATCAAGAACGAGCATGGGATTCCCGATGTTGCCCAGCGGCTCCACTGGGATCCGGTCTGGGCGCAGGCGATCGGCAATCCGATGGCCTACGACTACGGGGTGATGCGCGAGAACTTCCTGTGGAACTACCTCAATGACTGGGCGGGGGATGACGCGATCATCACCAAGGTGCATGACGAGATCCGCAAGTTCAATTACATGGGCGACGTCCAGCGCGTGACCGGCGAAGTGCTGGCCAAGCGGCAGGAGCACGGCAACGAAGTGGTCGACGTGGCGGTGAAGTTCACCAACCAGCGCGGCGACGAAACCGTGCGCGGCACGGCGACCATCGCCCTGCCGAGCAAGGCCCGTCCGCTGCCGCTCTATCCGCCGGTGCCCACCGAACTGGCCGAGAAGGCCGCGAAGATGATGGCGCGTCACTACGAACTGGGCGGAGATTGATCCCATGGCGGACGAAGTCCTGATCGAGAACGATGGCGGGGTGCGGATCATCACGCTCAACCGGCCGGACCGGCTCAATGCGCTGACCGGCTCCATCATGGAGCCGCTGGCCGATGCCTGCGCCGATGCGGCGCGCGATCCCTCGGTCGGCTGCGTGGTGGTGACCGGCGCCGGACGGGGCTTTTGCGCCGGGGGCGACCTCAAGGGCGATGGCGGCGGCAAGGGCGTGGTCCCGGCCAATCCCGAAACCGGCAGTCGCACCGAACAGGGCTTCGCCAGGCTGCGCGGCTACATGGAAACCGCGCGGCTGCTGCACGAAATGGGCAAGCCGACCATTGCGATGGTCAACGGCCCGGTGGCGGGCGCGGGGATCGGCATTGCCGGGGCCTGCGATCTGCGCTTTGCCGGACGGGCGGCCAGTTTCCTCACCGCCTTCACCAACATCGGTGGCAGCGGCGATTTTGGTTCGACCTGGTTCTGGACCAAGATCGTCGGCACCGGCGTGGCGCGCGAGCTGTTCCTGCTGAGCGAAAAGCTGAGCGCCGAGGAAGCCTTCGCCAAGGGGCTCTACACCCGCCTGTTCGATGACGCCGTGCTGCGCGAGGAAACGCTGAAGGCTGCGCACAAGCTGGCGAATGGCCCACGCATGGGGCTGCGCTACATGAAGCAGAACCTCAACAATGCCGAGGACTGGGCCTTCGAGGCGCAACTGGATACCGAGGCGCTGAACATGGGCCTGTCGACTCAGGCCACCGCGATGATATGGCGCGAGGCGAACAAGCCGCGCGACTAGAAGGCGGCAAGCCAAGAGGACAGCCATGAAGACCATCCGCATCGGCGGCGCCTGCGCCTTTTTCGGCGACAGCAGCGTCGCGCCTACCCAGCTGATCGCGGCGGGGGTCGATTACCTGATCCTCGACTATCTGGCCGAGGCGACGATGTCGTCGCTCGGCGCGATGCGGCGGCACCGCGCGAACCTGGGCTATGCGACCGACTTCACCGAATGGGTGTGGAAGGACAACTTGGCCGAACTCAAGCGCACCGGCACGAAGATCGTCACCAATGCGGGCGGGGTCAATCCGCGCGCCTGCCTTGAGCGGATGGAGAAGATCGCGGCGGACGCGGGCGTTTCGCTGCGCATCGCCATCGTCGAGGGCGACGAGGTGATGGACCGGCTGGACGAGCTCTCCGCGCAGGGCGAACTGATCACCGGCGCGCCGTTCCCGGACAAGGACAAGGTCGTCACCGCCAATGCCTACCTCGGCGCCGGGCCGATCGCCCGCGCGCTGGCGATGGGAGCGGACGTGGTGATCACCGGGCGCTGCGTCGATTCGGCGCTGACGCTGGGCATTCTGGTCCATGAGTTCGGGTGGAGCGAAACCGATTACGACAAGCTCAGCCAGGGCTCGCTCGCCGGCCATGTGATCGAATGCGGCGCGCAGGCGACCGGCGGGCTGTTCACCGACTGGCGCGAGGTGCCGGACTGGGCGAACATCGGCTATCCGATCATCGAATGCACGGCGGACGGCGCCTTCACCGTCACCAAGCCGGAAGGCAGCGGCGGGCTTGTCACCCCCGCCGTGGTGGCGGAGCAGATCCTCTACGAAGTCGGCGATCCGCAGGGCTACATGCTGCCGGACGTGGTCTGCGATTTCACCGAGGTGAAGCTGGAGCAGACCGGGCCGGACCGGGTCCGCGTCACCGGATCGAAGGGCTATCCTCCCACTGGCCAGTACAAGGTCTGCGTCACCTGGGCTGACGGCTTCCGGGCGATGGGCTTCATGGCCGTGGTCGGCCGCGAGGCGGCGCAGAAGGCGCAGCGCCAGGCCGAAGCCGTGCTGGAGCGCGTCAACGCCATGCTGCGCGCGCGCAACATCGGCCCGTTCCGCACCAGCCGGATCGAGGTGATCGGATCGGAAGCGACCTACGGCGCCAACGCCCGCGCCCATGACGTGCGCGAAGTGGTCTACAAGCTGGGGGTCGAGCACGACGACCAGGCGGCCTTCGCCCCGTTCCTGCGGGAGTTCGATTCGCCCACCACCTCGATGTCGGTCGGCACCGCAGGCTGGTTCGGCGCGCGGGCAGAAGTGAAGCCGGTGATGCGGGTGTTCTCCGTCACCGTGCCCGCCGCCTCGGTGCCGGTAACGGTGACCTTCGAGGGCAAGAGCGAAACGGCGAGTTACCTTGCCAGCGGCGCGCGGTTCGATCCCGCCGCTGTGGTCCGCCCGCCCGAGGGCGAGAGCGCCGACGCCTCCACCGCCACCCGCGAAGTGCCGCTGATCGAACTCGCCTGGGCGCGCAGCGGCGACAAGGGCGATGCCTTCAACGTCGGCGTGATCGCGCGGAGGCCGGAATACCTGCCGTGGATCCGTGCCGCGCTGAATGAGGGCGCTGTGAAGACCTGGTTCGCGCACGAGTTCGAAGGCGCGCAAAAGCCTGCCGTGCTGCGCTACGAAGTGCCGGGCCTCAATGCGCTCAACTTCCACGTGCTCGACAGCCTCGGCGGCGGTCAGTTCGCCTCGCTGCGGCTCGACCCGCTGGCCAAGGGCAAGGCCCAGCAATTGCTCGATATTCCCGTGAAGATTCCGGAAGGACTGGTTGCCCGACATGACTAGCCAAGTTCGCATCGATCACGCCGAAGGCGGCGTCGCCACGGTCACCGTCATCCGCGCGGAGATCGGCAATGCCTCCACTCCCGAAATGCTGGGAGCGGTGCGCGATGCCTTCCTTGAAGTGAGCGAGCTGGCCGAGGTCCGCGCCGTGGTGCTGGCGGCTGAGGGCAAGCACTTTTCGGTCGGGGCCGACTTCGCCTTCCTGCAGCGCCTGACCGGCATGGGACCGGCGGAAATCCGCGGCACGGTCTATGCCAATTTCCAGGGCGCGGCCAAGGCGATCTACCGCTGCCCCAAGCCGACGCTGGCGCTGGTGCAGGGCGCGGCGATTACAGTGGGCTGCGAGATTGCGCTGGCCTGCGATTTTCGCCTGGCCGCCGATACCGCGCGGTTCCAGGAAAGCTGGATTCGCCTTGGCATCATGCCGCCGCTGGGCGGGCTGTTCCTGCTGCCGCGCCTGGTCGGCATGGGGCGGGCGATGGAAATCTGCCTGCAGGGTCGGCCCGTGCTGGCCGAGGAAGCGGCGCGGATCGGCCTCGTCAGCGAGCTGGTTGCCGCCGACGCTCTGGCCGAGGCCGGGATGGCGAAGGCGCGCGAACTCGCCGCCCTGCCGCCCACCGCCTATGCCAGCGCCAAGCAGGCGATGCAGCGGGGGCTGGAAAGCACGATGGAGGCCGAATGGCAGGCCAATGTCGCCACGCAGGCCGTGCTGCTGGCCAGCGAGGACTTCCGCGAGGGCCTTGCCGCCGTGACCGAGAAGCGCGCGCCGCGCTTTACCGGGCGGTAGCTTCCCCGGCGCGCATCGGCAGTTTCTTCGACAGGTGCCCCGGCGCCACGAAGGTCGTCTGGAAGCCGCGCGCGTAGACGCCGTGACAGTCGGCGAAGATGTTGCGCGCCGTCCCGTGGCCGTTGCCTGCCATATGGGTATCGGCATCGAGCAGGAACCAGTCGCCCACCGGCATGCGCAGGAACTGCACGGTGATGTCGAGATTGGCGAAGGACCATTCGCGCGCATCGGTCACCGCGCCGAAGCCGTTGCCGAAATCGGCGAAGATGCAGGCCTTCACGAAATTGGACGGGGTCTGGCCCTTTACCACCTCGCCGCGCATCGCCAGCCAGGCCACGCCGGGTCCGGTCTGGCCCGGGCCGCCGCTGACCGGACGGTAGTCGATGGCCCCGGACATGGTGAAGCTGCCGCCTGCGGGCACGATCGAGGCGAAGTCATCCGGCGGGGGGTAGCTGCTGGGGGCCGGGAATACCGGGGTCTGCAGCCTGCGTACCCGCAGGATGTGCGCCTGCGCCACCGGCTTCTCGCCCGCCATCAGGGTCACGCAATGCAGCTTGGTCTGGCGGCCGTCGCGCAGCACTTCGCGAACCATGTGCAGCGGGGCGTGCGGCACCTTGCCGAAGATGTCGACCGAGAAGCGGGCGATCTCGAAGTCGCGATCGAGCTGGGCATCCTCGGACCCGGTGGCCAGCAGTCCGCTGATCGGCCCACCGGCAATCGCCTGCCGGTCCCACGGGCTGCGGGCCAGGCCATTGGGCAGGAAGATGTCGCCGTCACGCTCGTAATAGCAGGGCGGCCAGGGGTGGCTGGAGCTTGTTTCGGTTGCCATCGCGCTCATCTGAGATATTTGACCTAGTAATACAAGTAAGGCATAGGAACGCCCGGTGCGCAAGCACCCCAACAGGAGACGATTGTCAATGGACCTCAGCTATGGCGCAGCCGCGGAAGAGTTCCGCAGCGAAGTCCGCGCCTTCCTGGCCGCCCAGTGGCAGCCGGGCGAGCGGCGCGGCGGCGAACTGAAGGACTATGTCCGCGACTTCCGCCGCAAGGGGGTTGAGGCCGGCTATCTCTACCGCGCGATTCCGCGTGCATACGGTGGCAGCGAACAGCCAGTCGACGTGATCAAGGCGCAGGTCATTCGCGAGGAATTCGGCCGCGCGCGCGCGCCGATGGAACTGGGCGGCAACGGGGTCAACATGACTGTCCCGACCCTGCTGGAGCGCGGGACGCAGGAACAGAAGGACCTGTTCATCCGCAAGACCATCGAGGGCGAATACATCTGGGGCCAGGGCTACAGCGAGCCCGGTTCGGGTAGCGACCTCGCCTCGGTCCGCACCAAGGCGGAGCTTTCCGCCGATGGGACGAAGTGGATCGTCAACGGCCAGAAGATCTGGACCAGCCAGGGAATGCAGTCGACCCACATGTTCATGCTGGTGCGCACCGAACCGGAGGCGCCCAAGCATGACGGCATCACCTACCTGCTGCTGGATCTCAACCAGCCGGGCGTCACCCGCCGCCCGATCCGGCAGATGACCGGCGAGGAGGGCGACCACACCTTCTGCGAGTTTTTCTTCGACAATGCCGAGGCGCCCGTCAGCTGGCAGGTGGGTGAGCGCGGGCAGGGCTGGTACGTCAGCCGCACCACGCTGAAGCATGAACGCGCCAGCATCGGCAGCGCCGATGGCCTGGGCAACCAGTTCCGCAAGCTGGTGGAACTGGCGAAGGAGATGGGCCGCATCGACGACCCGCTGGTCCGCGACCGGCTGGGCGAGATCGAGGGGCGGGTGCTGTCGCACCGCTATTCCAGCTTCCGCCTGTTCTCCTGCGCGGCGGCCGGTGACGATCCCGGCCCGATCCAGCTGATGATGAAGCTGCTGCTGACCGAGATTGGCCACGACATGGCCCTGCTGGCGCAGGACCTGATCGGTGAGCAGGGGCTGACCGAACCGGCGGGCGCGGGCGCGCGCGGCTATCGCGGGCCCCGCGGGCCGAACAAGTGGCTCGACCAGATCATGGGCAGCCTCGGCAATTCCATCGCGGGCGGCGCCAGCAACATCCAGCGCAACATCATCGGTGAACGCGGCCTGGGACTGCCGCGCGATCTGGCGATGAGCGGGGAGAAGTAGGATGCGCTTCCACCTGACTTCCGAACAGGTCGCGATCCAGGACGCGGTCAAGGGCACGCTGGGCGAATGCTGGGGCATGGAACGGCTCCACGCCTTCGCCGATGGCGAGGCCGATTTCGATGCCGATAGCTGGCAGGCGCTGATGGCGCTGGGCGTCGGCGGGCTTGCCCTGCCGGAGGCCGAAGGCGGCGCGGGGTGGGGTCTGCTCGACGCCGCGCTGGTCTGCGAAATGGTCGGCGCGGCGGCCGCGCCGGGGCCGGTGATCGGCCAGATCGTTACCGCGCTGGCACTGGCCGCCTGCACCAATCCCAATACCCGCGCGCTACTGCCCGGCGTGGCCAGCGGTGAGACCGTGGCGACGCTCGCGCTGGACAGCAATCTCGTCCAGTCGGCGCGCAGCGCGCAGCTGTTCCTGACCGATGACGGCGCAGGCGGGCTGCAACTGATCGAGGCGGGCGACGGGGTTGAGATCGAGGCCGTCAGCGCGACTGACCGCAGCCGTCCGGTTTCCAGGGTTGCCTTCGGCACGGTGACGGCTCACCCACTGTTCGCTGCCGGCGATCCGATGGTCCAGCGGGTGCGCGATGCCGCGTTGGTGCTGATTGCCGCCGATGCGCTCGGCGGGGCGCAGCACTGTACCGACCTGTCAGTTGATTACGCCAAGACCCGCGAGCAGTTCGGCCAGCCGATCGGCCGCTTCCAGGGGCTGAAGCACCAGCTGGCCCACATGGCGCTCGACGTCGAACCGGCGCGCGCGCTGGTGTGGTACGCGGCCTATGCCTGGGATGCCGGGCTGGACGATGCCAGCCGCGCCGCCGCTCAGGCCAAGGCGCACCTGTGCGAAGTCTACACTCGCACCACCCGCGCCGCGATCGCCGCGCATGGCGGGATCGGCTATACGTGGGAATATGGCCTCAACTACTGGTTCCGCCGTTCGGTGCTGAACCGCGCCTGGCTTGGCAGCCCGGCGCAGCACCGCGCCCGCGCGGCGGAACTTGCTGGCTGGTAAGGCGATGAGCGCGCTCGATCTTGTCCCCGGCGTAAGGCGGATGCGGCCCGACGACCATTTCATGGTCCTGTCGGAGACCGACGCATCGCCGATGCACGTCGGGGCCCTGATCCTGCTCGCCGTGCCGGAGGCCGACAAGGCCGCCCTGACCGAGCGGTTGCGCGTTCACTTTGCCGAGCGCTTGCCCGCAACGCCCCTGCAGGCGCGGCTGGTTCAGGCGCCGGAAGGGTACGATTCGGATGTCTGGCAGGATCTCGGTCCGCTCGACATGAGCGCTTACGTCATCGAGGAAAGCGATCCGACGCCGGACCTCGCCGCGCTGCGCGCTGCCATCGCGCGGCTCAACATGGTCCGGCTCGACCTGTCCGCGGCGCCGTTCAAGGTCCACGTGTTCCCGCACCTGGCGGGCGATCGCGCGGCGATCTACATCAAGCAGCATCACAGCGTGGCCGACGGGATCGGTTTCCAGGAAGTGCTGCGCCTGCTGAGCGACGAGGCTGCGCCGGTGCCGCAGCGCGCTGCCGACGCGGTGCTGCCATCGCCGGAACTGTGGCGCAGGCTCGCCGAGGATCGCTTCGCTGCCGAGGAAGATGCCCGCGCCGCGCAATCCTCAGCCCGCAAGGCCGCGCTCGCCGCGCTGGAAGCGTTCAAGGGCCAGCGCGCCGAAACGCCGCTGCTGAAGATGAGCGGGCCGACCTCCGCGCGCCGCTCCTATGCCACGGTCAGCGTGCCGCTCGATCCGTTCAAGGCGACGGCGAAGGCGCTGGGCGCGACGGTCAACGACCTGTTCCTGGCCTGTGCTGCAGCCGCGCTGCGGGCCTACCTGCTAAAAGTGGACGACCTGCCGGAGACCCCGCTGGTGATCAATTCGTCGCGGTCCTATCGCCGCGCCGATCATGGCCCGTTCGGCAACCGCATCACCGCGCTCCACCCGCACCTCGCCACGCACATCGCCGATCCGCTGGAGCGGCTGCGCGCGATCCAGGCGAGCATGGCGGCGGAACTCGCCCGCGGGGCCTTTGACGAAGCGCTGCTCGATGCGCTGGAAAAGCCGTTCGGCGCGCGCGATCGCCGCGCCATTTTTGCCGAGCGGACCTCGGGCGGAGGCCGGGTGCTGCCCGGCAACCTCAGCCTGTCCAACGTCCCCGGCCCGGCTGGTCAGCGCAGCTTTGCGGGCTATAGGCAGCTTCACAACTACCCGGTGCCGATCATCGGCAGCGGGCGGTTCCTCAACATCACGTCGCGCCGCAGCGGTGAGAACCTCGACATGGGCGTGATCGCCGATGCGGAGAAGGTCGCGGATGCGAACGAAATCGCCACCCTGTTCAGCGCAGCGGTGGATGACTATGCAAACCTGGCGCCCCAAGGAGAGAGGCCATGAAACCCGGTTCCCGTATCAAGAGTAATGCCTGCGACACTGAAGCCGTGATCATCAAGTACACCGCCGGCACGATCCAGTGCGGCGGCGCCGACATGAGCGAGGCCGGCGGCGGCGGAGCCGAACTGTCGGCCGATTTTGCCGGCGGCTCGATCATGGGCAAGCGCTATGTCGACGAGGCGGGCACGATCGAACTGCTCTGCGTCAAGCCCGGCAAGGGCACCCTCGCGCTCGATGGCGCGGCGCTGGTGCTCAAGGAAGCCAAGCCGCTTCCCGCGTCCGACTGATCCACACGAAAGCTGACCCACCGTGAATATCGCCCTTCTGCTCGAAATGGCGGCCGATGCCGCCGGTGACCGCGTCGGCCTGGTCTGCGACGGCAAACGCTGGACCTATGGCGAACTGATCGGCGCCGCGCGCGGTGCGGCGGAACTGATCGCCGACAGCAAGGCCGAGTTCGTCGCCCTGCTCGACGAATCGAGCGAGGCGAGCGTCATCGCCATGTTCGGTGCGGCGCTGGCCGGCGTGCCCTATTGCCCGCTGAACTACCGCCTGGCCGACGCCGACCTTGGCGCGCTGCTGGGCCGGATCGCCCCCGCACTGGTGGTGGGCGATGGCGAGCGGGTGGAAAAGCTGGCCGGCGGGCAGGGCCACACCGTTTACCCGCGCGGCGAATTCACACTCGCTGCTCTGGAAGCCGTGGCCAATCCGGACGCGGTCTACGACGCGGGCGAAGGGATCGCGATCCAGCTGTTCACCAGCGGCACCACCGCCGCGCCCAAGGCGGCGATCCTCCAGCATTCGAACCTGGTGTCCTACATCCTCGGCACGGTCGAGTTCGGCGCGGCGGACGAGGCCGAGGCAGCGCTGGTTTCGGTGCCGCCCTACCACATCGCCGGGATCGCGGCGATTGCCTCGTCGATCTATGCCCAGCGGCGGATCGTGATGCTCCCGGCCTTCGCACCGGACAGCTGGCTCAAGCTGGTCGATGCCGAGAAGGTGACAGGCGCCTTCGTCGTGCCGACCATGCTCAGCCGCATCATCCACGCGATGGACAAGGGCGTTCACGCCGATATCTCCTCGCTCAGGTCGATCGCTTATGGCGGCGGCAAGATGCCGCTGGAACTGATCCACCGCGCGCTCGACCTGTTCCCCGAAACCGGCTTCACCAACGCCTATGGCCTGACTGAAACCAGCTCGACCGTCGCCCTGCTGGGCCCGGACGAGCACCGCGCCGCGCACCGCTCGGACGATCCCAGGGTCCGCGCCCGGCTCGCCTCGGTCGGCATTCCGCTGCCGACCATCGAACTGGAAATCCGCGACGAGGAAGGCCGCGTGCTCGGCCCGAACCAGCCGGGCGAAATCTACGTGCGCGGCGATCAGGTTTCCGGCCAGTACCGCGAACGTTCCGCGCTCGATGCCGAGGGTTGGTTCCCGACCCGTGACGCCGGCTACCTCGACGAGGACGGCTACCTGTTCCTCTCGGGCCGCGCCGACGACGTGATCGTGCGCGGGGGCGAGAACATCTCCCCCGGCGAGATCGAGGACGTGGTCCTGACCCATCCGGCCATCGCCGATGCCGCTGCCGTCGCGGTGCCTTCGGTGGAATGGGGCGAAGCGGTGGGCCTCGCGCTGGTGGTGCGCGGCGGGTTCGACCATCCCGCCGAGGACGAGATCCGCGACCTCATCCGCAGCCGCCTGCGCTCCAGCCGCGTGCCGGAAACGGTGCGGTTCTTCGCCGCCCTGCCTTACAACGAAATGGGCAAGCTGCTGCGGCGCGAGGTCAAGGTGATGCTGGCGGGTTGAGGCAAGGCTGACTTCGCCTGCAAATCCCGTTCTGAAACCCACCTTCCGTTCGTGTCGAGCGTAGTCGAGACACGTCGCACTGGCGTGTCTCGACTACGCTCGACACGAACGAGACGTGGGGCTCAATTGTTAGGAGCCGTGGTGGCTACCTTTGCAGTGACGACAAGCTGGTGCGGGTCTGCTCACCCCATCGTCAGCACGATCCGCCCGGCGCTCTGGCCCGAGGCCGCGTCGGTCATCGCCGCCGCATAGTCCTCGAGGCGGTAGGTCCGGGCAATCGCGGGCTTCAGCACGCCCGTCGCCGCCAGCCGGAAGGTTTCCTCGCGGTTGGCATTGGCCTTGTCCGGCTCGATTTCGCCGAACTGGCGGATGTCGACGCCGACCAGCGCAGCGCCCTTCAGCAGCGGCAGGTTGGTACGCAGCGCGGCGATCCCGCCGGGAAAGCCGATCACCAGGTGCCGTCCGCCCCAGCCAAGGCAGCGGAACGCGGGATCGGTGGCATCCCCGCCCACCGGATCGAACACCACGTCGACCGGCTTGCCGCCGTTCGCGGCCTTGACCTGATCGCGCCAGTCCTCCGCGCGGGCTTCCACCGCAACGTCAGCGCCGCCCGCCAGCGCCAGCGCGCGCTTGGCCTCGCTGGAGGCCGAGGCGATCACCCGCGCGCCGAGGTGCTTGGCCACCTGCACCGCCGCATAGCCGGTCGCCCCGCCCGCGCCGAGCACCAGCACGGCCTCGCCGGGGCGCACCTGCCCGCGATCGACCAGTGCGTGCCAGGCCGTGGCATAGCTGACCGGGAAGACAGCGGCCTCGATCAGGTCCATGCCATCGGGAATGGGCCGCACGGTCCGCTGGTGCAGCACGGCCTCTTCCGCGAACATCCCGCCCCAGCCGCTGGCGACCACGCGGTCGCCGGGGGACAGGGCGGTGACTTCGCTACCGACCTCGCTGACCACGCCCGCCGCCTCGCTGCCCGGCACAAAGGGCAGCGGCGGCTTGACCTGGTATTGTCCGGCGGCGGTCAGCACGTCTACATAGCTGATCCCCGCGGCCCGAACCGCCACGCGCACTTCCTGCGGCCCGAGGGCGCGCGGGGCCAGTTCGCGCAACGCATAGCTTTCCGGCGGCCCGAAAGCTTCGGCGATCACCGCGCGCGGCATCAGCGCACCCCGCCGTCAACCTGCAGCAGCGCGCCGGTGGTATAGGACGAGGCCGGGCTCGCCAGCATCAGCGCGCCGGTGACGATTTCCGGCGGATAGCCGGGACGGCCGAGCGCGACCGGCTGGCTCTCGCGCTTCTTGGGGTCCCAGGCTTCGGAAATGTCGGTCAGGAACGGTCCCGGGCAGAGCGTGTTGACCCGAACCTTGGGGCCATATTCGCGGGCCAGCGAAACGGTCATCGCGTTGAGCGCCGCCTTGGCCGCGCCGTAGGGCACGACCATCGGCAGGGCCATCAGCGATCCGGAGGAGCTGATGTTGATGATGCAGCCGCCCTCGCCCTGGCTCATCCGGTGCGCGGCCTGGCTGGCGAGGCGGAAGGGCCCCTTGAAGTTGAGGTTGAGCACCGAATCGAACAGGCTTTCCGCGATCTCGTGGCTGGGGCAGGCGGGCGACATGCCCGCGTTGTTGACCAGCACATCGACCCTGCCGAACTCGGCCCAGGCCGCTTCCAGCAGCGCGTCGCAATCTGCCCAGCGCCCGGCGTGCATCGCAAAGGCCATGGCCCGGCGACCCAGCGCGCGGCATTCATCGGCCACCTTTTCGCAGTTTTCCAGCTTGCGGCTGGCAATGATCACGTCGGCGCCGCGCTCGGCGAAGGCCTTGACCATCTGGTAGCCCAGCCCGCGGCTGCCGCCGGTGACCAGCACCACCTTGCCAGTGAAATCGAACAGCGGGTCCATCAATTTTCCTCTCCTGTCGTCGCTGCCGCATCGTTGAAGGCGGCCAATATGCGGTTCATTCGGCGTTCGACGAACGGCCGGTGTTCGGCATGGGTGATCACGTAGGGGCGGTCCTCGCGGATTGCCGCGACAACCTGCCGCGCGACCTGCATCGGATCAATCCCGCCTTGTGCGGAAGGGGTGGGTGCCGCCTTGCGCACCCCGGCGAGCTCGCTGGTTTCAGCCAGCCGCGTCGCGACCAGGCCGGGGCACAGCACCGAAACGCCGATCCCATCCTCCGCCAATTCCGCACGCAGGACTTCCGACAGGCCGACCACTCCGAACTTGGCGGCGGTATAGGCGCCAAGCCGGGGGCTGGCGGTAAGTCCCGCCATGGACGCCGTGTTGACCACGTGGCCGCGCCGGCGCCCGCGCATCCCGGGTACGAAGGTGTGGATGCCGTTGAACGTGCCGGACAGCTTGATCGCGACGAGGCGGTCGAAGTGCTCCGGCGGCATTTCGGCAAGCCGGTTCAGATCGGGGCCGATCCCGGCGTTGTTTACCAGGATGTCGACCGGCCCGACATCGGCCTCGACGGCATCGCGGGCCTGCGACCACGCGTCCCGGTCGGTGACGTCCAGCAGCATGCCGCTCGCCCCGTCACCCAGTTCGAGCAGGGCGGCGTCCAGCCACTCCCGGTTCCAGTCGGCCAGAACGACCCGTCCGCCTTCGGCAAGGAGCGCGCGGGCGATGGCCAGGCCAATGCCGCTTGCCCCTCCGGTGACGAAGGCGGTGGTGCCGGGAATTGCCAGCCCGCGTTCAGCCACCCGTCAGCCCCAGCCCATGCGGGTCGGGATATGCTCGCTGGGAAACAGGCCCGGCGCTTCGGGCGCGCGCTTGAGCAGGGACTTGGCGACCTGGACCTTGTGAACCTCGGTCGGCCCGTCGGCGAGGGCGAGGCTGGCCGCGCCGGCCCACCAGTCGGCCAGCGGCAGTTCCAGCGTCACGCCCAGGCTGCCGTGGAGGTGGATCGCCCGCTGGACGATGTCGTGGTAGACCTTCGCCATCTGCACCTTGCACATCGCAATGAGGGTGCGCGGGGCGATCGGCGGGACGCGCCCCGCCTCGACCTCGTCGATGGTCCAGGCGGTCTTGAGCACCAGCAGGCGGTACTGCTCCAGCTCGATATAGCTGTCTGCGATCATGCCTTGCACGAACTGGTGTTCGGCCAGCAGCTTGCCCTGGGTGCGGCGCGAATTGGCGCGTTCGACCATCATGTCGAGCGCGCGCTGGCACTTGCCGACCGTGCGCATCGCGTGGTGGACGCGGCCCCCGCCAAGCCGCGCCTGCGCCACCTTGAAGCCCTCGCCCGGCTGGCCCAGCATGGCATCCAGCGGCACGCGCACCTTGTTGTAGCGGATATAGGCGTGGGTGCCGTCATCGGCGTGGTGGCTGTCGCCCAGCGTCTTGACGTTGCGCAGGATTTCGACGCCCGGTGTGTCGGTGGGGACGATGAACATGGACATTCGCCCATGCGGCGGATTCTCCGGATTGGTCACCGCCATGACTATCAGGAACGCGGCGAACCGGGCGTTGGAGGAGAACCACTTCTCGCCCTCGATCACCCATTCATTGCCCTCCTGCCAGGCCTTGCAGACGAATTCCTTGGGATCGGCCCCGGCCTGCGGCTCGGTCATCGAGAAGCACGAGACGATGTCGCCTTCCATCAGCGGTTTCAGGTAGGCTGCCTTCTGCTCCTCGGTGCCGAACAGGGCGAGGATTTCGGCATTGCCGGTATCGGGCGCAGCGGTGCCGAACACGGTCGGCGCCCAGTAGGCGCGGCCCAGGATCTCGTTCATCAGCGCGAGGTGGACCTGGCCAAAGCCCGGGCCGCCAAGGTGGGGGCCAAGGTGGCAAGCCCACAGCCCGCGCTTCCTGACCTCGTCCTGCAAGGGCCGGATCGCCGCGCGGCTTTCCGCGTTGGCAACGTCATAGGGCGCGCCGTGGCCGGGGAAGCGGTAGTCGAGGGGTTCGACCTCGCGCTTGACGAAATCGAGCATCCAGTCGAGCTGGGCCTGGACTTCGGGATCGGTCTGGAAACTCCACATCTGCTCTCTCCTCAGCCCGCCTTGCGGGCCAGCATTTCACCCCGCGCGAAGGCCGCGCGCACCAGTTTGTCGAAAAAGATGCCGGTCTGCTTTGGCAGGATCCCGGCGGCGCTCTGCGCGACCTTGTATTCAAGGATGCAGCCGCTCTTGTAGGCCGCCAGCACGCAGTAGAAATCGAAGCTCGCCAGATCGCGCCCGGTTCCGGCGGCGTAGTAGCGGGCTAGTTCCTGCCGGGTCGGGAAATTGGCGATGTTGTAGAGCGTCGCCTCGCCGATCTCGCCGGGCCGGTCCTCGTCGCGCAGGCGGCCAGTGAACCAGGCAAGGTCGATCAGCGGATCGCCGATGGTCGAAAGCTCCCAGTCGATCAGCGCGGTGAGGCGCGCGGGACGGTCGAAGGCGAACAGGGCGTTGGGGGTGCCGACATCGCCGTGGATCACCCCGGCGTGGAAGTCGTCGGGCAGATTGGCGCGCAGCCAGTCGCGCGCATAGGCAAAGCCCGGGATCTCGCGCCACTCGGTGCCGTAGAGTGCCGGATAGGAGCGGATCTGTCCCTCCCAGCGATCGACCTGTCGTTCAAGGAAATTGTCTGGTTTGCCAAAGCCTTCGAGGCCGACCGCGCGGTAATCGACATTGGCCAGGGCAACCAGCCCGTCGACCATGGCATAGGCGATCCCGTACTCGCAAGGCGCCTTGTCGAACGGCGCGCGGTGGAAAATCCGCTCATCTCGCAGTTCCGCCGCCCAGCCGGGCACGCGCTCCATCACGTAGAACGGCGCACCGATCACGCCCGCATCCTCGCAAGCCCCGAAGCAGTGCGGGTGCGGCACCGGCGTGCCGTTGAGCGCGGTAAGGACCCGCGCCTCGCGCAGCACGCTCTTGGCGCTACCCGGCGGCGGCACGGCGGGCGGGCGGCGCAGCACCATGTCGCGTTCGCCGCCCCGGTCGAGGGTGAGGATCACGTTGGAGGTGCCGCCGTGCAACTGTTCGATCCGCAGGGGCCCGTCCCCAAGCTGCGGAATATGGGCATCGAGCCATGCGGTCAGGCGCTCGGCATCGGCAAGCTCGGCTGGAACGGTCATGCTTCCCTCTCTCGCAGATAGGCTTCGATTTCGGCGCGGATCGCGTGGAGCCGCGCGGCGGCATCGGCAAAGGCGCTGGCGTCGATCCGCGCCAGCAGGTCCGCGGTCACGGCCTGGGCGCGGGCATGGTCGGCGGCCTTGAGCGCGCGGCCCGCGTCGGTCGGCACGATCAGCGAAGCGCGCTTGTGATCTGGATTGTCGGCGAATGCGACGAGCCCGAGTTCCACAAGGCGGTTCGCGGCGCGCTGCACCACCTGCCGGGGATGACCAAGGCTGCGGCCAATCTGCGCCACGGTCGGGGGGCTGGCGGCGTTGACGGTCGCGGTCAGAACCGTGAGCTCCATTTCCGCGAGGCCCGCTTCGGCGCGAACCTCCGCGAACAGCGCGTGCATCCGCCCGCGCAGCCGCGCGACTTCATCGGCAAATCGCTCGAATTCGGAGAAGCGTTGTTGAGACATGACACTATGGTGTCGAATTGACACCATAGTGTCAAATGATTCTCAGCGCGTGGTCATCGGCCTGAACAGGGTGGTGGGCGATTGCCAGTCGATCCGCACCTGGCGATGGGCAAAGCGCCACCCTTCCGCCGTGCGCACCAGCCGGTCGTTGTAGGTTCCGGCGTGGTCGGGGCCGCTGTTGCTGTAGACGGTGAAATAGCTGCGCGCTGTGGCCGCATCCCCGTCGACCTCGATCAGCGGATTGGTGATGTGGTGGCGCACAAAGGTCCGCGCCGGATCGGCTGGCGCGCCAGAGGTCAGCGCCTTGGCGATCTCTGCCGGACCGGTCGCGACCGCACCGGGGAACTCCAGAGTTCCATCGGCGGCGAAGCACCCGGCCAGCCCCCCGATCCGCCCCCGGTCGCCATTGTAGGTATAGGTGGCGAGCAGGTGGCGGATCGCCTCGCGGTCTGCGGCAAGATCAGCCATTGAAGTGCAGCCTCAGCCCGGGTTCGTCCCACCGCGTGCGGATCAGCTGTCCGCTGCTCGATAGGGTGATGTAGGTGTCCATCATGTCATCGCCGCCAAAGGCTATGTTGGTGACATAGGTATCGTCAAAGGCGCGGTGGCTGGTCTCGCCTGCTGGGGTGATGGTGGTGATGCCCCCGGTGAACAGCGTTGCCACGCAGACATTGCCCGCTGCCGTCACCGCCAGGCTGTCAAACCCGCTCGGCCCCGGGGCGTTCGCCACCCAGGTCGGCCGCTGGTGCTCGACCTTGCGGTCGAACCGCCACAGCCGCGCCTGGTGGGTGTCGGCGCAGTAGACATATTGGCCGTCCGGCGAGAGGCCGACGCCGTTGTAGGAAATGGCGCGGCGGTGGATCGCTTGAATCGAGCTGCCATCGGTCAAGCAGGTGAACAACCCGCTGGGCGTGTGGTGCCCGTCGACCGATTTGCCCAGATCGGTGAACCACAGCCGCCCGTCGGCATCGAACACCAAGTCGTTCGGGGCCTGAAGCGACAGGCCATCGCAGCTGTCGTACACCCGCTCGAACCTGCCAGTGGACAGGTCCACGCGTTCGATCCGGCCTTCGGCGCCGGGGCCGCTGGCGTTCTGGAACTTGGCGATGTCGAGCCCGCCGTTGTTGCAGACCCACAGCGCCCCGTCAGGGCCGATTGCCGCGCCGTTGGGGCCGCCGCCGATTTCGCAGACCACTTCCTTGCGGCCGTTCCAGCAGCGGGTGATGCGCCCGCCCGACAGCTCGACCACGATCACCGAGCCGTCCGCCATGACCACCGGCCCTTCCGGAAATGCCAGCCCCTCCGCAACGATCTCCATAGCCCTCTCCTGTATTACCTGGTTAGACAGGTCTTGACACTGCGGCAGCCGGCTTGCAACCCTCGGGCGCGGGAGAACCTGTCATGCCTGTACCAGCTCACCACATCGTGGCTATGCCGCCACCGTTCGAGGCGCCGCCCTATCCGGCGGACATCTTTGCCGGGCAGACCGTGCTGGTCACCGGCGGAGGTTCCGGCATGGGCCTTGCCATGGCCAAGGCCTTTGCGCAGGGCGGAGCGCAGGTCGCGGTGATGGGCCGCAGTCTCGACAAGGCGCAGGATGGCGCTCGGCAGATTGCCGCGCTCGGCGCCAGGGTCCACGCGATGAGCTGCGATGTCCGCGCGCCGGAACAGATCGCCGCCGCTTTCGACGAGGTCGAAAGCGAGCTCGGCCCGGTCAGCCTGCTGGCCAACAATGCCGGCGCAAACTTCCCGATCCTGGCCGAGGATATTTCCGCCAACGCCTGGAACGCGATCACGCGCATTGCCATCGACGGCACCTTCCTGTGCTCGGCCGAATTTGCGCGCCGCCGGATCGCGGCGGGGCAGGGCGGGGCGATCGTGATCAATTCCGCGCAGTACATCTGGACCGGTTTTCCGGGCGACGCGCACTCTGCCGCCGCCAAGACCGCCCAGGCGACGATGACGGCCAAGCTGGCGCGCGACTGGGCGCCCCACGGCATCCGCGTCAACGCGGTTGCCGCCGGGTTCTTCCCGCACGAGACCTCCACCGCCGGACGAAGTGACGAGATGACCGCCAGCCTGCCGAACATGATTCCGGCCGGGCGTCCGGGTTCAATTTACGAATTCGGCTGGCTTTCGGCGCTCACCTGCACGCCGCTGATGGGCGGCCTGACGGGTCAGGTGATCCTGCAGGACGGCGGGGAAAGCCTGCGCCGTTCGCTCCGCAATCCGGACTTCGTGCCGCCGCGAGAGAGGGTGCAAGGCCCGTGGGGGTGGCAGTGATGGGCTGGCTGACGGGCAAGACCGCGCGGCTGGTGGGGACCAGCCCGGCTATCGCGGCGGCGCTGACCGCGCAAGGTGCGGCGCTGGTGGAGGAGGGCGATTGCGACGTGCTGGTCCATGTCGCCCCGCCCCCGGCGGACGTTCCCGCGCACGAGATCACTTTCGATCAGTGGCGGGCGACCCTGGATGCGGGGCTGGACCAGCGTTTCCTGCTGGCGAAGGATTTTGCCGCGCTGCGCCGTGCTGCGCACAAGGGCGGCGCGGTGGTCTTCGTCGGCGCGCCCGAACAGGCGCTGGGGGCGGACCAGGCGGCGGCAGGCGGCGGGCTCGGCAATCTCACCAAGACGCTGGGCGTCGAATGGGCGCGCGACGGCATCCGGGTGAACACGGTGCAAACCCGGTCCTCGGGCGAGACGCTCGGCAATCTCGTCGCCTACCTGGCCAGCGACTATGCCGCCTATGTCACCGGGGCAGTGATGGGCGTAGACCTGAATGACTGATCCGCTCGAAGCCAGGCTCGATCTCAACCTCAGGGTCGCGGATCTTGAAGGTTCGGTCGACTGGTACGAGCGCACGTTCGGCGCGCCGCCCATCTTTCGCGGCGAGGACCGGACGCTTGAAGGCAAGGCGACCGCGATGGCCTGTTTCCGGCTGGGCGGAGTCAAGCTCTGGCTGCTGCCGGCGAAAGACGCGGCGGAAGGCGATCAGCGCGTCGGGATCGCGCTGATGACCCGCCAGCCGCTCGGCCCCCTGCGCCGCGAACTTGCCGCGCGCGGCGCCCGCTTCGACGATGCCGAATTGCCGGGCTTTCCCACCGACGCAGACGGGGTGCGGCAGGGCAAGGACGCGGAATTCTTCTACCTGCTCGATCCCGACGGGCACCGCATCGAATATTGCCGCACCTTTCGCGGCGCCTCACGAGCATGACGATGAACCAGCGCGGACGGCTTGACGGACAGGTCGCCTTTGTCACCGCGGGTGGGGGCGGGATTGGCCGCGCCATTGCACTTGGACTGGCCGAGGCGGGGGCCGACGTCGCCGTGTTCGAGATCGTGCCCGAACGCGCCGAGGAAACCGCCGCGCGGATTCGCGAATTGGGGCGGGAAGCGCTTGCAATCCCCGGCGATGCTATGGAGGCCGAGGCGATCCGCGCCGCTATTGCCGCAACCGACGCGCGGTTCGGGCGGCTCGACATTCTCGTCAACAATGCCGGCGGCGTATCGGCGCGCGCGTTCCTTGAGCAGAGCGAGCGCAGCTGGCGCAGGCACATCGACATCAACCTCGTCTCAATGCTGGCGGCGACCCATGCCGCCGCGCCGCTGATGATCCGTGGCGAGCAGGGCGGGGCGATCCTCAACGTCGCCTCGATCGAGGCGGAGCGCGCCGCGCCCAACTTCGCGGTCTATGCTGCGTGCAAGGCCGGGATGGTCAGCTTTACCAAGTCGATGGCGGTCGAACTGTCCGGCCACGGCATCAGGGTCAACTGCATCGCCCCGGATCACACAGTGACGCCGGGCAACCAGGGCAACCGGGCCGGACCGGTCGACCCCGCCGCCTGGGTGAAGCACAGCCCCGAGGCGGTCGATGCGATGAACCGCCTGATTCCGCTGGGGCGCGAAGGTGTCGACACCGAATGCGGCGATGCTGCGGTTTTCCTTTGCTCTGCGCTCGCGAGCTATGTAACGGGCGCTGTCCTGCCGGTTGACGGCGGGACCTGGGCGGCCAGCGGCTGGGTCCGGGGCCGCAACGGCAAGTGGACGCTGAACGAGGGGCTTTCGTTCGGTGGATAATTCCGCCTTTCCGCGTTAAATCGCTTTAGTTGTAAAACCAAGTTGCCTATCTAGACGGTTGGAGACCGCCATTTCGGCGGAGGGGAACTCGTGATGGCGCTTGGCTCGGACGACGATTTCGGCTTGCCTCAGCGTATCCACGTGCCCAAGACCAGCGAGATCGTGGCCGACAAGATCCGCGCCCAGATCGTGCGCGGCGAAATCGGCGAAGGCGATTCCCTGCCCCCCGAAGGCCAACTCATGGAGAGCTTGGGCATTTCGCGCCCGACACTGCGCGAGGCGTTCCGCATCCTCGAGGCCGAAGGGTTGATCAGCGTGGTGCGCGGATCGCGCACCGGGGCCAAGGTTCACAAGCCCTCGGTCGATCTCGTGTCCCGCTATGCCGGTTACGTGCTGGAATCGCAGGGGACGACAATTGCCGACCTCTACCAGGCCCGCCTCGCGATCGAGCCTTCGGTGGTGCGCTGGCTGGCGACCGACAAGGGGCGCGGTGCAATCGGCGATCTGCGCGCGCTGCTGGCCGAAATGGAGCGCATGCTCGATGAGGAAAATCACGAAGCCTTCATCGAGAAGGTGGAATTCTTCCACCAGGCACTGGTCGCCGCGACAGGTCTGAAGACCATCACTTTCCTCAGCCGCATGCTCCTCAACCTGGCTGGCAAGCACCAGATCGAATTCCAGAAGCGCTATCCGCGCAGCCGCGAGCAGCGGCAGAAGAGCCACCGCGCTGGCCTGAAGTCCTACATCAAGGTCGTCGACCTGATCGAGGCGGGCAAGGTGGAAGAAGCCGTCGCCCATTGGCGGCTGCACCTGACCAACGCCAACGCGACCTGGACCAGCGAGGGCGAGGGCGCCCGCGTGGTCGATTCGCTGGGGCACTGACACTCGCTCGATACGGCATGGCCGACCGTGCATTCGCGCGGCGATTTCGTGCATTCAACCGTTGCGTGGGCGCGTCTGCTGTGATTAATTGACGCATCATCAATTATTGAGTCGCGTCAAGCGCGGCCAGCAGCGGGAGAATACCGATGAACATGGAAGACCTGGTCATCATCAGCATCGACGATCACGCGGTTGAGCCGCCCGAGGCTTTCATCCGCCACTATCCCGAGGCCCACAAGGATCGCGCCCCGCGCATCGTCAAGGAGAACGGCAAGGACATCTGGCTGTGGAACGACCAGCGCTATCCCACCATCGGCCTCAATGCCGTGGTTGGCCGTCCGCGCAGCGAATACGGGATGGAGCCTTCGGCCTTCGATCAGCTGCGTCCCGGCACTTATGACCCCAAGCTGCGGGTCGACGACATGAACGCCAACGGCGTGCTCGCCAGCCTCAACTTCCCGACCATGCCCAGCTTCGCGGGCGGGGTGTTCGTCGCCATGGCGCAGAAGGACCCGGAAGAGGCGCTGCGCGCCTGCCGCGCCTGGAATGACTGGCACGTGCAGGAATGGTGCGCCGCCGCGCCGGGCCGGTTCATCCCGATGTGCCTGGTGCCCAGCTGGGACATGGGCGAGACGCTGAAGGAACTGAAGCGGATGAGCGACCTTGGGGTCCATGCCGTGTCGTTCTCGGACAATCCCGCCAACATCGGCCTGCCCAGCATCCACAACGAGTACTGGGAACCGTTCTGGAAGGCCTGCAACGACAGCCGGATCGTGATCAACTGCCACATCGGCACCGGTGCGCGGGCGATGCATCCCTCCAGCGAAAGCCCGATCGACGCCTGGATCACGGCCATGCCGATCTCGATCGCCAATTCGGCCGCCGACTGGACCTTCGCGACCTTCTGGAAGCGTTATCCCGAATTGCGCATGGCCCTGTCGGAAGGCGGGATCGGCTGGGTGCCCTACTTCCTCGAACGCGCTGACTTCACGCACGCGCATCACCACGAATGGACCTTTACCGACTTCGGCGGCGAGCGGCCTTCGGATCTGTTCAAGCGCCACATCATCAGCTGCTTCATCGACGACCAGTTCGGGGTGAAGAACCTCGATTACATGAACGAGAACATGGTCGCCTATGAATGCGACTATCCGCATTCCGACACGGTCTGGCCGAACGTGCCCGAATACCTGTGGGCTTCGGTCAATGGGCTGAAGAAGGAGACGATCGACAAGATCACTCACCTCAACGTGATGCGCGAATACAGCTTTGATGCCTTCGCCCTCAACGGCGGGCGCGAGAACTGCACCGTCGGGCACCTGCGCGAACTGGGCAAGGACGTGGACGTCAGCCCGCGTCATAACCTCGGCGGGCTCAAGACCGACTCCATGGATGCGATCGGCAAGGCGCGCCGTCCGGTGACTTCGGGCGATATCGAGCGGATGTTCGCCTCGGCGTGACAGCGCGGGCGCACATCGTCGTCGGCGGGACCAGTGGCCTCGGCCACGCCGCCGCGCGGGTGCTGACCGACGAGGGCCACCGCGTAGTCCTCGTCGGGCGGGATTCCGCGCGGGCGGAAGGTGTGGCCGAGGCGATTGGCGCAATGGGCGAAGGCAGCGACCGGGGCGGGCTGGAAGCAGCGCTGCGCCGCGCGGTCGAACGGCTTGGCGGGCTGGACGGGATTGCCGTCACCGCCGGCCCGATCCACGCGCGTGGCGATGCCCTGGCGCTGAGCGATGCCGACTGGGCCGAATGTTTCGACACCCAGCTGATGACCGTGGTCCGTTCCCTGCGGGTCGCGGTTCCGGCCATGGTGGCGCGCGGGGGCGGCTCGATCGTCGCTTGCGCAGCCTATTCGATCCGCGCGCCCAAGCCGGTGCTGCTCCACTATGCCGCGATGAAGGCGGCGATTGCGGTGTTCATCAAGGGGGTCGCCAAGGCTCACGGCTCGCAAGGCATCCGCGCCAACTGCATCGCCCCTGGCGCCTTCGCGACCGAAGCGCTGGACGCCACCCGCGCGGCGCTGGACGGTGCGGACGACCTGCGCCTGTGGCAGGAAATGCGCGACACCTACGGCATTAAGGCGGCGCTCGACCGGATCGGCGAGCCCCGCGAGGCGGGCGAGCTGATCGCCTTCCTGCTTTCAGAAAAGGCGGCCTACCTGACAGGCGCGCTGATAAACATCGACGGAGGAACGGATTTCTGACCATGGCCCAAACTGACACCGCGCCTGCCGCTGCCGAACTCCTTGCCTCCTGGCAGGTCGACGAACCGGCTCCGCCCCACGTCCCGCGCGAGCGGGTGGTCGATATCCGCTTCGCCATGGGCCAGTCGCCCAACGACCTGCTCGACCCCTATGCCGGGACGGACAAGCTGCGCGCGCCGGGCGTGCCGCGGCTGCTCTATTCGCCCTATCCGTTCGGCGACAAGACAGTCGGCACCTGGTGCGTATCGCATTACGAGGACATCCGCCGGGTCTACGAGGACAACGATTACTTCAGCACGAAGGGCGTTGCGCAGTTCCAGGCGCTGGCGGGCGAGACCTTCCCGTCGATCCCGCTCGGCATCGATCCGCCCGATCACGCCCGGTATCGCCGCTTCCTCAACGTCCATTTCACCCCTGTCGCGCTCCAGAAGCTGGAGCCCAAGGTGCGCGCGCTGGCGGTGGAGATGATCGAGGAGTTCGCAGCCAAGGGCGAGGTCGACATCGCCCATGACTTCGGCCGGGTCTATCCGGTCCGCGTCTTCCTCGATCTGATGGGCCTGCCCTTCGCCATGTTCGAGCAGTTCCTCGCCTGGGAATACGAGATCCTGCACTCGCGCGACCACGCCCGGATGGGCGCGGCGGTGAAGCAGGTAATCGCCTACCTGCGCGAATTCATCGCTGAAAAGCAGAAGAACCCGGACGACAAGCTGGGCAGCTACATCGCCAACGGCGTGATCGATGGCCAGCCGCTCACCCCGGACGAGATCATCGGGATGACCTGGTTCCTCTGGCTTGGCGGGCTCGATACCGTGGCCTCGACCATCAGCCAGATGTTCCGCCGCCTGGCGCTTGACCAGGCGCTCCAGCAGCGTCTGCGTGACGAGCCGGGGCTGACCAATACGGCGGTCGAGGAATTCCTGCGGATGCAGCCGCTGGTGAACTCGTTCCGGCTGGTGAAGCAGGACCTTGAATGGGACGGCGTGACGCTGAAGGCCGGGGACTACGTCACCTGCCTCAACTCCTCCGGCAATTTCGATCCGGCGCAGTTCACCAATCCGCGTGACTTCGATCCGGCGCGGCCGGTCAACCGGCATTACACTTTCGTCGGCGGCATCCACCTGTGCCTTGGCGCGCACCTTGCGCGGCGCGAACTGCGCATCCTGATTGACGAGTTCGTCAAGCGGGTGCCGGCCTTCACCGTGAAGCCGGGCGCCGATACCACGGTCGTGCCGGGGCTGCTGTCGATCCGCAACCTGCCGATCGTCTGGACCCCCGCAGCATGAGCCACGCGCCGCCGCGTGCCCTGCCGGAAGGCTTCTTCGACCCGCAACTGCGCGGGTTCGTGGCGCACAATGGCACGATCTGGCGGCGCAACGATCCGGGCCACGTGGTGTCCGGTTTCTTCGTGGAGCAGCACCACTGCAACCCGCGCGGGATCTGCCACGGCGGCTGGCTGTCGACCTTCGCTGACATCGCGATGGTCCGGCAGGCGACCGTCAACCGCGCCCACGGCGCGCTGACGATCGGCATGGCGGTGGATTTCCTTGAGGCAGTGCCGCTCGGCTCGTGGGTGGAAAGCCGCTGCGAGATCGTGCGCGAGACGGACAAGGTCGTCCACGTCCAGGGCGTGGCCCTGGTCGATGGGCGCCCCGTCCTCAGAATGAATGGAACTTTCAGGCCGTCGCCGCTGTCGCCGCCGCCTGAACTGGGAGAGTAATGACCATGGAATTCAAGCTCAAGCATCCAGGCTGCGTCTACATCGGCGGCGAATGGCAGCCGACCGACGTTTTGGAAGACGTCATCAACCCCGCCGATGAAAGCCTGCTGGGCCGCGCGCCGGTGGGCAGCGCGGCGCAGGTCGAGGCGGCGATTGCCTCGGCCCGCCATGCTTTCGATTCCGGCGATTGGCCGCGCCTGCCGGTGGCGCAGCGGCAGACGGTGCTGAACCGCTTCCTCGACGCGATCGAGGCGCGCAAGGACGAGCTCGTCCGCTTGATCGTGGCCGAGGCCGGGTCGACGCAGATGCTCGCGGGCTTCCTGCAATACGGCATCCCGATGAAGCACGCTCGCCGCACGGTGGACATCGCCAGCCGTCCGGCGCTGACCAGCCTGCCGGTCGAACTGACCCCCAATGCGCAGGGGACCACTACGCTCGGCACCGGGGTCGTCAGCCGCGAGCCGGTGGGCGTCGTCGCGGCGATTTCACCCTACAACTTCCCGTTCTTCCTCAACATCGGCAAGGTAATCCCGGCGCTGGCGGTGGGTTGCACCGTGGTGCTCAAGCCTTCGCCCTATACCCCGTTCGAAGCGCTGATCCTGGGCGAGATCGCGGACGAAGTGGGCCTGCCCAGGGGTGTCCTCTCGATCGTTACCGGCGATGTCGAGGCCGGCAAGCTGCTGACCACCGACCCGCGCGTGGACCTGGTCCACTTCACCGGTTCGGACAAGGTCGGCGCGATGATCCAGGCCCAGGGCGCGCCGACGCTCAAGCGGATCGTGATGGAACTGGGCGGCAAGTCGGCGCTGATCGTGCGCCCCGATGCCGACCTGCAGGGCGCGGCCATGGCGGGGCTGGGCGGGTTCACGGTCCACTGCGGCCAGGGCTGCGCGCTGACCACGCGGCACATCGTCCACAATTCGGTCCGTCCGCAATTCGTCTCCATGCTGAAGGGCATGATGGAGCATATCAAGATCGGCAATCCGGCGGACCCCACGGTCAGCTATGGCCCGCTGATCCGCGAAGTCGCGCGCAAGCGCACCGAGGATTACGTCGCCATCGCGCAGGACGAAGGCGCGACGCTGATCTCGGGCGGCAAGCGTCCGGACGGGCTGGACAAGGGCTTCTATTTCCAGCCGACCCTGTTCGACAACGTGCGCAACGACAGCCGTCTTGCCCAGGAAGAGGTCTTCGGCCCGATCGGTGCGGTGATCGGCTACGATGATGACGAGGAAGCCATCGCCATGGCCAATGCCAGCGATTTCGGGCTCTCGGGCGCGATCTGGTCGGCCGATGCCGGCAAGGCCTTCGACATGGCGCTGCGCATCCGCACTGGCGGCGTGTCGATCAACGGCGGAGCGGGGACCATGCAGTCCGACGCGCCGTTCGGCGGGATCAAGCGCTCGGGCTATGGCCGCGAGTATGGCGAGGATGGGCTCAACGAATTCACCTATCAAAAGGTGATCTCGTTCAGCGCCAAGTGAAGGGAGATTAAGCCATGACCCATGTGATGAAGGGCGTGCGCATGCTCGAAGTTGCGCAGTTCACCTTCGTGCCGGCCGCCGGCGCGGTGCTGACCGACTGGGGCGCCGACGTGATCAAGATCGAGCACCCCGTGCGCGGTGATGCCCAGCGCGGGATCAAGGAATTGCAGCGCTTCGCGCTCGACCAGCGGCGCAATGCGCTGATGCAGCACCCCAACCGGGGCAAGCGCAGCGTGGGCATCGACATCTCCACGCCCGAGGGGCAGGAACTGATCTACGAAATCGCCAAGTCCTGCGATATCTTCCTCACCAACTACCTGCCCAGCATCCGGCAGAAGCTGAAGATCGATGTCGAGCACCTGCGCGCAGCGAACCCCAACATCATCTATGTGCGCGGATCGGCGTTCGGTGAGAAGGGGCCGGAACGCGACAAGGGCGGGTTCGATTCCACCGCCTATTGGGCGCGCGGCGGTTCGGCGATCCTTGCCACCCCTCGAGAACTGGAAGGCCCGCTGACCCAGCCCGGGCCGGCCTATGGCGACACGATCGGCGGCATGAACATCGCCGGGGGCATCGCCGCCGCGCTGTTCCACCGCGAGCGTACCGGCGAGGCGCTGGAAGTCGACGTGTCGCTGCTGTCGTCTGGCATCTGGGCTACGGCCTGCTCGATCGACGTCTGCATGGAAATGCAGGTCGATCCCTTTGCCAACGCCCTGCCGGGCAAGGCGGTGGTCGGCTCCAACCCGTTCATGGGCGTGTTCA